>Ga0315316_10001517_pt1 | contig 16349 bp, 14 predicted proteins | sample M160m3416metaG_FD_203702 | JGI IMG/M metagenome (GOLD analysis project Ga0315316, IMG submission 203702) | Ammonia-oxidizing marine archaeal communities from Monterey Bay, California, United States - M1 60m 3416 | ecosystem: Environmental > Aquatic > Marine > Intertidal zone | place: USA...
GAAAACATGTTTGTTTTCTATACATTTGTAAACGTAAGTTGGCATCTTTTGTGAGAGTGGTATCTATATTAAAACGCGAGAGCCTAAGCACTCGCGTGGATTTCTATAACCGATATATCTAATAATTTTATACGAGCGACGCAAGAATATACCGCGGAGTTAGCTCATCCGGTACATCTCTGAATTCGTCTGCGGTAGATCGGCGGTTGATTCCTGTCGTTACAACAGCCGAATCTATTCCTGCTGAATTAGCTCCAGAAATGTCAGTTTCTAGTTGGTCACCGATCATTACTGCGTTGGCTGTGCCGGCTCGTTCTATCGCCGCACTAAATATGGGTGCGTATGGCTTACCGAGTTTGGTAGCGATCAGTGAATTATGGAACCCGTGAAGGCGTTCGAGCGCTTGCTCCAGCGCATTCACGAACGCAGCTGCACCAAATCCAAAGAGACCAGGTCCGTTTGGATAGATGAAATCAGGATTCGGTAAGACGAGGCGCACAGGATTATTTTGTTGAAATCGTCGACTGAATAGCGTCAATAATTCCTCCAATGTCGATTCCCAGTCGTACGGACCGCTGTGCCCGAGTACAACGATATCTGGCTCCTCGCCACTGGCCAGATTCACCAGTTTTGCACCGGCGCTGGTCGCGTAGTCCTTGGCGTCTTTCGTGCCGAGAACGACAGTGGGGGCACCTTGAAGACCGTTCTTCGAAATGTAGTTCGCTATCTGCGAACCTGAGTTGATGATTCGGTTTTTTGGAATGCTGAATCCTTTCGATGCGAAAGCTTTTACTCGAGATTCGAGAGAAGCAGAAGCGTCATTGGTGACTACGAAATAGTTCGTGCGGTCAGCGTTCATACGATCGACTAAATCGACCGCACCCGGAAGAGCATTGACACCGTCTACGAGAACTCCAAAAGAGTCAAAGAACAACGCGTCGTACTGTTCTGTTAGAACTGAAATCGTCGTTTGAGTTGGAGTATTCAAAAGTTAGCTATCGGCTAGGTGATTAGTCGGATGTAGCCCGGTTGAAACCGTTCATCCATGCGTCGACGACATCGGCTAACGGCAACGAAATTGAGTCGCCAAACGTAAGTGTGTTTCCGCCTACGGAGCCGATGACTTTTAAGGGAACGTCATTTACCGTAGTAATCGCTTCGAGGGCAGCCAAGTTCTTCGTATTAACGCTGACGATAATCCTCGATTGGGTTTCGCCGAACATTGCAGCATCCCATCGGGCTCCGGGGTCAGAATTGATTGAAGCACCGATCTCACCAATTACAGCACTCTCTGCGATAGCCACGGCGATGCCGCCGTCGGATACGTCGTGAGCGGATGCGATCAGTTCTTGGGTTATCGCTTCTCGGCAAGCTGCCTGAGTACGAATTTCTAGATCTATATCTAGTTTGGGTTGACCTTCGACTTTGCCATGAATGAAGTCAAGATATTCGCTACCTGCCAGACCGTCGATATCGTCCCAAGTTGAATCGGTTCCAAGCAAAACGATCACATCGCCTTTTGACTTGAATCCGACCGTCGAGTTCTTCTCGACATCTTCAAAAAGTCCGAGCGAACCAATAATGGGAGTCGGGAATATGTCAGCGCCCTGAGACTGGTTATACAAACTGGCATTACCGCTAACAATGGGTATTTTGAATGCTTCAGCTGCACGTCTCATTCCAGTAATCGACTCTGTAAGCTGAAACTGTACATCCGGCGTTTCTGGGTTACCGAAGTTGAGTCCGTCTGTCAGTGCGACAGGTGTTGCACCGGTAACAGATAGGTTCCGGCATGCCTCAGCTACCGCTATTGCGGTACCGATCTCAGGGTCGAGATAACAAATTCTGCCGTTACAGTCGGTTGATAATGCTATTCCTCGCTTTGAGCCTTTCAGCCGCAATACAGCAGCGTCACCACCCGGTTCTATAACCGTGTTCGTCTGCACGTGGTAATCATACTGACGGTAGACTGGGAATCGCGATGATATGTTTGGAGACGCAAGTATCTTCAGCAGTATATCGGCAGGGGACCCGGGCGGAATCGGATTCGCAGCGAGATCGGCGTTCTGAAGCTTCGTTAGCCATTCAGGCTTCACTCCAGTGAATTTGTACTCAGGTGCGTCGGTGAGAGTGATTACGGGTGTAGAGGTTATCTGCACGCCCTGTTCGTAGATCCGGACGTTTTCTCCGAATTCAAAATTACCGATGATTGTTGCATCGAGATCCCATTTCTCGAACAGCTCAAATACTGTTTTTTCTTGTCCGGGTGTCACAGCAAGAAGCATTCGCTCTTGAGATTCAGAGAGCATTACTTCGTAAGGGGTCATGCCTTCTTCTCGGCGTGGTACTTCATCTATCATTAGTTTAAGACCCATTCCGGATCGTTCGGCCATCTCGATGGCAGCAGACGTTATTCCTGCAGCTCCACAGTCTTGCAGACCAACGACACCGGGCAGATCAAGTGCTTCTAGGCAGGCTTCGATCAGAACTTTTTCAAGAAAAGGGTTTCCTACCTGAACAGCTGAACGCATCTCTGCCTGTTCCTCAAATGCTCGCGAAGCTAGCCCTGACGCACCGTGAATTCCATCTCGACCGGTATCGGCTCCAACGAGCATTAGTAAATCGCCATGCTCTTTAGCCGATGCGCTTGCTATCTTGCCATCTTCGATTAGGCCAACGCACATTGCATTTACAAGTGGATTGCCTTTGTAGCTGTCGGAGAAAAATATTTCGCCGCCGACGTCAGGAATGCCAATACAGTTTCCGTAGGAGGAAATTCCACCAATTACACCATTGAGTAGATATCGAGTTCGCGCGTCGTCGGGTTGCCCGAATCGTAGGGAGTTGAGCAATGCGATGGGGCGGGCGCCCATGGCGAATATGTCACGAATGATGCCACCAACACCTGTGGCTGCACCTTCGAAGGGCTCCACTGCAGATGGGTGGTTATGTGATTCGATCTTGAAGCAAACAGAAAGTCCATCACCAAGGTCGACGACTCCAGCGTTCTCTGCACCGGGAGCTACCAATAATCGCTCAGAAGATGAAGGAAGGGTGCGGAGCAATGCTTTCGTGTGTTTGTATCCACAGTGCTCAGACCACAACGCTCCGAAGAGTCCTAGCTCAAGTGGCGCTGGTTCTCTGCCAAGGCGATCTACAATCGCTTCGTATTCGTCACGACTGAGAGCAATTTCGTCGAGTGTTTCTTGGCTAAACGGCATATTACGTTTTCGTTTCGTTTGTTGAAGTAAATGTAAAGATTGTGAACGTTTTGTATTAGGCTATAGAAGCTGCGAAACTTTCGATCATCGAACTGAAAATTACATTCCCGTCGTCCCCGCCAATAATCTTTTCACAGGCTTTTTCTGGGTGGGGCATCATGCCCATCACGTTTCCGCGTTCGTTTACGATAGCGGCGATGTTGTTGATCGACCCGTTTGGGTTTGTGTCGGGCGTCACGTTGCCTGCGGAATCGGCGTAACGAAGAACGACCTGTCCGTTTTCTTCGAGTCGGTCTATCGTGGCATTGTCGGCTTGGTAGTTACCTTCGCCGTGTGACATAGGGATGTGCAGAGTTGCGCCAGTTGTCGCTTTTGATGTAAACATTGTTGAGTTATTTTCAACCTTTAATTCGGTCCAAATACAACGAAACTCAAGGTGGTTGTTGCGCATCAGAGCGCCGGGCAGTAAACCTGATTCGCAGAGAACTTGGAATCCGTTGCAGATGCCAAGAACTGGACCGCCCTTGTCGGCGAACTGTTGGACAGCTTCCATTACAGGGGAAAATCGAGCGATTGCGCCCGATCGAAGAAAATCACCGTAGGAGAATCCGCCGGGGATTATGATCGCGTCATACTGGCCGAGGGCTTCGTCGCCGTGCCAGATGTACTCTGCGACCTGACCTAAAACACCGTTCACCGCATGATGCGTGTCTTTTTCACTCCAGGTACCGGGGAAAACAACAATCCCAAACTTCAATTTAGGTGCTCCCTTGAGGGCTTCGTGCCAACCAAATCTTCGTTATGCCATTTGACTTTCTATTGTTACCTCTCCCGGCTAGAAAATCACGGATCAAAAACATCTTTTTGTTAACCGGATGTGAAATGTCGCGATGTGAATGTATATGAGTAGACTTGGCGAAATTTGGATAAACAAAAACACCTCGGAACAAATTACCGAGGTGCTAACGCAATCGAGCTAAGATCTACTTAAAAACCTTACAGGTTGATTACATGGCTTTTTGAGTTGCTTTTACGCTTTTGCGGTACTTAGCAGCTGCTGTCTTCTTACGAGTAATGCTAGGCGGCTCGAAGTGCTGGCGACGACGGGCTTCTGAAATTATCGATTCCTGCTGTACACGCTTGGTGAAGCGTCGGAGGAAGCCTTCGAAACTCTCGCCTTCGTTGATTCGTAGTTCTACCAACGGTAATCCTGATTCGTAGTTTAAGCCACGAATTATCGTGACAAGTCGAAATTCATCTGAAAAGCAGATGCTCTACCTTTCAGTATAGGTAGTAGCCCAACGTAAGGTCAATCAAAGTTTAACCCTTGAACACCTACTCAGTGGTGCTAGATGCAGCTGAACGGATAATTGAGAGCGCATTTTCCATTCTCTCGACACAACGGACCTGCCCAATTGCAGCCATTGTGTCGAATAAGGGCGGAGCGAAAGCTTTGCCTGTAATTGCGACTCGTATCGGCGAGAACAACTGACCCGGCTTCATCTCGATCTTCTCGGCCAATGATCGGTACTCAGCTTCAAGGTGCTCTGGTTGGAACGAGGAGACAGTCTTACACAGTCTAAGCGCTGATTCGAGCGCAGTCTCTGTCATAGCTATGTCCATCTTTCGGCCAGGTAGCTCTTCAGCCGCAGGGTTCACGTTATCAGCAAAGAAAAAATCGAGAGTCTCAGTTCCTTCGGTCAGTAGTTTTAGGCGCTCGTGCACAAGTGGGATAAGTTTCTTCAAATACACGCGGTCGATAGGACGAGCTACCGTGTCGGGCAGGCCACCATCTGCTTGAGGTCGTTCCATGAACGGCAGCAACATTTCGATCAGGGAGTTTTCATCCATGCTACGGATGTATACGCCATTCATCCATTCGAGTTTTTCGGCGTCGAAAGTCGCTGGTGAATCGTTGATCCGATCGATACTGAATCGTCGCACGATCTGCTCACGGGTCATAATTTCGGTATCGTCGCCAGGCGACCAACCAAGCAGGCACATGAAATTGAACACAGCGTCGGCCAAAAATCCTTGGTCACGATATTCAAGTGCAGAAGTAGCTCCGTGGCGCTTACTGAGTTTTGATTTGTCCTTGCCGAGAATCAGCGGCACGTGAACATATTCCGGTGGCTCGATTCCAAGTGCTTGATGAATCAATAAGTGACGAGGCGTGCTTGATATCCACTCATCACCACGTATGACGTGCGTAACTCCCATTGCTTTGTCATCGATTATGTGTGCAAGGTGGTAAGTCGGCATTTCATCCGACTTCAAGATTACGAAATCGTCGAGTTCTTTCAATTCGAATGTGATCTTGCCGCGGACTGCGTCATTGAACGAAATCGATCCGTACTCGGGAACCTTTAGTCGAATCGTAATTGGCAATCCTGTTTGTCGCGACTCTTCAATTTCCTCAGCGCTGCGGTGTCGACCACGACCATCGTAGCGTGGCGGTTGCTTTGCGGCTCGCTGTCGCTCTCGCAAGGAATGGAGTTGCTCGGGAGTGGTGTCGTCAAAGTAAGCGTGTCCCGATTTAACAAGATTGTGTGCCGCTTCGATATACGTCTGCTGACGCTCTGACTGCACATATGGACCAACAGGTCCACCCTTGTCAGGTCCTTCGTCCCAAGTAAGTCCTAACCAATCTAGAGACTCAAAAATCGCCCTTTCTGCGTCCGCGTTATATCGTGACCTGTCAGTGTCTTCGATACGAACGATAAATTGACCTTTGGTCTGTTGCGCGAGTAGCCAACAGAAAAGGGCGGTGCGAATGTTTCCGATATGCGGGATGCCTGTCGGGCTGGGAGCGTATCGAACTCGGACGGGAGAAGTTGGATTAATCATTCAGAAAACTTTAGCAGCGCCTAAGGCGGTAAGGAAGGAATAAACGATAACAAGAGGATCGAGTGAAAGAGTATCTATTGCAACACGGCTAGCGCTCGTGCTAGATCGGCCGGAAGTTCGGACGTTACCGATAGTCGTTTACCAGTAACCGGATGATCGAGCTCAATCTTTGATGCATGAAGAAATTGACGGTTTAGATTCGGCAGATTTTTTTGTCGTCCGTAGGTTTGGTCACCAATGATCGGATGACCAATAGCGTCCATGTGAACCCTGATCTGGTGCATACGACCCGTTTCCAACCGTATCTGGAGAAAAGCAAAATCTCCGAACTGGTACTCGACTCTATAATGGGTTCGCGAATGTCGACCATTTTCGTCGATTGCCTGTCTTTTGCGGTAGTACGGAGATCGTCCAATCGGTGCGTCGACTACACCTTTTTGCGATTTCGGGATGCCATGGACGAGTGCGGAGTAAATGCGGGTAATCTCATGATTACGTATCATTTCCGAAAGGCGGGTGTAAGCCGGTTCGGTGAGCGCAATGACCATCAATCCGCTTGTGTCTTTATCGAGCCTATGAACTATACCGGGACGATCCGGTTCACCGATTCCAACTATTTTCGGCCACTTGTATGCCGCTGCGTTAGCTACGGTGTCGTCTATATGGCCAGAACCTGGATGAGCGGTCATTCCTACGATTTTGTTGATAACGGCGAGATGCTCGTCTTCGTAGGCAATATCTAGCGGGATATTGGTTTTGATGATAGAAGTTGGTGCTACGGTTCTATCTGAACTTGCCTGTATGACTTGCCCCTCGGTAAGTTTTACCGAAACCCGCGTAATGGTTATTCCGTCGATCGAAACTTTGCCAGCTTTGATAGCGCGCTGAGCGACTGATCGCGATTCTGCATTATCCCAATGCTCGCTTAGGAACACGTCCAAACGTTTCCCCGATTGCTCTTCGGTAATTGCGAATTCAGCCAAAGTAAAACTACCGGAATCTATTCTGAAGAATCAGTTGTCATGTTGTTGATTTCCTGCTTGGATGGTGGCGTAGCGTCAACGCTGGAATCAATTTTCGATTTTTCACTATCGTCGAGAAAAAGGAAGTAGAAAATCATTAGGACAATGCCTACAACAATCGAGGAATCTGCGATATTGAAGATAGGCCACGGTCCTACATCAAAAAAGTCTGTGACGTGGCCGAGTCGAAAACGATCGATTATGTTTCCGGTCGCCCCACCGAATTGCATCCCAAAGGCGATTCGAAGAACCCAAGACGGGTTATCAATTGAACGATAAATCCAAGTCAGTACTCCGACTGCGGCAAGCGAAACCCATGTAAGAATGTCACCTTGACCCTGGAACAATGAGAACGCTGTGCCGGTATTCCATGCATGCGTGAATCGCAAGAATCCGGTTGCTGGCCATGATTCGTTAACTGCCAAGTTTTCGATCACAATCCACTTGGTGAGTTGATCGAGAATAAGCGTTGTAAACATCATTACCCAAGGCAAGGGATCCATAAGTTTGGAGTGACGCTGCTCGTCTGGTGTATAAATGTGGTCGTTGGGCAAATTAATCGTTTGGGCTGGGTTCAGGGGATGATTGGGGTATTCCAAGGGTTGCAATTGACCTTGAATAACGCCGAAAGTCTTAGTTGAGTATACGTTCACACCGTATGCTTGGAGTCATTGTAGAGATAGAATCTGCGGTCGATATTGATTATCAAAACTCAGATTTAATCCAATATATTGTGACGGAGAACCAACGACATGATCCGAGTCGACTTACGGAGTGACACGGTTACTCACCCAACCCCCGAAATGCGTACGGCAATGTACGAAGCTGAACTCGGTGACGATGTTTATGGCGACGATCCGACAGTAAACGAACTTCAAGAACGCAGTGCTGACATGCTTGGCAAGGAAGCTGGACTTTTTGTTTCCTCAGGCACGCAGGGAAACTTGGTGTCGGTGCTTGCTCAGGCACAGCGTGGGGATGAAGTGCTGGTCGGCGATCAGTGCCACATTATGAATTCCGAAGCCGGTGGCACGATGGTGCTGGGCAGCGTCGTTCTCTATCCGATCAAGACAGACGACTTTGGATTTCTTGAACCTAATTTGATTCAAGAAGCGGTAAAGCCACGCGATTATCACAAGCCGCCGACTCGATTGCTAACAATAGAAAACACTCATAATGCCTCAAGCGGTCGGGCTCTGAGTCCCGAACAGATGAAAGCTATGGCTGATGCTGGGCACGAAAAAGGTCTGAACGTTCATCTCGATGGTGCTCGAATATTCAATGCTGCTGTCGCTCTTGGTGTTTCAGCTTCGACGCTTACTGAGAATGTGGATACGGCTACATTCTGTCTTTCTAAAGGGCTTTCCTGTCCGATAGGGTCAATCGTAGTTGGCTCAAAAGAGTTCATAGAAGAAGCTGATCGATGGCGCAAGATGCTTGGTTCTGGAATGCGACAAGTTGGGATCGTTGCGGCAGCTGGGATTGTGGCACTGGATTCAATGATCGATCGTTTACAGGAAGATCACGATTCCGCTCGCCATATCGCTTCACGAATGGCTGAAATGAAGGGCATATCGGTAGATCCTGAACATATCCAAACGAACATAATTAGATTTGGTGTTCCAGAGCACAGTGGCGATCTAATTGCCTCACGAATGAAACAAGAGGGTGTCTACATTAATGGCGGAGATTCTGACCTTCGCATTGTTACTCACTATGGAGTATCGGCAGAAGATTACGAATTCACGATTTCAGCTCTCGACAAAGTAATGAAAGAAATCACTTTGTAGCCACTTATTGCCTTTTTAGGTAAATTCGTTTCGTACGCCTTTTCCTGCATTGGTACAGCGGGTAATTTTTTCCGGCGTGTCCGTTCTGTGGAAGTCAGGATAAGGTATATGTTTGAACGATCTAGCCGTCAGATGATTTTTCGTATCGTTCGCCCCACCATTTGATCAGTCTCTCGCGAATGGCGTGCTCGGTACCCAGATCAGCTGGTTCGTAGAATCGTTCGTTCTTTATCGCCTCGGGCAAATTGTCCGCCTGGGAAAAATGCCCTGGCATATCGTGTGGGTACTCGTAACCCTCGCCGTAGCCAAGTTCTTTCATAAGTTTTGTAGGCGCGTTCCGTAAGTGGTGCGGTACTGGTTCATCTCGTGATGCCTTAACGAACTCGAGCGCTTTGTCGATCGCCTTGTAAGCCGAGTTAGACTTTGGGGCGGTTGCGAGATAAATAGTCGCTTGCGCCAGCGGAATTCTTCCTTCAGGCATCCCGACGAAACTGACTGCTTGTTGGGCTGCCATTGCGACCGCTAGACCGTTGGGATTGGCGAGTCCGATATCTTCGGCTGCCGAAATCACGAGCCTTCGAGCTATGAAAACTGGGTCTTCGCCTGCATCGATCATCCGAGCCAGATAATACAAAGCGGCGTCTGGATCAGAACCACGTATCGTTTTGATAAACGCCGAGATCGTGTCGTAGTGTTTGTCGCCGAGACGGTCGTATCGCGATTGTCTTTGGACTGCCTCTTCCACTGTTTCCACTTCGATAAAGATGTTTCCTGACTCATCCTTCTCCGTAGATTCGACGGCCAATTCGAGTGTATTCAGTGCTGAACGTGCGTCACCATTGGATATTCTAATCAGGAAATTCATCGAGTCTTTCGCAAGTGAAATACCTTCTCGGCCAAGCCCGTGGTCGTCATCAGAAATCGCCCGTTCTATGATTGCTGCGATGTCTTCGTCGTGCAGTGGTTCGAGTGTGTAAACCCGAGTTCTTGAAAGAAGCGGAGATATAACTTCGAATGAAGGATTCTCGGTAGTTGCGCCAATCAGGGTGACCGTGCCATCTTCGACGTGGGGCAATAAGGCGTCCTGCTGCGATTTGGAGAATCTATGAATTTCATCGATGAACAGGATCGTTTTTCGACCCGTTTGTCCAAGTCTGTCGCTTGCAACTGTCATCACAGCTCGAACGTCTTTTACACCGGAAGTAACTGCGCTTAATTGCTCGAAGTGGGAATTAGTTTCACCGGCTACTAAACGGGCAAGTGTTGTTTTTCCACTACCGGGCGGGCCCCACAGAATCATCGAAGGTAAGCGGTCTTCGTCGATAGCCCTACGAAGGACTTTTCCTCGTGTCAGGATGTGCTTTTGACCGACATATTCGTCAAGAGTTTGCGGACGCATACGGGTCGCTAGCGGAGCTATACGACTTTGTATGTTCTGTTTTCGATGGTCGAACAGCGTCATAGTCACAGGTTACGCCACGAATGTACTGATAGGTAAAGAACAATGGCAGTCGTGGCTATTAATCTAGTCGTCCGTGGTGGGAAGATTTACTTTCGAGGTAATGCCTTGGGAACGATCTGGTTATTGGAACGTCGGTTGAATGCCTTGTGACCGCCGTAGTTCAATTCGGCAATAGTGACCCCATCGCCGCCGTCGCCATATGAGGCTGCATAGTGGCGTACAACTAGGTCGCTCTTAGTCAGAATTTCGCGGCTCAGGTGCTTTAACACGCCGGTGCCATGACCATGATTAATCTTAGCGATATGTAAACGGGAATTGTGGCAGTGTTGGAGGTGAATTAAAATAGCAGTTTCTGCTTCATGTGCTCGCATGCCATGAAGGTCTACCTCTATCTTCGCCGCAACATATCCGCTCGACGAAGCATTGGGGTTTGAGTCCCATGATTTTTCTGAAGATGGCTTGGGACGTCTACGTCTTTTAGGACTCATTGCTGCGACTGCCCCATAGCGAACTTGATTGCTTCGACCACCGCGTAATCCTGAGTAGGGAGAACCGTGCGAGGATCTAACAAGATTTGGTCATTTTCGATTCTGGCAATAACTGCAACTGGAGACCTGCGAAGCCTTGCGGCAAACCAATCTGCGCTGACCGATGGGTCGATGGTCAATACCATAGTCGGCAGGGTTTGACCCGGTAGTGAACCGCCGCCAACAGCTGATCTGCTTCGGTGAACCTCCCCTATAGAGGATTCCGTTTGCCACTTAGCAACTCTTCGAGCGATTGTTGCTTCGCTCATGGAGATCATTTTCCAAATCGGAATTTCTTCTTCATGCGCACTTTTGATATATGAAACCAAAGTCGAAGCAATCGCCGATAGTGACATCTTGTCGATTCGTACAGCGCGTGCGAGTGGGTGCTTTGCAATTAAGTCGACCCACTGTTTCTCACCAGCGATAAGACCGGCTTGAGGCCCACCTAAAAGCTTGTCGCCCGAGAATAGCGTCAACGCTGCACCATCTGATACTGAATCTTGCGCTTTAGGTTCTTGTTCAAGTCCATATTTTCTAGTGTCGACCAAACAGCCCGATCCCAGGTCATTTATTACAGGGACTCCATGTTTGTTGCCAACGGCGACCATTTCCGCCAGTTCTGGCACATGAGTAAAACCCTCAACGACAAAGTTGCTTGGGTGAACTTTGAGAATTGCAGCCGTATTTGGAGTGATCGCAGTTTCATAGTCGGCAGCGTAGGTTCTGTTTGTCGTGCCCACTTCTACTAGTTTTGCACCTGATTGACGCATCACATCTGGTATCCGAAACCCGCCACCGATTTCCACAGCCTCACCGCGCGAAACGATTACCTCGTTTTTCTCCTCGCTTGCACTAGCTATAGCAGCTAATGTGAGTAGTACAGCGGAAGCATTGTTGTTGACTGCGATTCCTGCTGCTGCACCGGTTGTTTGAGATAAAAGTTCCGAAATATGGGCATTTCTGGAGCCGCGTTTACCTGATCCAAGTTCAAACTCTAAGTCAGAGTACATCGATGCTGATTCAACCGCCGCACGAGCCGTATCTATGCTTAGCGGTGAACGTCCAAGATTTGTGTGAAGTACAACCCCGGTAGCGTTGACGACATGCTTAGGCCAGGCGCCCCAAGCGCGGTTGGCGAGCTTTAATATTTCATACACCATCGACTCAATGGCGGGCGTAGTACCGGTGTCTTTGATCACCGCACGAGCTTTTCCCAGTACTTCACGTGCGACCGTAGTAACGGCTTCATGGGAAAATTTGTCCACTAGCTCTGAAACTTCTTCTGTTTGAAGAAGTGCGTTTACTGATGGAAGAGATCGGTATGGTGACTCTTTCAAATGGACACTCCCTGTTCGTTTCCGCGATGCGCCTCAAGATGGCAATAAGTGAGTCAGTTGAACAGTCAAAACGCAATTTAGTGATTACAAGTACAAAAGTTTACTACTCTCGAACTTGAATCTAGGAGGAAAAAGCACGGCGACGATGTTCATGTGGGCGTAAGATTACTCGGTTCGCCACCTATGTAACTGGCTCTACTTGGAGTTCAAGTGTTAATTATCGGTCTAACCGGCGGTATTGGAACCGGAAAATCCGAGGTTTCTCACATTCTTCGTGATCTGGGAGCAGTGGTGATCGAGTCGGACAAGGTTGCCCACCAGTCCTACGAGCCGGGAACGAAGGCTCATGGGTTGATCGTAAACCAGTTTGGTGAAGACGTTCTGGACGGGTCCGGTGATATCGATCGGAAGTCTCTGGGCAAAATTGTTTTCTCAGATCCCGCCCGGCGTTTGGACCTTGAAAAGATTGTATGGCCAGCCACGCGAGAGCTGACACTGGCTCTATTAAAAAAAGAGACGGAACGGGGAACTGCAGTCGTTGTGGTTGAAGTTCCAAAACTATTCGAATCAGGATGGGACAAAGTCGCAGATGTCGTTTGGACTGTTGAAGCACCACCAAGTGTGGTTACTCAACGGGTTGAGAAACGGTCTGGAATGAGTGAGACCGATACGAAAGCTAGGATTGATGCGCAACTCACGATGCAGGATCGTGTTGATAGGGCTGACATCGTGATCGAAAACGATATAACGCTTGAAGATCTGCGTAGTCAAATATCGAAACTCTGGGAATCAATAGCTTAGAGAATGGATCCGGATGTATATCCGAAATAGTTCACCGCTAATCGGTGAGGAAATGCCTTCAGGGCGTGAGTAGTAATGGCCACAGAACAGAAATACAAAGAGCAAAACATTGAAGACCATTACGTAACGGAAGAACCGTTTTACGTACCAACTTCTGACGAAATCGACATTTTTGAATCGGCCTACCGACAGCGAGTACCGATTCTTCTAAAAGGACCTACCGGAACCGGTAAGACACGTTTTGTAGAACATATGGCATGGCGCCTGAGTGAAGGTCTCACTGCGCGAAATCCTGGTGATACCGCATTGAACGGTGATGGCTCAAAGCTTCCGCTTATAACGGTTGCGTGTCATGAAGACCTGACCGCTAGCGACCTTGTTGGTCGGTATCTACTTGATGCCGATGGCACACGTTGGATCGACGGACCACTGACTCGTGCTGTAAAAGCCGGTGGAATTTGTTACCTAGACGAAATCGTCGAGGCACGAAAAGACACCACCGTTATCATTCACCCTCTAACGGACCACCGTCGTTCTCTAACTATCGACAAGCTCGGATCGACTATCGAAGCTGCCGATGGCTTCCTTTTAGTTGTTTCTTACAACCCTGGATACCAGAACGCGCTAAAGGACTTAAAGCACAGCACGCGCCAGCGTTTTGTAGCTCTTGAATTCGACTTCCCAGAAGAAGAACGAGAAGCACAGATTATCGCTTACGAATCGGGTTGTGATTCCGACACTGCAGAAAGATTGGCGCGACTCGGTCTCAAAATTCGAAACCTGCGTGAGCACGGGCTTGAAGAAGGTGCTAGCACTAGAATGCTTATATACGCCGGTCGCCTGATCAAAGAAGGCGTATCGCAGCGGCGAGCCTGTCAGGTTTCTGTAACTTGGGGTATTACTGACGATCCACAGGTTCAGCGTAGCATTGATGAGGTTGTAACTTCGATCTTCGCGTGAACACCACTAAGCTTACGATCAACCAGCTCGAAACTACTCTCAGGCAGTATTCAGGCATGAAGCATGAGGAATTGGGTAGTAGTTTCCGCGCGGCTGTAAGTGTGCTGTTCAACGTCACAAATGGTGAACCGTGCGTATTGATGATTAAGCGAGCGGAAACTCTCAGAATCCACAGTGGTCAATGGGCATTCCCAGGTGGGAGAATCGAAAAGTCTGATGATTCACCAATGGATGCAGCATTACGAGAGACAGATGAGGAACTTGGAATTAAGTCAAGTGATATCGATATTTGGTGTGAGATGTCACCTGTCGATACCTCGACAGGATACGAAGTATGGCCATTCGTAGGTAGGGTGGTCGATGGCGTGAAAATTACACCTGAAGCAGCCGAGGTTGCGGATGTAGTAAACGTACCTGTGAGGGTATTTGTAGACTCAGTATCTCGACGAACGATCACAGTCGTCAGGAAAAATGGAGTACGCAAGCTAACCGCATACGCCTACGAGGACCGCATCATCTGGGGAGCATCAGCTCAGATCATTGCGAACACCATGAATATTGTAATGAATGCATCATGAAACAGCTTAACAAAGGGCATGACCAGAGTTGACCAGTTCTGACGACGCAAAGCGAAACGCGATTGAAATTACCCGTAAGGAACTGCATCAGTTCCCCGCGCCAGTTCTCGAACGATACGAAATTGCTCTCGAAAAACTAAACGGGCGATTAGCTGACGAAACCTGCCAGCTATGGGCGCAAGAAGGCCTAGAAATCGCAAGCAAGACTGTGAGGTCGTGGGAAGCAGCAGCTGAGTTCTTCGATGCTTCAGTAGCAGTCCAACGACAGCTTCCTTCAGGTCAATTCCTTAAATGGGCGAAGACTGGCACATCTTTATGTGAAGACTCACCATCGTTGGCAGTTGCATATTTCAAGTCATCACCCAAAGCGATGCTTCGACTACGCCCTCGTTACATCGACGACTGGGCAAACGTATGCCGGGCTTTGTATCGCGGCACGTGGAAATCGTCAGCTCTTTCGTGCCGACTGTTCGAGGCCACTCCAGATCTGTTAGAGACACTTTCCTTTGAAGAATTCTGTCATTTTGGCGAGTTCCTAGAGATCCTTTCTCGACGATCTTACGACCAGGCTGGTGATGCTCTCAGAGCCGGTAGTGACCTTTTCCCTAAAATTACCGGAGATGTCGACCGATTTATCAACCTTGCGCAGATCGTCGCTGAGAAATCCTGGCGAGAAACCGCGGTTTTGTTCGACTCCGCAACTGCCTCTATTGTCGAACTCGGTGCTACACACAGGGCTCCACTAATTTCGCTAGCTCGCCGACTCGTGATCACTGGAGTAAGCGATGCTGCTGCTGTTTTAAGAGACGGAGCAAATACGGTCAATAGGATTCCTTCTGATAATCGCGACCGATTGCTCGAAATGACTGATGGTATCGCAGCCGTGTCCGCACTCGCTGCTCCAGAGTTCTTAAAGATTGTTCCTGAAATCCTCGATAGAGTGACATTTGATCAGATGGGGCAATGGCAAGCCGAAGGCCTGCGTACGGCTCGCGACAGCGTCGAAGCAGCTGTCTCTTACTTCAAACTTGAATCAACTGCGTCGCAGGAGATGTTAGATTCACTGTCATCTTCTATCGAGCTTTCTCGAGTCCGTGACGTTATTCAGATGTACTGTCTCGCACTCACCGGTCGTTCTATCGACGTTCAGGCGGCCGCTGCGCTTGCTGAGAAGAATATAGGTTGGTTCCAAGGTGAGCTGCCAACGACTGAAGGCACCACAATCTATATGCCAACGGTGATCAATCAATACACAACCAAAGCCGAAAACTTTGGCTTTTTCAAAGTAATCTCAACACACCAAATCGGGCACATAGAATTTGGTTCATTTGCATTTGATTTCAATATTCCGTCGAATTTGTTTGATGATCTTCGTTCCCGTCTTCCAGGAGCATCTGAATTAAAGGCTGCCAAAGCAGCTGATGAAGCTGTACAGAAGGCAGCGTCAGCATCGACACAGACGGTTGAGGTTGCTCATGAGCAGGCTGCGGAACCAAGAGATAATGTGACCGAAAAAATTGACGTGGAGACCAGAGAATTTTTAACCGATATGAGTCGTTTCTTCGATCTTTTCGAGGAACGCCGATTGGCCCTAGATGCATTTACAGTGCTTGAAAGCTCTCGTATCGACGGATACGTAGAAAACTTCTACCCGGGTGTTATGACGATGTACGACATGGTTCGTACCGCTTCGCTCGCATCACGCCCTGATGTGACCGATTTACCGGCCCGAGAAGCACTCGTTGAATTCATGATCCGGGTCAGCCTTGGTCAGGTAGACGAAATGCTTGTGCCATCGGAG
>Ga0315316_10001524_pt1 | contig 16330 bp, 9 predicted proteins | sample M160m3416metaG_FD_203702 | JGI IMG/M metagenome (GOLD analysis project Ga0315316, IMG submission 203702) | Ammonia-oxidizing marine archaeal communities from Monterey Bay, California, United States - M1 60m 3416 | ecosystem: Environmental > Aquatic > Marine > Intertidal zone | place: USA...
AAGGTAGAGAAAGCGCGGGGAGGTCAATATTCCTCGCACCCCGTAATGGGCAGCTGCCCAGAAATCTTTTTCCCCCTCAAGGTAACCCTCGGCGAGATCAAGGTAAGGCTTAAGCTCTGCGCTGCTTACCGGACGCCGGAAGGCAGCATTGGCAAGCCGGCTCAGACAATCACGAAGGTATTCCGGCCCAGGCGCAACGGGTGGGTCAGGAAAGAATCGTTCAAAACCCGGCAGGGGCCACTCTTCATAAAAAGGACCTTCAATGCCAAGCGTGTGAATGTGGAGCTCAGGCCCGGATCCGACATACATCTCAGGCGGATTGCGCATGGGGTAGAGCGCATCCTTGTTATACTTGGGCAAAACCTTGCGCAGGATCCGCTTGAAGGATCCATTGGGGCCATTGGCCCAGTGCACGTGAAAAGTGAATCCCTTTTCCAGCCAGACCCGGTGCTCAATTTCAATCACCTTGTCATCGGGGATTTCGTATTCGCCAATGATCCGGTGGGCAGTTGCCCCCAACTCACGCGAATCAATGGAGATTGAAAGCCGCATTGGTTCACTGGAATTATAGCGCAAGTCCGCATCCTTATAGCGGGATTTCCTGCGCACAGCCTGGGCTGAGAAACGGATCACATACTCGCCATCAGCAGGCACTCCTCTCTTTTTATCCAGCTGGGGGAATCCGAGCGGTTGACGAAACTTGATATATAAACGTCCCGCTTCCCGGCGTGCCACCTTGTCGATTCCCACCCCGTTAATGATCACCTTGTCGATGTCCGCTTTTGACCGGGTGCCTGACTGATACTTGATCATTTTCGGGCGGGGACCGGGGCGAATCACCTTGTCGGAAACTTTTCGGGCTGCCTCCAGGTAATTTTGCAACAGGTGGCCGGAGGCGATTAGCCCTTCCCCGACATTGTCAAAACCATCGAGGGGGTCATCGGGGGGGAAAGTGGTGGTGGGATCGAAATCGACCATTTCCAACTCGAACAAGTCCCGGATCGTGTTCAGGTATTCGACCCGGTTTAACCGGCGCAATACCACCTTCCCGGAGTTTTCACGTGCATTCTCGCGTGCTTTGGACAATGAGCTTGTCAGGCGGGAAACCATTTCTTTAAGCTCTGCAGCCGAAGGTTGCTTTTTGCCTTCCGGTGGCATCTCAGCCAGGTTGAGTTGATCGAGGATTTCCTGAAAGAGCTCAGCCTCCTCAAGGCGGGTTAAGTCGCCGGTGAGATGGTCAAAGCGACGATCTCCCTTTTGTTTTTCGGGGCCATGGCAGCTGATGCAGTAGGCCTGAAGGAAAGGCTCTAGGAAATGAGCCTTGTCTGCTCCTTGCGCGCCGGTTACCAGCAGGCTTAAGGCAATAACACCCCGTAAGATCATCAGCCCAGAAGGTGATTGAGGTTGGCGCTGCTTGTGGAAAAGCGGTCGGTTTCCACGCCGAGTTGTTGAAGAATGGTAACGTAAAGATCACAGAGGGGGCGTCCATCCCGGCCCTGACGCTCAAAACGATGATGCTTGCCGTGCTTAAACCCGCCCCCGGCAATCATGATGGGCAGGTTGCGACTGGAATGTGAACTGGCATTACCCATTCCGCTGCCGAACATGACTACCGTTGAATCCAGCAATGATTGACCCTCTGCATCCCGGGCAACCTTTAAACGGTCCATGAATCCCGCAAACTGTTGCGCATAGAAAGTCTCGATAATGTTCAGTTCCTTGAGCAGATCAGGGCGCTTCCCGTGGTGAGTCAGCGAGTGATAACCCAGCGAGATGCCCTCGAAGGGGAATAAGCGGTTTCCTCCCGGGTGACCAAAGGTGATGATATTGGTCAGATTGGCCTGCAGGGCGAGGATCATCAATTCATACATCACCGAAGTGTTGTAGGGATAGGTAAGGTCGACCACCATCTCATCATCTCCCCTGATGACCTTGTCACTGGCCGTTGGCTTTGGAATATCAATCCAGTCAGCGCGACGTTGTATTTTACGCTCCACGTCCCGGATCGCGCTCAAGTATTCATCAAGCTTGGCCTGATCCCTTTTGGTCAACACCCGGTTCAGTCGCTGCGTATCCTCCCTGACCACGTCCAGGATACTGGCATCCTCCCGGAGGTGTTCCTTGGTCTTGGCTTTGATCTTCGGGTTGTCATCCAGGAACATGCGGGCAAAAACCCGGGTGGGATTTCCTTCAGTGGGAAGTATTACTCCCGCGCGAGACCAGGAAAATCCTCCGGATCCCAGGCGGAGGGAGGGGAAGCGGGTTTTTTGCCCGATATTTTCCGCAAGGAACTCATCAAGTGAGAGCAGGCGTTGGGGATTGTCCTTGGTGTCCTTGAGCTCAACCCCGTTAAGCAGCGTATTGGAACAACCGTGACCGCCGCCGACTTGAGGATGGTCCAGATTACTGAAGACAGTGAGTTCCTGCCGATGATTCCCGAGTGGCTTAAGCAGTGTCGGCAGGGCATAATCGGAACCGGTTTGCTCAGGGAAGAACCCTCCTGGGTTCATTCCGTAGTTGGGTGAAACGCAGACAAAGCGCTTGGCCTTCGCCGTTTTTGCAGGAGTTTTTCCCAGAGACTCGAGAGCCGGGAGGGCAATGGAAACCCCGAGCCCGCGTAGGAAATTTCGTCGATTTATTGACGGCATGAAATTTTATTTGTTATGCCGTTGGCAATCAACAGGAATGCCACGGCTGGAAAAGTCTGTTACAGTCAATGCTGAGGGGAGGGATGGCAAGCTTGCAATCAGCAGGCCGGATGTCCGGCTACAGGATATTATTGCCCCGCGGATTTTTTCGGCGATGCCCGTAGGCGTAGCAGGAATCTTCCCTCCGGAGCGATAGTGTCGAGAAGATGAACCTCGACCCGGTCGATTCCGGAGCCGTGGAAATCCTCCTGGATATCAATGGTGATATTGGTGTCGTCTTCCGTTGCTGCATTCCAGTTCACCAGGTCCGATGAATATTCGAGTGCCGAGGCAACGGAGATGGCTGCCTGTTGTGAGCGCGGGTAAGTAATCACAATTTCAGCGGGGTATTGGTTGCCGTCCTCGACGCGGGCGGGAATATAATCCCATTCAGGAAGCAGGTCCCTCGCGTGTGAAAGGGCATCAGCGCTGCCAAGGGCAAATGCCAACCCGTTTGCTGTTCCGTCTTTGTTTGGGTCCGCATCGAAAGCGGCATCCGGGCCGGACAGGCCGGACATTTCCTGTGCCCATTGATCGAAGCTAATGGTGTTGGGATCGCTGATTACGGCGATGCTTCCGCCTGTAGCGAGACGGTTTTCCCAAAGCAGTCCCGGTGCCGGGATTGGAGGATTTATTGTCTTTGATTTGCTGTTGGGAAGCGGTTGGTTGAAGATCTGGAACACCTGCCCGGCAGCATATGGCGTGCCTGTGTTGGTGAGTGTCACAGTGCCGGTATTTTCCAGAGCTGCCTCCAGTGCACCGCTGACATTCACCCGGTCAGAGTTTGGGGACAGGTCAGGATCGACTGCCACCTGCAGGTTGCCGTTGAGTGTAAGGCCGGCCATGAAGTTCAGGGATCCCAGTGCTGCTTCACTTCCCGGGGAAAGCGTTGCGTTACTTGCGATGACGGCATGCCTCCCGATATAACCGGTCCCAGCCAAGGTGCCGCCTTTGTCCACTATGATCTCACTGCGGGAAAGGGTGCCGGTGATCTCCAGCTTGCCTTTCTCCACTACTGTAGTCCCGGAGTATGTGCCGTCATGGAGGGTGAGTTTTCCGGTATTGTTGAGTTTGAGACCACCAGTGCCATTGATTCCCCCGGAGAAGGCGGTCTGGTTTTGTGCTGCCACGGTAAGGGCCTTGCCGTTGAGATTGATCGCGGTGTCCACGGTCAGCCTTGCCTCAGGGGAAGTCATCCAGAGCTGGTCTTTCTGCAATCTTAGCGCGCCATTGCCGTGAATCGTGAGGTTTTGCACGCTCTCTGCCATGTTGATGCCTCCCTGGAAGAGATCCAGCGTGCCGTTGGGATCCTTGATCTCGAGCGCTACGTCCTTGTCTAGGCTTTGCTCCAGCCGGATCTGGTGCAACTGCTTGACTTCCGGGTTGTCAAGGCCGGGCTGGTTGTCCCCGGTAAAGGAGTCATTCCAGACTGCAACGGCGTCCGGTGCGTTGGGCTGGGTATTTGATGCCCAGTTCGTGTTCTCGTGCCAGAAGTTGTTGGTGTTTCCGGTCCATTCGGTGGTGGGTAACCCTTCGATGATGGTAATGGACCTGCGCAGTTCTGCTGCCTTGCCCTTCATGTCAGAGACCATTGCCCTCAAAGTGAACTTGCCGGGCTTGTTCTTGGTCAAGGTTAGGCTGGTGGCGCTGGTGTTGTGTGCGCCTCCACCGCTTCGCCACATGCAGGCCACCTCGTCGCCGTCGGGATCGTTCCCTGTCACGGTGACGGTGAGAGGCTCTCCGGCGGGCCATGTTGCTGGCGCATCCCAGGTCGGTTGCGGCGCCTTATTGCCGTTGAAGGTGCCGCGGTTGATCCTTACGTCGATATACTCGTTTGGCGCAGTGCCTCCGCGGCCGAGGTTGGTGATGTAGACCTTACCCGCGTTATCGGCAAAGGTTTCCCCTGGTTGCAGGGCCTGATCGTCGGTGCCACCGGTGCCCTGGTGCAGGTCAAGCAGGACGACACTTTTCCCGGCAGCTCCCCGGTCCCAGTAGAACACCAGGCCCTGGCGCATTTGGTAGTTCTTCTGGTTTGGTGAACTGATCTTATTGAGGAGCCTGGAACGGTAGCCGATCCAGAAATACTTGTTGATCGAGGTGGTGCGCTTGACGCGCAGGGCGCGTTTGCTGTTTGCCTTGGCGATGTCCTTCTGGTCGAAATTGTAGAGTCGCCTGGTGTAAGAGCCGTTGGAAGAGATATCGTGTCGCTCGGTAATCCAGTTGCAGCGCCACTTCTCATAGGGATCCGGGTCAATGCCCCCGGTTTTCATGAATTGCCAGGGGTCGTTTAAAAGCTCCCCTTTCAGCCCGATCGGGTTGTCGCCGTTGGGAACCCATCGCCTCTGGTGGCCAAAATTAAAGTTGTGGCCCATCTCATGAACGGTCGAGCCTCCACTGCTCTTCGACCAGAACCGTTTACCGCCGACAGTGGCATGCGATCCCACTGAACCGCCGCCGAAGTAATAGCCGACAATGTTATAGCTGTTGGGGTTGCGCCCTGCCCTGTTCGCTCTCAGGTCGGCCTGGGTTGCCATTGCCGAGCCCGAGTAGCTGGCGCGCTTGCCCAGTTTGACCTCCACGGTGTGGTAGACAATGTTCATCCTGCCAAAGGAGTACCTTTCAAAGTTACTCTTTGCCAACTGCAGCTTTCTGCCAATGGCCTCCAGGCTGGGTGCATTATGGGCATCGGAGAAATCAATGCGGATTCCCAGCACTCTGACATTGCCGGTGGTCTTGGCGGCATTGGCCAATGGCGCTGCCAGTGATAACAACAGGCCAGTGACCACAAGCCGGCAGGCAGCCGGAAGGGTTGGGGTTGAGATTAGGCGCAGGGGCATTGTTGTGCGGGGGAATGATCTATTGTCGTTTTGCCACCTGACATTTCATTTTTCCAGGTAAGTCCTCTCGCTCCATCAAGGAGCATCGCTTCCTTGTGCACATTTATTTTGCCCCCAAGAGTCCAATAACGCAATTCGAAAGACATTCATTATCAGTTACTGCCGACATTCCCCCTTGCCTGCTTATTGTGTCATGGTTGGGCGTTTCCAGTCCGCAGCTTGATACCCCGGTGGTTTTTCCGGCTTTTGAACCGTGGGTGGTTGATCGTTATCCTGATCGAAAAGCGGCCAATTATCCGTTCTGAATGGGGAGGCGGGGATTCCTTCCCTGTTATAGAGAAGGTTGCGCCTTGAGGGGTTCATGGCCCATGCGTAACGGGCCGCTATCGGTTTCTGGATTTCCTTGGCGGAAAGGATCACGGCGTTCCCCTTGATTTCAGCGTGTGCCCAGTGCCACTCCCGGTTTTTTCCGGCGATGGCAAATGCATCAGGTTGTCCCGGCCTGGCGCTCACCATTCCGCTGCCAATGGAATCAAATTCCAGAATGATCCGGTTGCCTTGCAGGGATTGCCTCAGGAAACGTGGTCCCGAGGCAATGATATTTTTCCCATAGGTTTTCTTTAACGCGAGGTAGGCGTGCCGGATACCAATGGGTTTCTTGTTTTTCGGGTGGAGGGCAATTGAGTCACCGGTATCAATAGTTACAGCCATAGCGGTGTTTGTTACCTCGCCGGTGACCAAACGCATCATTTCACGGTTCACTGCCCAGGGAGACTCAACGCCTTCAACCGGCTTTACCTGGGGAGGGTTCCAGCTTGGCAGCTGAGTGAAAAAAAAGGAAAAATCATCAGCCACATGACCTTCGGAGTGATGATGCCAGGAGGACCTGTAGAAGCGGATCAGTTGTGCCAGTTGCCTGCGGTAGTTGAGTGCCTGTGGGACATCCTTGGAGTTTCTTTCACCCTGATACCATATGGCACCCCGGATTCCATATGGCCGTACCGGGTAAACCATCGCATTGAATACATGGGAAGGATACTGGTGACCGAGAATAGCAGGCTTGGTGATGATCGGGGGTGAGAGTTGCCTGAACTTATTCTTCATGGTTTTCCCGGCAGCGATATTTTTCCTGTATTCACCGAGCTGCCGGTCAAAGTTTTCCAGGGCTTGCTCTTTACTGAACCGGCGTGAGATCTTTTTGTAATTCTCCATAGCCGTCCTTGTACGGGGATCTGCCTGTTGTATTTCCTCAGGCATCCATCCCTCTATAGGAGTTCCGGCATACGCCTGGACAATAATGCCAACGGGGATTTTCAGTTCCTCCTGCAGCTTCCTGCCGAAATAATACGAAACTGCGGAAGTGTTTGTGGCCACAGCCGGGGTGCAGGGCTGCCACTTGGCAAGCAGGTCCCGCGATTGCTTCAGTGGTTTATGCCAGTGCTCGCGAGAGGATTTAAAGATGCGTAAATTGGGGAAGTTTGCTGCCGCTGCCTCATCCTCTGCCCCGAACGTGTTCCCCAGAGCCCAGCCCATATTGGATTGTCCCATGCACAACCACACCTCTCCAATGGCGACATTTTTGATTTCAATCGTGTTGGTGCCCTGAAGGATCAGATGATGCCCAGTACCTGCTTCGGGGGTTTGCAGCATGACCTTCCAGTCCCCCTGATCGTTAGCAGTTGTTGTTTGTCTTGCTCCCCAGCTTGTCCGGACTGTTATTTTTTCACCTGCAGCGGCAAATCCCCAGACGGCATTCCTGGTGTTTTGCTGCAGGATCATGTTGTCACCAAAGAGATTTGGGACATGTAATTGTGCACAGACCGGCGATATTTCGGGGAGAGAAAGGAAGGAGAGAAACAGGAAAACCGATTTCATGGTTCGCAGTGTTACAGCAGATTTATTGGCAAGGTGCATGATTGGTTCCGGGGAGATTCTGCCGGAAGAAATATTCGGAATAGGGTAGTGCGCCATCATCCATGTCACGGATTTCCCCTGTGCGCTCGAAGCCATAAGTTTCGAAAAATCTGTGCGCGGCTGTAAACCGGGTGTCCGACCAGAATTCAACCTGCCGGTATTCATTTTCGCGGGCCCATTCAACGGCCCAGTCCATCAGCCGTTTTCCATGCCCGCCACCGCGAAGGGATTTCTCGAGGTATAGGCGCCGGAAAGTAAGAAGGCCGGTGCCGGGATCAATGGGGAGGGTTGCATGGCAGCCGACAATAGAGTTTTCCCCGTCTTCCAGAACGACAAAATCACCCCCCTTTCCTGAGTAACGTTCTTCAATTTCAAGCAGGTCGCTGTCAGCACCGGCTGTGTGCATCACCTCGCCGTATTCCCGGTAGACTGTATCAATGAGTGCAATGAGTGCGGGGGAATCCTCATTTGTGGCATGGCGCAGCTTCATGGGTCAATGAGCTTAACCTTCAGCCGCATAAAGAGAGTTCGCTGAGGTTGGATGATTTCCTGTTTGGCTCGATGAACAACCCGCAGGGCGCCATTATCATGGGTTGTTTCCAGTATCTCGGTAAAGGCAGGTCCCGAGTTCCGGGTTTTGAGGTCTGATGAAATCTCGACGGTGGCGAGCACATCGGTAAGCGGGGAACGAGTCTGGCGGTGGCTGAAGAGCAGGCTGCCGTTCACCCTAGCGTGGCTTGTCAGAGTTATGGCATCATGAGTCAGGGGATTGAGCCCTGTGAAATACTCAAGCAGGTTATTGTGGTGGTCGCGGTCGGGATTGGAGGAGGGACCAGATAAGGAGGATGGAGCATCCTTTTCGAAGCGTCTCTGGACCCATTCCGGATAGGTCGTAACGCGGGTATCTAGGGTAATGTCCCACGGCTGGTTTACTCCCGCGATTACTTCATGAGGACCGATGCCGTCCATGTCGCCGCGGTTGACCGCCATGCTGCCCTTACTTCCTGCAACACGATTGGTTCCGGTATCCACCCAGTAAATCTTACCTGCAGGAATATCGAGTGTCATGCCGTGCGGGGTATCAAGCCCGGTATAGAGGTCCTCGATCGGTCCGTCACTGATAGGCCGGCGTTGTACCTTGTGGGAATTACGATCACACCAATAGAGGTAGCCGCCACGGGGATCCACCTTGACGCCGCGCGTCTGGACAAGTCCGCTGGCGACTGTCCGGATATTTGTCCCTCCGGGAAGATCTGCACAGAAAATGTTGCCTCCCGAGTAGTCGCCCCAGTAGATTTTTTGATTTAACGTGTCGAGGTCAAGATAGTAGGGCTGGTTGGTTGAAATTACCGTTTGCCGGTTACTGCCGTTATAATCGGCCCGTTCGATACGGTTGTTGTTTCGGTCACACCAGTAGAGTTTGCCGGCAGGCCTGTCGAGGGCGAGGTCAGCCGGGAACCCGAGGCCGGAAGTGATGATGGCTTCCCTGTTCGAGCCATCAAGGCGGGCCTGGTATATAATGTCGGCGCCGTTATCGGCATAAAACAGGTTATCACCTGCGATATCGATGGCTATTCCTCGGACGTTTGAACCTGCCGATGGGATCAGGGTTCGCAGGTCTGAACCGTCGAGATTGGCAATCCGGACAAGCCTTGCACCCCGGTCGGTAAAAAGCATTTTCCCTGCAACGGCAGGCTGAATAAGCCCGAGTATACAGATGATAAAATGAAATATAGAACGGGGGGACATGAAGTTGGCAGAAACGAGGTATTCAACTTAGCGGTTTTAAGGGGGTAATGGAAGAGCGGATCATGGCAGTTTCCTTGAGGATGTTCGGGTATTCTGGCATATTGTGTACATGGATGGGAAAGCCTGGAGCGTGAGGCATGCGCAATGGACAACAGATGCTGAAGGGCTTCTGGAGGTGCGCGGTGCTGTCTTTGTCGTTGAGCAGGGCGTTGATGTATCAGTGGAACGTGATGGCAGGGATGGGGAATGTCTGCACGTCATTGCTGAGGACCGGTCAGGCCGGCCCATTGGTGCGGGGCGCATTTCTAGGCAGGGGAAAGTGGGCAGGATTGCCGTTCTTGGACAATGGCGTGGACAAGGGGTTGGCAAGGGGATGATGAATGAGCTGCTTCGTCAGGCTCAGCGCGCAGGAATATGGCATACCTATTTGCATTCCCAGAGCTCAGCAGCGGGGTTCTACCTCCAGTTTGGCTACCGGCCAGAGGCGGATGAGTTCCTTGAGGCGGGGATTTTGCACCTGAAGATGGTCCGTGTTGTTGATGGCAATGAGAATGCGGAATAAAGCTTCCGGTTCAGGGCATTAAATATTCAAGCAGGTTTGTGCGGATCGGGGTGATACTTTTATAGTTGGCGATAGTATCCGGCATAGTCCTGATGGCACGATGCAGGCCTGCACAGGCTTCAGGGTGCTGCTTGATATCGACAAGCTCAACACTTACCGGGCGGATACCGAAAAGGATGGCACCTGTTTCCGGGAGACAGAGGAGAATTTGATCCTCGATGCGTATCCATGTTTTTTTGGGATCCAGGGGCTGGCTGAGATGCCGGTTGTCGAGCCTTGGGTGTTGATTGAGTACAGGCGATCCGCTTAAGCCCCAATTGAATCGTTGCCATGAAGTTCCCGGGCTGAGCCGGGTGAGGAATTTGTCTATCTGAGAACCAAGGTTCTCATTCAGCGTTGGCACTGGCGAGTGGATGGCATTCAGCGGCAGGCCGATCTTTTCTTCCGGGCACCATGAGGAGGGGAAGCATACCGCGCCCGCCCTGAACAGGAACTGGTTCTTAGGACCGGGAAGGAGGATCAGGAAATCAGGTTCCCAGTGCAATGCCAAATCCAGGCAACTACTCGCCTCGAGCCCGGCCCACCGGGTGGATTCGGCAACGGCTTCAGTTGCCTCGGGAGACTCAAAAAGGTGGCAGGATGGTGCCTCTTCAAGGGCTTCCCGACGTTGCCTGATCACGGTATCATGGGTCTCGCAATCAGCGAAGAATGCGCGCGTATTCCCGGGACGGACCCCGAAGCTGAAACTGAAGTCGCGATCAGGGAATAGCCCTTCCCAGAATGATGGTTGGCTCGTGGTCATGACTGCCTTTAATGCGGGGCTTATGGCATAAGCGATGCTTGTCTTTAGTGCAATTTACTTCACAATACAGGGTATGGATTTCTGGTCAGCTGTATTGATGCTCATCATCATCATGGATCCGCTGGGTAATATCCCCCTGTTTCATTCTGTTCTGGGTGGAATTGCGGAGGAAAGCCGGCGCAAGGTGATGGTGCGGGAACTCTTCATTGCCCTTGGAATACTCACGACGTTTCTTTTGCTTGGCAATCATATCCTTTCGATCCTGGGGTTGCAGAAGCCGGCAATCAGCATCGGTGGTGGAGTCGTGCTGTTTCTCATTGCCATTAACATGGTGTTTCCACAGCACGGGCTGCGTTCGGACACCGAGCGCGAGGATCCCTTTATTGTACCCTTGGCCATTCCATTTATTGCCGGGCCCTCAGCCATTGCCGCATTAATTCTCATGGCCAGCCGTGAACCAGGGAAGATGGGTACATGGATGGCTGCGCTTGCTGCCGCCTGGGCAGTGACTGCGGCTTTTCTCCTCGCTTCCAATCACATCATGCGCATTATCGGCAAGCGCGGTCTGAGGGCGGCTGTAAAATTAATGGGTATGCTCCTCATCCTGATTTCCATCCAGATGATACTAAATGGCATACAGGTATATACAGGGCAGTGAATAGTTTTTGATGCGGACTATCAGGGAATACCGTTCATTTCCGGTCCTTATCTACTCTTCAGAATCGAGAATACCCTAGCCAATAACCTGATAAGGTGCCTGGAATCAAGTAAGCATGATCCTATAAAAAAAAATGAAATCCAGAAGACAATTTGTCAAGATAAGCGGTTTAACAGCACTTGGACTCGAGAACACGGTCTATGCTGAAAGCACTGTAAAAAAACCATTCATCCATGGGTTCAACTTTAAATTCAAACGAGGTGTTCCAGATGAGGAAATCGCAGCCTTGATGAAGGATCTGGCTGCCTTAAAAGAGAAAATCCCTGTTCTTAAGGAGTTCTTTATAGGTAAAAATATCGCCAATAGAACACATGGATTTCAGTATGGTGAGATTGCGCTCTTTGATAAAAAAGAGGACCTTATGCTCTATGAGAAACATCCCGAGCATCAGAAGCTGGTAAAAAAAATCCTCCCAAGGCTGGAGATTGGTAATGGAATGGATTTTTTCCCGATGGGTGATCCAAAGACGCAACTTGGCGCAACAAGTTACAAGGGCCATTTCATCCATGCTTTCAATTTTAAATTCAAGGCCGGTGTTTCTAACGATGAAATTAGAGACTTAATGAATGAACTGGCGAGGCTTAAAGGAAAGATACCAGTAATCAAAGAATTGTTGGTTGGAAAAAACCAGGCGCATTGGCACAGGGGGTTTCAATACGGCCAGATTGCTGTCTTTGAAAAAAAAGAGAATCTGCTTATCTACGATAAGCACCCAGAGCACAAAAAGTTGGTTCGCAGGATTATTCCTAGACTTGCGGGTGGAAACGCCATGGATTTTATTCCTATAGATGCCTAGATTTTCGTCAACCACTTGATTAAGTGGTAAACCGGGGCTGGAGGTGGTTGCCTAAGGAGAACCCGTGCTGATTAATTGCTCAACCTGCTTTCAATCTTAAAGAGACGTGTGCGCGCGCCGGGCTCCGGTATGCTGTCCGTAACACGGTAGCGACGCATTTCCATGCCGTTGCCAATGCCAGTGCTCTCAAGCGGGGTGATTCTTGTGTCGGCACTGGTCCAGATTTCCCCGTTGGTGGAAGTCAGCAGTTGCCAGTTCACTGATTGAGCTGCCGCACGGTTCAGGCGGACCTCAAGGACGGCAAAGTCCCTTGGCCCATTACCGAGGTCAATACTTTGGATGTCAGCTTGCAGCGGTGTAGTATTCTCGTCGTGGATCTTTGGATTTCCGCCGAAGAGAAACTCTTCAAGGTTGGTCATTGCGTCGCCATCGGGATTGGATCCTGCATCTGAAACTGCAGGGTTGGTCAACTCTTCGGCGGTAAAATTATCTTCCTGCCAGTTACTGAAGTCCACCGCGTCATTAAAACCGGGGTTGCCGCCGATGGATGCGCTAGCTTGCCAGTTGCCTGCCAGGGAGTGATCAGGATTTGCAGGCGGATTAATCAGGGTAAGGGCGAAACCATCACCGTCCGGGGCAGTTGGCCATGGCACGCTGTCACTGTATTGGAAATCGCGGATTGCGCCGCGTTCGGCATCCAGCAGGGTCAGCCTTTCGCCGCCATTGGCAAGGTTTGTGCCGTTTTCAAACTTGCCGACCACAGGCAGGTTGTTCCCGAAGCGGAAGGCAAACGCGGAGGGATTCTCCACCAGCAGTCCCCGGGCACCGGGTGCAAGGACCCTTGAGCTGCCATTATCAAACTCGAAGTCTATACCCGAGACGAAACTCACTTCATCCATGCTGATTGTTGTTTTTCCAATATTCATCAATTCCACGTATTCAAAGTCGTTACGGTTGTTGTGCCCCGCAGCGATTTCCTCTTCGCTGGGTGCTGATGGGCGATAGTGAATCTTGGAAATTACGAGGTTTTCTTTGTCTGCAGGTTCGGTATCCACCAGGAAGCCTGCCCGGGTTAATGGTGACCACTGGGTTCCCGAGAATACGCGGGCACTTATGGTGGTTTCCGGATCAGGCAGGGCTACGGGAGCGGAGTAGTTTCTTGCACTGGGTGAGAGTCCCCCTGCACTACCTCCTATTCCCTCGCTTGCTTCAAGAGTGGCATCGATCAGCATGTCACTTGAGCCGGCACTGGCATTCAGGCCATGCACAGCCAGCAGGTTGTTGCCGCTCTTGAGCAGCTCAAGGTGTTGGGATACCGGAAAGGGCTGAAAAAGGATGGCCTGTGAATCCGAGTGACTGGAGGATGCCTGCGAATCATATGCCAGTGGTGTGCCGGGACTGCCACCGGCATTGGCGCGGGCAATCTCTCTGCCATTCAGGTAGGCTACAAATCCATCATCATAGCGAACCTTCAGTGTCATCGCGTCATAGAGCTCGGGGTCATCAACGTTGAACCTGATACGCATGAAGACAGTTTCCGTTGAATCGCTGTTTACCTGTCCTGAAAAATCAAATGCCTGATCGATCAGCGGATCATAGGCAGTGGCGTTGTCGTAACCGGCACCGAGGGTGCCGCCGGGCCAGGCGGAATCATCAAAAGTGCTCTCAAACCAGGTGGCATCCAGTGAGGAGTTGCCGGGCATTATTGCCCGCTTAGCTGCCTCTTCAGCTACCAGCACATGTCCGGTAACTGTTCCTGCCTGTGCCGCGATGCGCGGATCGCTGCCGTCAAGGGTGTAGTAGATTGTTCCTCCATTGGGGCTGGTGATTGATAGCTTAAAGCTTGAGGAAACATTTCCGCCGTGTTGTGAGAAGTTCGGCGGACCGGTGTCAGGATACCAGTTTCTTGAACGAAACTGGTTAAGCACGATGCTGGTGCGCATCGGGAAAAAATCACCATGGTTGCCGCCGTTGGCGGTTCCGAGCATCTGGTCACGGGTACGCAGCCAGTCGAGGCGGGTATAGGGGTTGCTGCGTGCGTTGTCTCCCCAGCGGGCGGACTCAATGCGGGTCAGAAGATCGACCGCGTTGGCACGCCGCATGTAGGCAGCAGCAGCATTTTGGGGTGTCAGCACCCCGTTGTTGTGGAAGTGCTGGTGGACACGGTCGGCAAAGAGAAGCCGGAATTCGCGGTTGGCCACCAGGTTGTGGAAGACCTCGGTAGGTCCACCGGAATTGTCCTTTCCGGTGGCATCATAGTTGGTGCTTTCCATGCAGTGCTCGGGATCCCAGCTGTGATAATACCATTTTCCATCCGCGGAGACCCTGTTGTAGGTGGCATACCAGTTCTGGTGGGCCCAGTCGGAATTACCCACATAGTAGTTGGCAATCATATAGGAGATGAAGTTCTCGATGTGTAATACCCCGGCCACCGCCTGGTAGTTATCCTGGTCACTCATGTCCCGGCGGGAGAGTGTCAACATGGCGTTGTAGTTGGTGTTACTACCTGCAATTACCGTGCTGGTGCGGTGCTTCATGGCATCATAATCGTCATTGTCACCACCGAGATATTCCGCGGCAAAATTGTCATCCGGCCGCTCGTGCAACTCCGTGATTCCCCACAATACCCCGTTGATATAAAGCAGGCAGTAACTGCCTTCCGGCGAGGTGCCGCCCATCAGGTTGTGCAGGTCGGCGGGAAACTGGTCGTGGGTATACTGGGCACGACCGCGTTGGTCGGATCCCCGGTTGTAGTGCCAGACATTGTTCAGGCGATGATCCAGGATAAGCGTATCGAAACGATCCGTGCGGTCCTTGCCGAAGAGCTCATAGCGCAGGTCAGGTGAGAATTTCAGTCGCATGGACAGTTTGTCGGATTTCCATCGGCTGGTACTCGAGCCTCCGACGATGCGCACTGTGCCATCAACCTGGAATCCGCGCTTCGAATTGGGGTCATTGGTATTTCCTTCCGGGTTGATGTACTCGATAGAGGTTGGGCGGTCTACCCCCTCGCCACTGATGTAGATACCGCCGTTGCCAAACATGAGGTTCCAGTCCATGACCAGGGAGATTGTCGGTACGCGCAGGAAGTCCTGGGTGACTGGGCGAATTTCAGGATTGCTGTGGTTGACGATTTCCGGATCCATTGCGTAGTCCGGGCCGGCGTGTCCCCATCTGGCATGTGCGGGGACGGAGTCATTGGATTGCTGCAGGATATCCCCGGGGAAGATGTAGGTATGGGTATCGATGTTGGTGGACTGGAACCCGGCCTTTATGGCCATTACCCGCAATGTCGTGGTTGTCTTCACTTCAATGTCAGCACTTGGCGGGGTGAGATTATCGGCTGGACTTACACGGGTGCCGTTGTTGGATGAAGGATCCGTGCCATCCAGGGTGTAAATCAGGGTGGCTCCCGGCGTGGTGGTGGTGATCGTGGTTGTCAATGGCTCGGTATACAGTCCGCGGTTGATGGAGAAGCTGGTGTCAGCGACGAAGCCATCAAAAGCACTGGATGCATTGGCAGCACCGGGTGTGGGATCGGGGAAGAAGCCGATAGAGAGTGGCGAGTCGTCCCCGTAGGTGCCGAAGGAAACGTCCTCGACCTGTTTGGGGTATAAGCTGAATACCGAGATGGTAAAAAATCTTCCCTCATCGCTTTCACGACTGAGGGCGAGGTGTGAACTCGCAGACTTGTCGAGTTGAAAATCGGTGTGCAGTTCACCATCCGGGCCGATACGATCCTTGCCCGAGGCAAAGATAACGAGGAACCGGTTTGGCTGAAGAGTGATGGGTGGCAGGGCCCACTTGTTGGGCACCTGCCGGTTATCAGTCAGGTAATGCCCGGCAAGGTTGATCGGTGAGGAGGTCGGGTTCCACAACTCAATCCAGTCCGGACTGTCGCCATCGGAGTCAAGAAGCGTGCTGTTGTTATCGGCCATGAACTCGCTGATGAGCAGGCCATCCAGTGTTGGGAAAGCCGGGGCACTGCCGGCATCATTAGGATCGGAACCGGATACCACTTCCAGGCCGTCCTTGTAGCCATCGCCATCGCTATCGGCAACTGTCGGGTTGGTGCCATGGGTGAGCACCTCTTCGCCATCATTAAGCTCGTCACCGTCACTGTCGGCGAGCAGGGGGTTAGTGGCCGGGTCGCCGTTGACCTCCTGCCCGTCATTGAGTCCGTCATCATCACTATCGGCAAGTATTGGGTTGGTGCCGAATTGGTTGAACTCCGCGGAATCATCAAGGCCGTCACCGTCGCTATC
>Ga0315316_10001526_pt1 | contig 16320 bp, 14 predicted proteins | sample M160m3416metaG_FD_203702 | JGI IMG/M metagenome (GOLD analysis project Ga0315316, IMG submission 203702) | Ammonia-oxidizing marine archaeal communities from Monterey Bay, California, United States - M1 60m 3416 | ecosystem: Environmental > Aquatic > Marine > Intertidal zone | place: USA...
CCATCATAATTGTCTGTGATGTATCTTCATTTTCTTCCATTGCAAATTCTGGTGTAGTTTGTACTCCTGCAGACATCATTCCTCCGTATTCAAATTCAACTTGTGTTGAGTTGTCTCCATAATTCACCATTATTGTATAAGTTCCAGTTTCTTTCCACTTTCCACCTATTGATGTTGAAATAGTTTCAGAAAAATTTCCATCACTTTCAACATCTATCTGTGCGAAATGAATCATATTTCCCATTGGGCTAACAACTCGAATCAAAGCTGGAGTTCCCTCAAGTGTAATATTTACAAGTCCTAAAACCTCAACTGGTTCTCCAGCTGCATAGGATTCTTTTTCAGTTGTAACTGTCAACACTTGATTTGATTGAGCGAATGACTCTCCGCCCAAAAATGGCAATAAAATTAGACTAGCAATTACAAGAATAGAAACCTCTTTTGATTTCAACAATTCTAGAATCCTGAGATCATATTTAACCAGTTTGTGTAAAAAAAACCAATTAGAATAGAAATTTTTTGAAATTTCTGGAAAATTTCTAATTAAATATATATTGCGCTCATAGAGAAATTGTTCAGTTTGTATCAATCCTTCTTTTCTGTAACTAATGTTATGCATGGGGGATTAAATTAATGGCAACTAAGAAAAATCCTATTTTAGTACCCGATCATGTTTATGTCCCAAAACATGAAATCATGGCAAAAAAAGATGCTCAAAAAGTTTTAGATCAATTTAATTGCAAACCAACAGAATTACCATTAATTTTTGTAACCGACCCTGCAATTCTTGGACTTGGAGTTAAACCAGGTGACATGATAAAAATTACAAGAAAAAGTGGAACAGCTGGTGAAAGTATCTATTACAGATATGTGGTGGAAACATAATGGCAGAAAATTTTAATCAACGTTGGCCTATAATTCAGGATATTCTTCAAAGAGAAGGAATTGCAAGACAGCATCTTACTTCTTTTGATGAATTTTTAGATAATGGATTACAAAGTATAATACAAGAAGTAGGTCAAATTGAAATTGAAAATGCTGAATATCCTTACAAAATTCAACTTGGTAAAATAAAACTACAACAACCACGAATGATGGAGCTTGATGGTTCAATCAGTCATGTAACTCCTGCTGAAGCAAGATTACGAAACATATCATATGTTGCACCAATCATGGTGGAAGCAAGTGTTGTTGAAGATGGTAAAGTTCTTGAAACGCGTTTTATTCACATTGGTGACATGCCAGTTATGGTTAAATCACATGCATGTATTCTTAATACATTTACTGAACAAAAATTAATTGATCATCAAGAGGATCCACGTGATCCTGGTGGATACTTTATCATTAATGGTTCTGAAAGAGTTGTAGTAGGACTCGAAGATCTGTCTTACAACAAAATTATTGTTGATGCTGAAAAAGTTGGTGGTAAAATAGTTCACAAAGCAAAAGTTTATTCTTCCATCATTGGCTATCGTGCAAAATTAGAACTTATCATGAAAGATGATGGAATGATTGTTGCAAAAATTCCTGGTTCTCCTGTAGATATACCGGTTGTAACTTTGATGCGTGCACTTGGTTTAGAATCTGATAAAGATATTGCAGGTGCAGTGTCACTTGTTGATGAAATACAAGATCATTTAGAAGGTTCATTTGAAAAAGCAGGTGATGTTCCAACCTCAAAAGATGCAATTGTTTACATAAGTAAAAGAATTGCACCAGGAATGTTAGAAGAATTCCAAATTAAAAGAGCTGAAACACTTCTTGATTGGGGTCTATTACCTCACCTAGGTAAACATCCTGAAAATAGAAAAGAAAAGGCACACTTCATGGGCGAAGCTGCATGTAAATTATTAGAACTAAAGTTATCATGGATTGAACCAGATGACAAAGATCATTATGGAAATAAAGTCATTAAATTTGCAGGTCAAATGCTTGCTGATTTATTTAGAACTGCATTTCGTAATTTAGTTCGAGACATGAAATACCAATTAGAACGTTCAGGTCAAAAACGTGGAATTAATGCTGTTGCTGCTGCAATTAGACCTGGAATTGTTTCTGATAAACTGAATAATGCAATTGCAACTGGAAACTGGGGACGAGGACGTGTTGGCGTCACCCAATTACTTGATAGAACTAATTATCTTTCAACCATCAGTCATCTGAGAAGAGTACAATCTCCTCTAAGTAGAACTCAGCCAAACTTTGAAGCACGTGATTTACATTCTACGCACTTTGGTAGAATTTGTCCAAGTGAAACTCCAGAGGGATCTAATTGTGGATTGGTAAAAAATTTAGCATTATCTGCAATTATATCTCAAAATGTTCCATCTGAGGAAATCATAGAAAAATTATTTGACATTGGTGTATCTGATTTAGTATCAACATCAAATGATGTCAAGAAAGATGGTACTAGAATATTTGTTGATGGTAAACTAATTGGATTCCACAAAGATGGACAAAATTTGGTAGAACAAATGCGTGACTTTAGAAGAACTTCAAAGATTCATCCTCATGTTGGAATATCTATACATAAACCTGAGGAAGAAGGTGCAACTCAAAGATTATACATAAATTGTAATGCAGGTCGTGTACTAAGACCACTTGTAATTATCAAAGATGGTAAAAATTTGCTTTCACAAGACATACTTGAAAAAATATCCAAAAAATTAATTTCTTGGAATGATCTTGTAAGAATGGGAATTATTGAATTATTAGATGCAAATGAAGAAGAAAATTGTTATGTGACATTTGATGATAAAAACATAAAGAAATTTACACACATGGAAATCTTTCCATCTGCAATTCTTGGTGCTGGTGCCTCAATAATTCCTTATCCTGAACATAATCAATCGCCAAGAAATACATACGAATCTGCAATGGCAAAACAAAGCCTTGGATTTTCAACTCCTATGATGAATACTAGTACTTATGTTCGTCAACATTTCATGTTATATCCACAAACTCCAGTTGTTTCAACACGTGCAATGAACTTACTTGGAATGGAAGAAAGACCTGCTGGAGTAAATTGTACCGTTGCTGTATTGCCATTTGATGGTTATAATATTGAAGATGCAATTGTATTGAATCGTTCTTCAGTTGATAGAGGATTATTCAGAACGTTCTTTTATAGAATTTATGATACTGAAGCCAAACAATATCCTGGTGGAATGAGAGATAGCTTTGAAGTTCCTAATGCAGATGATAATGTTAGAGGTTACAAAGGTGAAAAAGCTTACCGCATGCTAGAGGATGATGGAATTGTAGCAACCGAATCTGGTGTTGAAGGTGGTGACATATTGATTGGAAAAACTAGTCCTCCAAGATTTATGGAAGAGTATAAAGAATTTGAAACAAGTGGTCCATACAGACGTGATACATCCGTTGGTGTAAGACCTTCTGAACATGGAGTTGTTGACACTGTTGTAATGACTCAATCAAATGAAGGTGGTAAAATGTATAAAATCCGTGTACGTGATATGAGAATTCCGGAAATTGGTGATAAATTTGCATCAAGACACGGACAGAAAGGTGTACTTGGTATTTTAGCAAAACAAGAAGATCTTCCATACACTGAACAAGGAATACAACCTGATGTTTTGATTAATCCACACGCCTTCCCATCTAGAATGACTGTAGGAATGATGATGGAATCTGTATGTGGTAAAGCTGCAGCACTAAGAGGTAAACAATTTGATGGTTCAGCATTTGTTGGAGAAAAAATGAATATTGTAAAAGAAATTCTTGATAAAGAAGGTTTCAAGTATTCTGGTAAAGAAAAAATGTATGATGGTAGAACTGGTAAGTCATTTTTAGTTGAAACGTTTATCGGAGTTGTATACTATCAAAAACTTCATCATATGGTTTCTGATAAGATACATGCTAGAGCAAGAGGTCAAGTCCAAATGCTGACTAAACAACCGACTGAAGGTCGTGCTCGTGGTGGTGGTTTGAGATTTGGTGAAATGGAACGTGATTGTTTAATTGCATATGGTGCATCAATGCTTCTAAAAGATAGATTACTAGATGAATCTGATAAGACTGATATTTTATTATGTGAAAAATGTGGATTAACTGGTTATCATGATGCAAGAAAAAGAAAGTTTGTGTGTGCTCAATGTGGTGAAAATGCACCTATATCCTCTGTTTCTGTTGCTTATGCTTTCAAATTACTCTTACAAGAAATTCTCAGTCTTAACATTGCACCAAGATTGAAACTAAAGGAGAGAGTATAATGTCTGCAACATCTACAAAAGCAATTGAAGGAATCACATTTGCAGTTTGGTCTCCTCAAGAAATTAGAAAATATTCAGTTGTTGAAATTACTCAACCTGAAACATATGATGAAGATGGTATGGCTGTACAAGGAGGCTTGATGGATGGAAGATTAGGTGTTTTAGAACCTGGTCAAAAATGTCTTACTGATGGTAATACTGCTGCTAGAAGTCCTGGACACTTTGGTCACATTGAATTAGCAGAACCTGTCTTACATATTGCGTTTGTAGATAATATCTATAAATTATTACAATCCACCTGTCGTACTTGTGGAAGAATTAAAATGTCACCTGATGATATACAAGAATTTTCCAAAATTAAAGAACGTCAAGCATCTTATACTGTACTATCTCAAAAAAGAATTCCAGATCAAATACAAGAAAAATCAAAAAAGCAAAAAGATTGCCCTCACTGTGGAAAATCTCAATATGAGTTAATTTTTACAAAACCAACTACCTTTGTAGAAAAAACAGAAATTGGTGAAAATAGATTACTTCCAATTACAATCAGAGAAAGATTATCGATAATTACAGATGCAGATCTATCATTATTAGGATATGATCCTAAAACTGCACGTCCTGAATGGTTTGTTTTACAAGCATTACCTGTACCTCCTGTAACTGTTAGACCTTCAATTATCCTAGAAACTGGAATTCGTTCTGAAGATGATCTTACTCATAAACTAGTTGATATTATTCGTGTAAATCAAAGACTAAAAGAAAGTAAAGAGGCTGGAACTCCTCCACTAATTGTACAAGATTTAGTCGACCTGTTACAATATCACGTTACAACCTATTTTGATAATGAAGTTAGTGGAATACCTCAAGCACATCATCGTTCTGGACGTCCACTCAAAACATTAACTCAAAGATTAAAAGGAAAAGAAGGACGATTTAGAGGATCATTATCTGGAAAACGTGTTGACTTCTCAAGTAGAACTGTTATTTCTCCAGATCCTAATCTGGATCTATCAGAAGTTGGTGTACCTGAGACTGTAGCAAAAAAATTAACAATTCCTGAAATTGTAACTGATTGGAATATTGAAAAATTAAAAAAATTAGTAATCAACGGTCCATCAATATTTCCAGGCGTAAATTATATCACTCGTCCTGATGGTGTAAAAATCCGATTAGATTTCGTTGAAGACCGTTCATTAATTGCAGAATCTTTAGAAATTGGATTTTTAGTTGAAAGACATCTGATGGATGGTGATATTGTATTGTTTAACCGACAACCATCACTACATCAAATGTCTATAATGGCTCACTATGTTCATGTTTTACCTGGAAAAACTTTCAGATTACATCCATCTGTCTGTCCTCCTTACAATGCTGATTTTGATGGTGATGAAATGAATCTCCACGTACCTCAAAGTGAAGAGGCACGTTCTGAAGCAATTTTACTAATGAGAGTTCAAGATCAATTAATCTCTCCAAGATTTGGAGGTCCAATCATTGGTGGCCTTCGTGACTTTATCACTGGGGCATATCTTCTAACAAAAGATGGAACTGTTTTGTCTAGTCAAGAGTTTGCAAATCTTGCTATGTTAGGTGGTTATACAGGAAAATTACCAGAACCTGAAAACAAGAAAGAAAATCTCTATACTGGTAAACAATTATTCTCCATTTTCCTTCCTGAAGATTTCAATTATGTAATGACGTCAAAATGGTCTAAAGGTACTAAAGGAAAAGAAAAAGACGTTGTAATTAAAAATGGTCAATTAATCAGTGGTGTAATTGATAAATCATCAATTGGTGCTGAAGAACCAGAAAGTGTACTGCATAGAATTGCTAAAGATTATGGTAACGAAAAAGCAAAAATTTTCTTGAACTCTGAATTAATTATCATCAAACAATTCATCACTCATTATGGATTTAGTTATGGATACGGTGATTTGGAAGTACCAGAAAAGGATCGTGAAGGAATTAATTCTGATATAAACAAAACATATGATGAAGTTTTAGATTTGATTAGTCAAGAAAAGAAAGGAACCCTAAAGGCAACTAGAGGAATGACTACGCAAGAAACTCTTGAAGCATACATTGTAAATAATCTGGGTAAGCTAAGAGATAGAGCTGCAACTGCTGCAAATCTCTCATTAGATGATAATAATGCCGGTAAAATCATGGCAACAACTGGTGCTAGAGGTTCATCATTGAATGTAGGGCAAATGGCAGGTGCCTTGGGTCAACAGGCAAGAAGGGGAAATCGTCTTAACAAGGGTTACAATAATCGAGTTTTAACTCACTTTGAAGAACATGAAAATGATCCTGATGCACATGGATTTGTAAAATCAAATTATCGTGATGGTCTATCTACTCTAGAATTTTTCTTCCATGCTATGGGTGGTAGAGAAGGTCTTGTAGATACTGCTGTAAGAACACAACAAAGTGGATACATGCAGAGAAGACTAATCAATGCATTAGAACATATCAAGCTTGAATATGATGGAACTGTTAGAGATCCACACGGGCATATCATACAATTTTTGTACGGTGAAGATGGAATTGATGTGGCAAAAAGTGATCATGGTGAAGCATTTAACGTTGATAGATTAATTGAATCCGAAAGTATTGTAGATTCTGGCAAGGCTGCAACTAAAGATGAAATTGCACCAATTATCAAAAAATACGCTAGTGCATTTAATCCTCGTTTATCAAGCGTTGTAAGTAAATCATTAGAAACTTCAAAATTAAGTAAGGACGGTGTTGAAAAAGTAGCTAAGAAAGGATTATCATTATACAATAATGCAAAGGCAGAACCTGGTCAAGCTGTAGGAATTGTAACTGCACAATCAATTGGTGAACCTGGAACTCAGATGACTTTGAGAACATTCCACTTTGCAGGAATTGCAGAAAGAAACGTTACATTAGGTCTTCCAAGATTAATTGAATTAGTTGATGCAAGAAAAAAACCTGTTACTCCGACAATGGATATTTATTTATCTGGTGATGCCAAAACTGATCAAGCGAAAACTGTTGAAGTTGCACGAAATATTTTACAAACCACTGTGAGAGATCTTATCCTTAATGCTGATACTGATTACAAAACAAAAATTACATTAAATATTAATGAACGAAAATTATCTGATCGTGGTTGCACACTAGATGATGTCAAAGCAGCATTAGAATCTAACAAGAAATTCAAAATGGAAGATAATGGAATTAATTCAATTGTTCTTAATTTAGTTGATGAGGAAGCTGATGCTCCTGCTGTTATTGTAGTTCGAAATAAAGTTCTAAAAACAACTGTGAAAGGAGTTCCTGATATTGCGCGTGTTACAATTGTTAAACAGAATGATGAATATGTTATACAAACAACGGGTTCTAATCTTTCTAAAGTTCTAGAAGTTCAGGGAATAGATAAAAATAATGTTAGAACAAACAATGTATCTGAAATTGCAGAAACCTTGGGAATAGAGGCTGCAAGAAATGCTTTGATTAATGAATTAAGTAATACTCTTGAGGATCAAGGTTTGGAAGTTGATCAGAGATACTTAATGTTAGTATCTGACCTGATGTGTCATCGTGGTTACATGCAACAAATTGGACGTCATGGAATTGCAGGTACAAAAGATAGTGTATTGGCACGTGCTGCATTTGAAATTACTGTACCAACAATTGCAGGAGCTGCAAGAACTGGTGAAACAGAACAACTCAGAGGAATCACAGAAAATGTAATTGTTGGAAGCCAAATTCCAATTGGAAGTGGAACTGTAGATTTGTACATGCAAGTTGCAAAGAAACGCGGTTCTGATAAAGCCTAAAAAAATAATAACTAAGAATATTATGTAAAATCATGTTAGAAACTTGGGTAAGCAAAATTAGAACAAATGATCCTAAACAAGTTGTCGATTTGTATCACGATGATGCATTATTGCTTGGAACATTCTCTGATAAAGAACGAATAGGTCAAGATCTTATCTTAGAATATTTTGAAAATTTACTGAAATCAAAAGTTGATGTTGAAATTATTACACAACATAAATATGAAACTGAATCACTAGTAACAAATTCTGGTTTCTACAACTTTATCGTAGATGGTAAAACTAAAAATGCAAGGTTCTCATTTGTTTTCATAAAAACCGATGATGATTGGAAAATCTTATCACACCACTCTTCAGTTTTGCCTGAAAGTCACTAAGACTTTTAATTACAACAAACTTTTGAAAAACATTGGTTAAGAAAGATCCTGATTACAAAAAACCACAAGACCCAAAAAGTTTTGGAGCATTTCTTAAGAAGAGAGCTCCAATATATCTTGGGCTAATTGGATTATTTTTATTGTTCGTATACCCTGCATTAACTGAAAAAGATCTTAATTCAATACTTGATGATTCGTTTGAAGGTAACGAAAGAATTGCAGTTGATATGGTTAGGTTTTATTCTGGACCAAATGATTCTGGAATTACCATTTTAGAAGTTATTGAGGAAAGAATCAATGAAAAATATGAAGGTCAAAAAATCTTTGATGATGAAAAAACGTGGGCTGAATTTATTGTAGAAAAAGAAAACAAAAAACTTTACGAGGTAGTTTTTATCTTTAATGCTGAAAATAATCAATCAATGAGGTATGAATGGCATGCAAATATTGAGACTGGAGAAATATCTCCAAGAGATACTACAACCAAAACCATACAGCAAATTGTTGATTATTCTGACTAGTTCTTTAGGTATTAATTATCAATAATCTTTGAACTATTATGAAAACACGATTAGGTGTATCATTTGAAATTGATTTTGCCCATACCTTGAGAGGTCATCCTAAATGTGGTAAACCTCATGGTCATACATCTAGAATCATAGTTGAGGTTCAGGGTGATGTCAAAAAAGGTGCTTCATATGAAGAAAATATGGTAATCGAGTTTGATAAAATGAAAAAACTTTGTTGGGAAACAATTGAACAACTTGATCACCGAAACCTCAATGACTTGTTTGATTTTCCAACGTCAGAAAATATTGCAGAATGGATATTTGAAAATTTAAAAGATAAAATTCCATTACATTCTGTAAAATTCTTTGAAGGAACAAACAAGTATTGTGAAATTACTTCTGATTAGAAATTATTGAATTAAAATTTCTGTAGAAACTGTATCAGTTAGTGGAATTGATCCTTTAATTGAATTCCATACAAATCTATCAATTGAATATTTACCTAGTTCTTGTGGCATCCATGAAATCGACATACCTAGTTCTTGTGATGGTCTTACCTCACCTGTTACCCATGATAAAGATATAACATTATTATCTTCATTTTTGATCTGTACAATGTATGTGAATTCTTGAGAATAATCTATCACATTCTTTACATTGGAAAATATCATACCAGTTTGTCCTATATCTAATCTTTCAATCAATTCTCCATTTTGTGATAAGATTTCTATTTCATTCATACTTAATCTCTCAGTTGTAGGTATGTTTGAAACAACAATTTCTTGTGCCAAAATATCTAAATCATCATTAGTATTGTATGGCTTTGGTAATGTTCTATCTATATATTTTGCAGTAATTTGTGAATCTGGTAGTGCATAAAGACGATTACCACTTGACTGTTCATTTTTTGTAATTGATATCACTCCCTCAAAAATTCCTGAATTTTCTGTAGTTTCTGCAATTTCTATATTTACTCCTGCATTATCATTTTCAGAAAATACTTCAATGTTTAATGTATCAATGCTCTCAGGGTTTAGATTCATATCTCTTTCAAATAATTTTATTTTTGCAGATTCTTCTGTTACATCAATTATTCGTAAATCTCCTATATTCCATTCTATTTTTACTGATTCAGATAAAACAACTCCATCTGCAAATTCAAATGAAACTGTAATTCCTGAATCTTCTTCATTTTGTAAATATCCTCCATTTGGTCCTCCACCTAATGTTCTTGGATTCGTATCATCTATTCTATCTCCATCTACATCATGAAGAAATCCAGTTAGAATGATTTCTCCTGTAAAAATTCCACTTGAAGAATCTGTTTCGTATAATTTGTATTGTTTCAGTTGATGGTTATTTGTGTAAACATTTACCGCATAATTTGGATCGCCACCAATACTGTCGATAAGATTCATTCCTGTATTCCAACTTGGAGCAATTATTGTAATCTCTACTTTTTCAGTCCAACTGTAGACTGGTTTATTAAAAAAGATTGGGGCATATGGTTTGTTATAATCTGGAATTTCCTCTGCAAACGTAAATTGTGATATAGGTACTAAAAGTAATATCAAAAAAATTTCTTTTAACATATGTTTGATATGTCTTAATATTATTTATACACGAATAGTTCAATCTACATTGAAAAAATTAAATTAAAAAAGTATGATCTTGCTACAAAATTAAAAGAAATAGAACATAGATATTTTCATGAAACTGGTAGAAATATGCTTCATGATGTTTCTTAGGTTAAATCTCCATCCTTGAGTTTTTGCAGCTCTAAAATTCTATAACATTCTTCAATTTCTTCAGGTAGATGATCATTTATTGGTCGTTGACAATTCTTACAAATTGTACCCTCCATATCTGAATTCGGTTTTGCCATCATATTTATCGCCAGTCCTTGGTATTTGTTGTACATTTTGGACATTTAACTCCGTTTGTCACTGTACCACATTTATTACATTTTGCTGAATATCCAATCATATCATTTTTTCCAGTTTTTGTATATTTGAAAATTAACACAAATGCTGTTAAAATTCCAATTGCTGCTCCTGCAACCCATAATAACATAATATTATATGGATTTTATTCAATTAAAAACTAACTATCTGCTAGAATTTTCTTGAATCGCCTTCAAGTAGACCTGGACCTATATGCAATTTGTCTATATGACTGGATAGTTCTTCTTTGTTCTGAAATTTTGATTCACAATAAGGACACGATAGTTCTTCCATACCCTTCTATACCTCTTACAAAATAAAAGTGACATGGAACTTTGATAAGTCTATTCTATCTTTTTGGTATGTCGTCTTCAGAACTAAATCTTGATTCAACTGCTTCTGCTTTCACAGATAATTCCTTTGTATCCCCAAGTTTTTGATAAGTTAATTTCTCTAGAGTTTCTATAATTGTTCTTGCAGCTCTATATTGTGGAATTCTAGGCTCTAATAATTCTCCATAAAGTCCAATTCCATTAATTCCATTTAATTTTGCATATCCTAAAATTAATCCATTAAAACCGGTAATGACTGATTCTGTGGGTGTAGTCTCTATCCCTAATTTTTTTACTAGTTTCAATATATCTTGAGATGTAGTTGTAACATATGTTGTAGGACTTTTCCCAAATGATCTTGATGTATGATAACCTCCTACGGTATAGATGAATTTTGCATCATATCTTTTTGCAACATTTATGACATCTTGACATAATTCATTTAGTTCCTCGTTTTCTTGAGGTTGACCTCTACCTCCTCCAAATACAATAATGTCTCTACTAAATCTGTACTCCCATTTCTCTTCAGGAATCTCAATGTATCCTCCTTTATCATAAACATATGGTGGTCTAGATGATGTTGCATGTCTAAAAGATGCTGTACCTAAGCTGTTGTTGATATGGTTCACAACTATACTTCCAACATTTCCCATGTCTTGCATTGCTGCTATGATTAGTGGTTTATTTACATCCGGAATCCTTGTATCTTCAAAATGCATACTCCTTTATGGAATTTGTTCTTTAAAACATGTTTGTTATTCAAAGCCAGATACACAAATAGTTAGCACTAGATTCTAGTTATAGCACTAGTTATATATGATTATTGATTACAAAATACGTAGACATTAAAACCTCAGCTAAACGTTTCAACAACAATCAGCAACGACTTCAATGTCTTCAGTAATTAAAACATAATAGATATTAAGTATATATCATATATCCAAGATCTTTTTTCTATATCTAATTAATAGACAGCTTCTACAAATACAATCTTTATCGTCAATTACATATTTTGATAATTTCGGAAAATCTGCACACCAACATGAAATATCATTTGCACATGAAAAATCGTCCCCACATTCGGCACATTTTTTGTTCATTAATTATCTGATAATATGCTTAACACTCTATTAGGAATATCTGGCAATCTACTTACTGCTAACACCTTATCATATCCTAAATATTTTAAATTACTTGCAATTGATGTTGCACTAAATGTATCTCTTCCTACTCCAATTGCTGTCATTTTGATTCCTAATGTTCTATATGATTTTAGTATCAATTTTACCGCATTTGCATCAGCAGGTTCTCCATCTGATAATGTCAAGAAAATATCTGGCTTTTTTGATGTCAAAATAGGAAGCATTCTATCGTATACTTCAGCTAGTGGTGTTCCTCCGTTAGCTGATATATGTGCTAATCTTTTAGCTGCTGAATTATTCCATTTCGTTTCAGCTGGTTTTACTAACCAACAAACCACTTGTCTGTCTACTGTACTAAATGCATATACTGAAAAACTCACTTTTAGAAATGCCAATACCTCGCAAAGTCCAATTGTTGCTTTTTTGTACTCTATTTGTTGATCAGATATACTTGATGAATGATCAAGTAATATGACAATTCTTGATTTTATTGATTTTTTAAGATCTGTGATAAACGGTCTATGAAATCCTTCGAGATATGCCTCTTCATCAAATTCTTCACCTGACAAAACATGTTCTTCCTTCCACCCTGTTTTCCATTCCCGAAATCTATTTTTCAAATTACTAATCAAATCTTGATCATAAATTTTTGTTTCATCTGCATTTGTTGCATTTGGAATTTGAATTCCAATAGTTTCAGGCATCAAACCTTTGTTTTCATTCTTTTTTGTTTCATCTTTAATTAAATCAAATTCTTTAGAAATTTCTTTTCCTTCTATCGCTTTATTTGGATCAATTTTTCCTAATTCTGATTCAAGATTTTTAATAATTTTTTGAACAGCCTTTTGAAAATCTTGAGGTGTTACCATCATTCCTGGACCTTTCATTGGTACTGATAATGGAATTGTAATCAATGGATCAATATCTAAAATTGTTAAGATTTTTGGAATATGTTTCTCTATCCATTCTGTACCGTAATTATTTTTTAATGCTTCATCTAAAATCTCCTTTGCAAAGTCTGTTGCTTTTACAACACGCTCAAAATGACTTGGCTGCATTTCTCCTTTCACATCTCCAAATAAGAAATACTGGTAAAAACCCTCCACAATTTTTGTTTTTCCTAAAAGATTGCTTAAAAGTGGTCTGTAAATCCATTGCCATGAATAATTAAAAATTAATTCCTCATCCATTCCTTGCCAAATTTTTCTTCCAACTAGTTCAACTCTACGTCTTTCAATTGAATTTAACAAAAAACCAAATGCATGATCATTAGATAAAATTTTTTCACAATTTTTTATTTTCATACTTTCATACCATGCGGCAGTTCTAAATTGTCTATATCTCGCAAATTCATCTCCATTATAATCCATGACTGGACTAAGAATTACTTTATTTTCTTTAATCCTAGTTTCATTAACTTTATTCTGAGACATCATGACAATGATTTTATCGTTTTCAGACCATCGTCTAATTAAAAATGTAGAAATCTCAATTAATGTATCATTTCTTAAAGCAACTGATGACATTAGCTCTCATACATGGATGCAATGATATCATTAACTTTTTGTAATTCAATATTTCCCCATTGTGCATATACATTTCCAAAAACTATTTCAGCTGCTTTCTTTGGAGACATATTTCCATCAACTAATTTTGCATATGCTATGGTTTCTCTTAATGACGGTGAATAGTATAACTCTTCAACTGATGCTGCTTGTCTCAATGTATTTGCGAGTTTAATTCCAGTTTGTAATGATTTATCGTCTACTTGTGGAACATGTTTTTTAACAATCTCAAGTTCTTTTTCTTCAGGTGGATAATCCATTCTTAATCTGATAGGAAATCTACTCAATAGTTGTGGTGGTAACTCCTTTGTTCCAACGTGATTTAATGGATTTATTGTTGCTATCACAAACCAAGATTTGTTGGCAGTTACAATTTCACCTCCTGATTCTTTTAGAACTACTTGTTTTCTATCATCTAATGCCTCATCTAATCTTAGCAGAACATCAGCTTCTGCAGCATTTATCTCATCGAGATATAGCATATTACCTTCTTTCATGGATTTAATCAAAATTCCTTCATTAAATTGAATATTTCCTTCTGAAAGACTCTTTGAACCTACAAGATGACTCTCTCGAGTTCTTAAACTGAAATTAATTGATTCTAGTTTCATTGATTGTTTTTTTGCAAATTCTCTTACTAGTGTTGTTTTACCTGTGCCTTTTGGACCTATAACTAAAACAAAAATTCCTTGTTCATGAGCTTTTTCTAAAATTTCAAATGCATTACTCCAATCTAAATAATCTGGAAAATCTTCTCCTGATTTTCCTTGTTCTTCCATCAAAGTATAATTGTTTGATCTTCTACTTTATTTAAGACTAGATCTATGCTGCATATGATGCTATCTTGACATATGCTTCATCTAATGTCTTATGTAATTTTTTATTCCATTCATCAAATCCTGATGGATCTTTTGGATAATTGTAATAATGATCAACTAACCATTGATTTTGACCTGATGTATACTTGAGTCCACTAGCCACTGTCTTATTCATAGCACCTCTAATTATCATTCCAAGTTTTCCAAGACCTGTAAAGTCTGGATGTTCTCCTTTACTAATTGCCTCGACATCAAGATTTCCCAAAAAGTGTTTCATCCCATAACTAATTTGTTCATTTGTCATTGTTTGAACTAATCTTCTAAATAATTCTAGGCCAGCTGTTTTGTAACCATACTCTTTGATGAAATCTATGTTGTATTGCCACAAACTTGCTTCTGAAACATCATTTGATTCAATTGCTTGTGCAACATTATTTCCCAGAATTGTTCCTGCAATAAGAGCTGGTCCAATTCCTCCTGCATCTATAGGTTTTGGCATCCATGCTGAATCTCCAACTAACATGTATCCTCCTGAAACAAGACAATCATTCTGTCTTCTTACTGAAACTTGATAAACTCCTGTATTGTTGTGTATGTCTCCTGCATCTTCAGATAATTTTGCATTTTTAATTGCCTTATTTCGTTCAAGATATTCTTTCATCAATGATGCAACATTATCTGATTTTCCTAATCTTTTATTTCGTTGTTCTAGAATTGATTTCTCAACTCCTAATCCTATATTGACTTTATTATCTCCTTTTGGAAATACCCATCCATATCCCCCTGGTGCGATATCTTGATCTAAATGAATTATACAATAATCTGGATCAAATTGTGCTAAATCATTTTCACCTGGTTCAAAATACATAATATGTCTTCCAGTAGATTCAACATCTCTTCTATCAATTTTTCTTTCTATTTTTGTAGTGTTTTCTATTTGATTTCTTAACATTGATGTAATTCCTGTTGCGTCTACTACTAATTTGGCAGTTTTTTTGTATGGTTGTTTTGTTTTATAATCTGTTCCTTGTATCCCTACTACTTGTGTTTCATCATAAATCAATCCTGAAAGATTAATCTCAAAATCAAATTCAACACCCATCTTTTTTGTTCTGGCGTTTTGTATCTCTGGAAGTTTTTGTCTATTTAGCATATATCCTGCACCATCAAATGGAATTGCAGTCTCATAGTCAGGAGAAAATGCCATGACTCCTTTTACATCGTGTTCAATTTCTGGTCTTGTCCACGGTACCTTAATTCTTTCAGTCATATAATCAACTGCTTCTTTTGAACATGCATCGCCACATGTCCATCCTGGTGCTGATTTTCTTCCAGGTAGATGTTCTGGGTTTCTATCCACTGAAAGAATTCTCAAATTTTGATTTGAATAATATGAAATTGCTTGTGCAGCAATTGTTCCTGTTAATCCTCCACCTGCAACAATTACATCATAATCTGTTTCCACAAAACATTGTTTTTTCTATCAATATTTAAAACAATCCGAATTAGTTATCTGGGTCGGTTCGTCGCGGCGTCATCAGAGTTTGGCACTCAGACTGGAGCGGCTTTTATTTCCTCATTCCCTTTTTTATTTAC
>Ga0315316_10001528_pt1 | contig 16318 bp, 18 predicted proteins | sample M160m3416metaG_FD_203702 | JGI IMG/M metagenome (GOLD analysis project Ga0315316, IMG submission 203702) | Ammonia-oxidizing marine archaeal communities from Monterey Bay, California, United States - M1 60m 3416 | ecosystem: Environmental > Aquatic > Marine > Intertidal zone | place: USA...
AGCTCATCTTCCATTAATCTGTGAAGAACAAAAAGCAGCATATGCATTTGTTCCAAGTAAAGAAGAATTAGGAAAAGCCTTAGGAATTGATGTTACATCAGCTGCCGCTGCTATATTAGATTCAGGAGATGCATCACACATTGTTGATGAGGTTGTTGCATCACTAACTAAACTAAAAGGTGGCTCGACTGAACAATGAGTCAAACAGAATCTGATCAATTAACTCCTGCTGATATCATTCAAATTGTTGGTAGAACTGGTATTGCAGGAGAAGTTATACAAGTCAGAGTTAAAGTTCGTGAAGGTAAAGATAAAGGACGTGTTCTTACTAGAAATGTTAAGGGTTCACCTAGAGTTGGGGAAGTACTTATTTTACGTGAAACTGAACGTGAGGCAAAGAAATTACATTAGTGATTAACTATGAGTCTGTTAGTAAAACCATGTAGCTTTTGTGACCGACCTGTTGCAAAAGGAACTGGAACAATGAATGTAAAAAATGATGGATCTGTAAGATGGTTTTGTTCTGCAAAATGTAAGAAAAACGCAATTGATCTAAAACGAGATCCTAGAAAATTCAAATGGACTAACAAATATGTGAAAGGCGGAATTAAAGTCAAGAAATAAATTGTCTGAACAAACATTATTTATTGTAAAGCCAGATGGAGTAAAAAGAAATCTAGTTGGTGAAATAATTTCTAGGTTTGAAAAAAAGGGTTTCCAAATTTTAAAACTAAAAATGTTTACTTTTACAAAAGAATTAGCCACTGAATTCTATTCAGTACATAAGGAAAAACCATTTTTTAGTGAACTACTTCAGTACATGACATCTGGTCCAGTTGTTGTTACGGTTGTTGAAGGAAATAATGCGGTTGCTACAACTAGACAAATGGTGGGTGCAACAAAATCATTTGAGGCAGAACCTGGTTCAATTCGTGGTGATTTTGGTTTAGGTTTTACTGAAAATATTATACATGCCTCTGATTCAACAGAAAGCTTTGAAACTGAAGTTAATGTGGTATTCAAGTGATTCACATTGCGTATCAGACAACCCATTGTGGCTGTATTAGGTCATGTTGATTCAGGAAAAACTTCTCTATTAGATAAAATTCGTGGTACAGGAGTTCAAGGAAGAGAAGCTGGTGGTATTACTCAACATATTGGAGCAAGTTTCTTACCTGATGAAACAATTCAAAAAATTTGTGGTTCACTTTATGATAAATTAGAAAAAACAGAAAATAAAGTTCCAGGTATTCTTGTAATTGATACTCCTGGGCATGAAGTATTTACCAATTTACGAGCTAGAGGTGGGTCTGCAGCTGATATTGCAATTCTAGTTGTTGATATCAATAGAGGATTTCAACCTCAAACAAATGAGAGTTTGAAAATTCTTGAGAGTCGTAAAGTTCCTTTTGTTGTTGCATTAAATAAAGTAGATATGATTTCTGGTTGGCAAAATTCTGATGTTTCATATATTTCTCAAGCCATAAAAAAACAACCATCATCCATTCAAACAGATATTGATGAAAAAATTTACAATGTTGTTGGAGCATTATCTATACTAGGATATCAATCAGAAGCATTTTACAGAGTACAAGATTTCAAAAAAGAAATATCTATTGTACCTGTTAGTGCACGATCTGGAGTGGGTATACCTGAGTTACTTGCAGTTTTAGTGGGCCTGACACAACAATTTCTAAGTAAAAAATTGGAGCAAGAAGAAAAATCAACTCGTGGAATCATTTTAGAGGTAAATGATGAAGTTGGTTTAGGTCCTACCGCAAATATGATCTTAATTGATGGTCAATTAAAAAAAGATGATAATGTTATTGTTGCAAAAAGAGATTCTGTAATAATTACAAAACCCAAAGCACTACTCTTACCTAAGGCCTTAGATGAAATGCGTGATCCGAGAGATAAATTCAAACCTATTGATGAAGTACAGGCAGCTGCAGGAATTAAAATAGCATCTCCTGATCTAGATGGTGTTTTACCTGGAACTACTGTTTATGCATCTCCTGATCAACAAATAGCTGAAGAATTCAAAAAAACACTTGAATCTGAAATGGAATCTGTTTTTATTGATACTGAAACAACTGGCATAATTATCAAATGTGATACTATCGGTTCTCTTGAAGCTATAACTGAAATGCTTCGAAGACAACAAGTTCCAATATCAAAAGCCGACATTGGTCCTGTAACTCGTAGAGATGTAATGCAAGCAAAAGCAATAAAAGATAAAGATCGTCATCTTGGAGTTATCTTATCATTTAATGTCAAAGTGTTTGATGATGCAAAATTGGAATGTGATGAAAGTCATATTAAGATATTTGAAGATAAAATCATTTACAGTTTAATTGATACATATTCGCAATGGGTAGATGATGATAAGTCTGACCTTGAAAATTCAATTTTTAAAGAATTTACTCCTATATGCAAATTTACTTTTCTAAAAGGTTATGAATTTCGTAATAATAATCCAGCTGTATTTGGAATACGTGTAGATGTTGGTACACTAAGACAAAAAATTTCATTTACAAATAAATCTGGCAAAAAAATTGGAACTATTCATTCTCTTGAAGCTGATGGAAAAACTATAAAAAATGTTAAAACTGGTGAAGAAGTTGCATGTTCTGTACAAAATATTACAATTGGAAGACAAATAAATGAAGAAGATGTATTTTATACTCTTCCAACTCCTTCTGAAGCAAAACAACTCCTAAAAAAATATGCTCATAAATTAACTTCTGAAGAATTACAAACACTTAATGAAATTGTTCGTATACAAAGAGAAACTAATCCAGTTTATGGTTACTGATCATCACCAAATTTTTTACAAATCATATGTATTCCTGGTTCTCCTACTGCACCAACCATCGTATTTACAATTTCACCATTTTTGAACATGATGAATGTTGGAATTGATTGAACCCCATATTTCATTGCAATATCTTGGGCATTATCCACGTTTACTCTTCCAAATCTAACGCGCTTGTATTTTTTTGCCATTCTGGTAAATATTGGGTGCATTGATTTACAAGGTCCACACCATTCAGCCCAAAAATCCACCAAAAGTAAATCGTTATTCACAATTTCATGATTAAAATTTTCTGATGTTAACTCCATCACTGGTGTTTTATCTAAAACACTGTTAAGATTTTGTTGTTTGAGTAACTCTTCTAACTGTTTCTTCTGTATCTTCTCAAATTCATCATCTTTCATAATAATCCTCTTTTAATTACAATATTTATTGCATTACAAATCAAGCAAGTATTTCATCATGACTCTATCATTTTGTTTAATCTCCATTTCATGAAATGTAGGTGATTTTATCTCAACCTTGAATTCATGTTTCTTCAAATCTATTAATTCTCCAAAAATTTCTGCTTTAATCTGATAATCTCCATTTTTTGTAATCTCTAATAGTATTCTTTTTCCAGCAAATCCATCTGTAATAGTTAAGATTATCATTTCTTCAAGCCAGTTGTACAATAAGTATTTCAGATCTTTCCCTTTCACTATTAGCTTTTTACTTCCATTTTCTTCAACTCTGGAACTGTCCAAAATTGTGTCTATAATTGACATTCCTGCTATTTCAAATGCTTCTCTCAAATTACCTGCTGTTACTTCAATTATTGCATCAGTTGCATGTTCTAATGTTTTGTAACTCATTCCATATCCATGATATTCTATTATTAATTAGTTACAACTTCAACAGCAAAGTCTAAATTCGTTGTTTCAATTTTTTTTGTAAATGGATCTACCAAGAGGAATGAAAGATTTTGAAAATATCGAAATCAGAAAAATTGAGTATATACGAGAAAAATTCCTTTCAACCTCTGAGATATTTGGATTTGAATTAATGGAACCTTCTCCAATTGAATTAATGTCTGTTATTGAAGCAAAGAGTGGACCTACCATTCGCGATGATGTTTATTTTTTTAACGATAAAGGTGACAGAGAAGTTTCATTAAGATTTGATTTTACAATTGGTCTAACACGTTATGCTGCTGGACAAAAATCAATGAAACTTCCAGCAAAAATTTCAGCGTTTGGAGGTGTATGGAGATATGATGAACCACAAAAAGGAAGATATCGATTTTTCCATCAATGGGACATTGAAATATTTGGAAAACAAAATACTGAAACTGATGCTGAAATTATAGATTTCACCTCAAAATTTTTCTCAAATCTTGGCCTTAACAACATCATTCTGAGCATTTCTCATCGCAAAATTGTTCAATCATACATTTCATCTGTTTTTGAATCTGATAAATCTGAAATTATTTCTGATATTCTTCGTGCAATTGATAAAATACAGAAAAAATCAAAACAGGAAATTATCTCTGAATATGAAAAAAAAGGTTATGCTAAAGATAAATTAGAAAAAATTATAGAATTCTCTAAAATAAAAGGAAATCCGGATGAGATATCTAAAATTTTAGATGTAACTCAATTTGAAAATTGGTCTGAATTAACAATGTTGTTTGAATCTTTAAAAAACCGTAATGTAAACAATATTAGAATTGATTTTGGAATTGTTAGAGGTCTTGATTATTATTCTGGAATAGTCTTTGAAGCATTTGATAAAACTTTTGACATAGGAGCTTTAGTTGGTGGTGGAAGATATGATAATCTACCATCTGTTTTTGGAAGAAGTGATCTTGGTGCAACTGGTGTTGCTGGAGGTGTTGAACGTATTATGTTGGCATTAGAAAATCAAAATTCCACATTCAAATTACAAGATGATAGAATATCTGTATTATATGTAAATGAAGATATGAAACCAAATGCTATAAAAATTACATCTCTACTTAGAGAAAATTTTATAGCTACTGATATTGATCTTTCTGGTAAAGCACTAAAAAAACAAATGGAAAATTCTACTAATTCAAAATACGTAATAATTGTAGGCCCAAATGAATTTTCAAACAATATGGTCGTCGTAAGAAATATGTCTGATAGAACTGAAACTAAAATATTGTTATCTGAATTATTATCCTACATCAAAAATTTTTCAATTTAAAAATGCTCTTGTAAGCATCATTATCTCTGGACCATTTGTTATTGAACCTACTACCACTGACTTGTTATTTGCCAAAATCCCTGAGGATACAAAAGGTATCCCTCCATTAATTGTTGCAGCCTCTATCTTCACTCCGAGTAAATTGCTTATTGTTTTCATATCTTCATCATCAGTTTCTGGATGAACAACTGCTCCATTTTGTGACGCTGATAATACTGCTCCTACTTGTTGAAATCCTGCTATTTTGAATTGCATCACTTCTATATCTAAGGCATCCTGAATTTTTTGCAGTTCTTCATTTGGGATTAGTGGTGAAACAATTCCTGCTTTGTCATTTACTGACATCATATTTCCTAATGCATTATTCTTTACATCTAAAACCTCAATATTCAGATCTGTATTTTTTTTAATATATTCAAATTCCACTTCTGAACATGTACTAGGTAATAGAATTCCATGATTGTTGACTACCATCAAAATACCAAGAGCTCTTGTACTCGCAACAGATATTTCTAATGGGGTAACTTGCAAATATTCGGATATCTTTTCAGACTTTCCATCCGCAAATCCTTTTGGCAAAAACACAAATTCATCATTTACCGTACTATAGATCCCAATATTTGGTCCATTGTATATGTCATATTTTATGATGTCCATGCTGTGTATTGTTGTGAAAAGATATGAACGTAGATATTATCCAAAAACGCTGTTATATCATTCCAATTTCCACTATTGGATCGTTTAGTCAATACTAATTTTGTCTAGATTTAAATAATAAACCGGCGACGTTTGATTATGCCAATTAATGAAGACTTTTGTCATGGCGACAAAAAACCAATCGGTAAAATTATCGATGGTCCATCTGGTAACTTCCATTGGGTTTGGCCATCACAAGTAGGTGAGGGACAAAACGAATGGGATGCATCCAAGGATGAAAAAGTTTTGGCCGATTATGAAAAACACGGCGAAAAAATGGAAAAACTTGGAATCACAGGTACTATGGTGGCAAATGATTGGGATGTTTGTGTTGCTGACGGTGCTTGTATCGAAGCATGTCCAGTACAAATTTTCCAATGGTACAGAACTGACAAAGACATATCCGGCATGGATGCAGTTAATGATACAACTGACTGGAAAGGTGAAGGTTCAACTGAAAAAGAAGAACGTCTTGATTACACCGACAAAGCAGATGCTATCAGAGAACATGACTGTATCTATTGTATGGCGTGTGTTTCAGTTTGTCCTCCGCAAGCAGTTCTCGTTGACCAAGCCAATATGGAATGGCACGAGAAAGCAGCCGGAACTTTTGTCAAAATGGAATCTGGTTCAGAAAACCCACACGCACACGATTAGAAATAATCGTAGCATTCTTTCTTTTTAATTTTCTTTTTTAGATACTTAACAAATTTTAAGCAGTATTTCACACCATTTCTTGCCGAGGTCGCCTAGCCTGGTAGGGCGCGGGCCTTGAAAGCCTGTGTTCGCAAGAACGCGGGGGTTCAAATCCCTCTCTCGGCGTTTAAATTTTAAATCTTTTTTGAATTTATATCAGATTAATATTTTAAATATTCATGGGTGATGGAATTGGAGGACCAGTTGTAAGATGTATTTCTGGAAATGCATTTGAATTAGATGTAACTCACTATAGAAAAGATAATCAAGAACAGTATAGTAGAATTGAGAAAATTATAATATCCAAAATTGATAATCCTGAAAATCCTGAATACAAAGAAACAACTCCTGAAGATCTAGAGCGTGCATTAAAGGGTAAATTTGTCTCTTGTAATGTTCAGTATCGAGATGAAAATACTGATGCATTAGTCTGTAATGTTTTTGTCCAAAAACCACCTGAGGGTTTTTAATTATTTAGAAAACTTTCCTAATTCTGCAAGCATTGCTGATAATTGAATCTCTGGATTAGAACCCACTAAAATTCTATAATCATACTTTGCTATAATTTGTGATAATTCTTCTAAATTATCATATTTTGAAGAAAACAACGCTTGATTGATATATTTGAGAAAGTCTGATTCTGACATTCCATACACTTTGACTAATTCAATCATTTTATTTCTAGAATCTTGAATTTTTCCTGAAACAGCCAACTTTAAGATTTCTACAACATCATTAGTTTTTGTTAATCCTGCAGTGGCTTTCACACTGTCTTGTGTGATATCTCCGATACTTGCAGTAGTTTGTAATAAGTTGATTGCATGTCTGAGATCTCCACCTGCATATTCTGCAATCTCCTTGAGTCCATTTTCATCAGCTTTTCCTTTTTCTTTTTTTAAGACTAATTTTAGATAAGAAATAATATCTTTTTCTTCAATTTGTGAGAATTTGAAAACTGCACATCTACTTTGAATTGGATTAATTATTTTTGAAATATTATTTGCAATTAGAATAAATCTACAAAATTTTGCTGTATCTTCTATAATTCTTCGAAGAGCTGTTTGTGCATCTGATGTCATTTCATCAGCTTCATCTAAAATTATAATCTTAAATGGAATCTCTGTATCTAATCCTGCAAACCTTGAGAATTTTTTTACACGTTCTCTCACCATGTTGATTCCTCTTTCATCAGATGCATTCAGCTCTAATGTGTAGTCTTTCCATCTATCCCCCAAAATTTCTTGAGAAATACATAATGCCATTGTAGTCTTTCCAACACCTGCAGAACCAGAAAATAGTAAATGTGGTATTTCTTGCTGATTTTTGAGCAATGCCATTAAACTGCCTTTGATCTCTTTTTGATTAACTACTTCGGAGATTTTTTTTGGCCTATACTTCTCAACCCACATAATATCTGAAATTGTCATAGTTGCAAACTCCATTTGTTATTAATAAATGCCTAGAAGGATCAAATGATCAAAGCTAATTGTTGATAAAATTGATCGATCGCTGTCCATAAATCACTGGGAAGTGCTTGATCAATATTGGAATTAGATGATGTAATCAAAGTTCATTCGATTGGATATGACCTAGAAGATGTGAAAGTGGAATTCAAACATGACCTAAAAATGGATGTATCTGGAATTCAGATTGAAGGAAAAGAAAACGAGATAATGAATATTCCTAGATGGGTTGCAGATATTTTAGAATCTGATAAGCATGTTATCATACATGAGCAGGATATGGTTAAAGAGTTGAAACAATCAAAAGTCAAAGAAGATGTACAAGATGAAGATTCACTTGCAACATTAGATAAGCATTTTTACATTAAACTTAATGCATATATGAAAAAACTTGAAAAAGATGATTTTGATAAAGTTGAAAGTATGTTAAATCAATTAGTTAGAATCAGACAAGGAAAAATAGTTCGTTTGGCAGATTCTTCAAAACTCACTTCTGACCTTTCGTCAAAACTTAGTGTAGAAGAAGAAGTATATTACAATCAAATACATAATGCTAGTCTTGCATTTAAAGAACAAATTTTGGGAAATAAAAAATGACACTTGAAACACAAACTCCATCTGCACTTTCTGGATATGTTAAAGATTTTTTAATTCAGTTTAAAGATGAAAATGGAAATTTTCGATATGTTAATGAAATTGATAATATGATGCCTACTAAGTCAAAATACATCAACATTGATTATAATGATTTGGTAATGCATCCTGATATTGAATCTGTCTTTGGTGAAAACCCAGATTCAATTTTGGAAGCATTTTCTAGAGCAATAAAAGAAATTTTACAAGAACGTTTTCCAAAATACGCACAAAAAATTGAACATGAAATTAGAGCACGTATCGCAAATTACCCTGTACAAAGGAGTCTTCGTCAAATTAATGCAGAAGTTATTGGAAAAATAACAAGTGTTTCTGGAATGGTACTTAGAGCATCCGAAGTAAAACCTCTTGCAAAAGAATTAGTTTTTGTTTGTCCTGAAGGTCATAGAACTGATGTAATACTTGGAAGTGGGTTAACTTTAACAGCGCCTGTTCAGTGCTCAAATCCTAAATGCACTCATAGAGAACTTGGTGTTGAGCCTGAAACTAGCAGATTCATTGATGTTCAATTTGTTAGATTACAAGAATTACCTGAGGATTTACCACCTGGACAACTTCCACATTATCTAGATGTTACTGTAAAACAAGATTTAGTGGATAATGCTAGACCTGGTGATAGGGTAGTTCTTACTGGTGTAGTAAGAATTGAACAGGAAAAAATGAGTGGTGTTTCAAAAACAAGTAGTCCTTTGTATCGCTTAAGATTAGATGGGAATAATGTAGAATTTCTTGGAAGTAAAAGGGATAAAAAATCTCGAAGAATTGAACGAGAAGAGATTTCTACTGAAGAAGAAAAAATCATAAAATCTCTATCAAAAAGTCCGGATTTGTATCAACAGTTGATTGATTCCTATGCTCCACATATTACTGGTCATGAAATAATAAAAGAATCCATATTATTACTAATGGCAGGTTCAACTCAAAGGGAATTAGAAGATGGTAGTAAGATTCGTGGAGACATTAACATTTTCTTAGTTGGTGATCCTGGTACTGCTAAAAGTGAAATGCTGAAATTCTGTGTTAGAGTTGCTCCTCGTGGATTATATACTTCTGGTAGAGGTTCCACTGCTGCTGGTCTTACTGCAGCAGTTGTTAGAGATACCAATGGAATATTCATGTTAGAAGCTGGTGCTACCGTTCTTGGTGATCAAGGACTAGTATGTATTGATGAATTTGATAAAATGAAAACTGAAGATAGAAGTGCATTACACGAGGTAATGGAACAACAAACTGCGAGTATATCTAAAGGTGGAATTGTTGCAACACTTAATGCAAGAACCTCAATTCTTGCTGCAGCAAATCCAATGTATGGAAAATATGATCCATTCAAAAATATTACGGAAAATGTAAATCTCCCTGTTCCACTTTTAACTCGTTTTGATCTAATTTTTGTTGTTCGTGACAAACCTTCAAAAGAAAGAGATACAAAAATTGCAAAACATATAATTAATTTACATACCCCTCAGGGAATTGATAAAAAATCATTAATTGATTCAGAAACACTCACAAAATATCTTACTTATGTAAAGAAACTTAATCCGGTACTTACAAAGGATGCAGAAGAAAAAATTCTTGATTATTACATGAAAATGAGAACTGTTGAAGCTGAAGAAATGATTACTGTAACTCCAAGACAATTGGAAGGTTTAATCAGATTGGCTACTGCAAGAGCACGGTTGCTCTTAAAAACCAATGTGGATGGTGATGATGCACAAAGAGCAATTGATCTATTACAAAGTATGTTTGAAGATGCCGGAATTGATGTAAACACAGGAAAGGTAGATCTTGGTGTATTACAGGGAAGACCACGTAGTGAAGTCTCTAAAATGCAATTATTCATGGATATTATGAAATCACTAGAAGGTGAACATAAGAGTCCAGTAGAAGAAAAACAATTAGTGGAAGAATTAACAAAGACTGAAAAATTTACTGATGAAGAAGCCAAAAACTTTATCAGAAAAATGGCTAGAGACTCATCTATTTATGAGTCAAAACCTGGTCATTATAATATAGTATGAAAGTAAGTAAACTTAAACTAGAATCTAAAGTAATTGATTTTTTAACTTCTGAAGGATACAAAGAACTTTTTGAACCTCAAGAACAATCTGTAAAAGCAGGATTATTTGATGATAAAAAAAATTTCTTGATTACAATTCCTACTGCAAGTGGAAAGACACTAATTGCAATGTTGGCAATTCTTGCACATCTTTCAAAACATAAAACAAAAATTGTCTATCTCACTCCGTTACGTGCATTAACTAGCGAAAAATTTGAAGAGTTTAAAAAATTAGAAAAATTAAATCTAGGTCGTAAAATAAAAGTTGCATTATCTACTGGAGACTCAAAAGAAAAAAAAGAAAAATTAGATGATGCTGATGTAATATTTCTTACAAATGAAAGTATGGATGCAAATATGGCATTTCAACAAGATTGGATTTATGATATAGGTTTGATAGTTTCTGATGAAATTCATTTAATTGGTGACAATACGCGAGGTCCAACACTAGAAATTGTTCTAACGAGACTTCGTTCTGGATTTATTGGAAAAAATCCCCCAAGAATCATTGGACTTAGTGCAACTATATCAAATAGTGATGAATTAGCAGATTGGTTAGATTGTGAATTAGTTGAGAGTAAATTTAGACGTGTTCCACTATCTGAAGCAGTTTACAGTAGACATGTAATAACAAATCAAGACAGAGAAGAAACTGAAGGTAATCTCACAAATGACCGTCAAGAATCTAGGCATCAAAAAGATTGGATTGGTTTAGGATTGGACACTGTTGATGATGGAGATCAATGTTTGATATTTGCAATGACACGAAAAAATGCTGTAGCGTGGGCAAAAGAGGCTGGAAAAGATGTTATAAAGATGCTTAATGAAAACCAAAAAAAAGAATTAGAAAAAATTTCAAAGAAAATTCTTCCAAAAGATAGTTATGATAATACAAAATTAACTACTGAATTGGCACAAATGGTAAAAAATGGTACAGCATTTCATCACGCAGGACTTGATCAAAGATGTCGTACAATAATTGAAACTGAATATAAAAATAGGCATATAAAATTTTTAACTGCAACTCCTACATTGGCGGCAGGTGTAAATCTACCTGCACGAAGAGTTGTAATTCCAAGTGTCATGAGATATACAAATAATGGTTTAGAAAAAATTAGTATTTTGGAATACAAACAAATGTGTGGAAGAGCTGGCAGGCCACAATATGATGATATGGGTGAATCAATAATAATTTCAAAAGGATATCCTGATGAAATATTAGAATATTATGTTGATGGTGAACCAGAACCACTAGAATCAAAAACCTTGGATGAAGATAGTTCTTTACGAATAAATTTACTTGGATTTATTTACACTGCATCAAAATTCAATCCAACATCTTATGAAAAAATAATAAAATTCTTTTCACAAACTTTTGCTGCATATCAACTCTCAGATGATTCTGTATTAGAAAAAAAAGTAACAAAGCAACTTGAAAAACTAAAAGAATATGGAATGATCACTGATGAAAATGGTTTTGAACCTACAAAATTCGGTATTAGAGTTTTTTATTTAAGAATTGATCCAAAAACTGCATTTGATATGACTGGTTATATTGAAGATTATGTAAGAGGAACAAAACACACATTTGGAATATTACATATGATTACAAACTTTCCTGAATTTTATTCACAATATCCAGTACCTGATAAGTATCAAGAAGATATGGATAATCTCATTAATAAAAATGAAAAATTATATACGCAACAAAAATTTTCAGATGAAGACTGTTTCAAAAGTCTCTTAATTCTTTACAAGTGGATTGATGCTATGACCTATCAGGATATGTCTGAACATTTTGATGCTGAACCTGGTGATATATTCTATATTAAAGAAAATGCAAAAGATTTGACATATACTTTTACAGAGATTGTCAAATTTTGGAGAGATCATGCAAAAGAAAACGAGCAAAAAAAGATTGTATCTGAATATCAGAATCTTATCGATGAATCCGATTTACTTAGACTCCAAATAATTCATGGTGTTCCAGAGAAATATCTTGAATTAGTAAAAATTAAACAAATTGGACGAGTTCGTGCCCAAATTTTATACAAAAATGGCTACAAAAACAAAACCGCACTGAAAAAAGCATCTCTTGAGAAATTAGCAGCAATAGATAAAATCGGTATAATTCTTGCAAAAAGTATCAAGTCACAGGTAGAAAAGGTCAGATAATTGGAACAACTAATAATCCCAGCAATAATCGCAATAGTCGTTGCATTTTTTTCCGTATATGGATTGACTCCTTTTGTAATTCGTGCTTTAGAAAAACGTAACATCACTGTTGTTGATGTGAATAAAAAAGAAAAAACAATGGTTCCACGACCTGGTGGTATATCAATTATTGTTGGAATGGAGTCATCATTAATTATTTTGTATATATTTTTCCCAATCTCTGAAATACTGGCAGTTATTCTAACAACTTTCTTTGCATTTATTGTTGGAATAATAGATGACAAAAAAACTATGGGCGGTTGGTTTAAACCAATAGCACTTGCATTTTGTTCTGCCCCAATATTATTACTTGGTGCATATGATTCAAACCTTGCTTTTCCATTATTTGGAACAGTTCAAATTCCATTACTATACATGGCATTAGTTGTATTCATGATACCAATTATGGGCAACACAATTAATTCAATTGATGTTTTAAATGGAGTTGCAAGTGGATTTATTACAATTGCAAGTTTTGCATTATCTGCATGTCTTTTTATAATTCAAAATTATGAAGTAGGAATAATTTGTCTTTGTTTATCATTTTCATCATTAGCATTTTACAAGTATCATAAATTCCCTAGTAAAATATTCCCTGGAGATTCAGGTGCAATAACATTTGGTGTTGTATATGGTGGAATTGCAATTATTGGTGGTGTTGAGGTAATTGCTGCAATTGCAATTCTTCCAGCAATTATTAATTCATTTTTATTTTTATCTAGTGTAAAGAAAATTGTAGAACATCGAGAAATTAAAAACCCTGTGACTCATACTGATGACTGGAAATTACAATCGACTTCTGAAATTCATGCTCCAATCACACTAGTTAGATTGCTTATTGCAAAAAAACCTCTAACGGAAAAACAAATTGGCTATGAAATTTTTAAACTAGGAATATTTTCTGGAATTCTTGCTATAATTACAGCATTCATGATGGGAGTAAATCTCTAATGTCTTTACCACTATTCTCATTTATTTTTTCAATGTGGATTTTAATTATAATTGGTGGCGGTTTGATGGTTGTTTTTATTGGTCCTCTTTCATTCTCTGGGAGTGGGCAGTTAGATCCACTCATCAATTCTGGTGCAAAAGTGCTAATTGCTATGGTTCTAATTTTTATTTGGGTAATTGCATTACTTAAAATTAAAAACTGGATATTTAGAAAAATTACAAATCAATAGAATTATTTTTGATTCATTAGATGATTTACGACTAATCTGACTCCAAATCCTGTTGCACCATGTGAATTGTATGATTTACTTTTAGTTGATGGTTGTATCCATGCTGTTCCTGCAATATCGAAATGTACCCATGGGACATCTCCTACTGAATTTGCTAAAAATGCCGCAGCAGTTATTGTACCTGCTGCTCTTCCCATTCCAATATTTCTAATGTCTGCAACTTTTGATCTCACCATGTCCATATAATCATCATTTATTGGTAATTCCCAAACTTCTTCTGAAGTTTTTACTGCAGCGGTTTTAATTTTTGTTGCAAGTTTTGCATTATTACTCACAATTCCTGCTACATTAGTTCCTAATGCAACAATACATGCTCCAGTTAAAGTTGCAAAATCCATTACCGAAGAAGGTTGATAATGTTTTATTCCATATGCAAGTCCATCTGCTAAAATTAATCTTCCTTCTGCATCTGTATTTAGAATCTCTGCAGTTTTCCCATTAAACAATTTGATTATATCTCCTGGTCTGTATGATTCTCCTCCCGGCATATTTTCAACAGATGGAATAATTGCAACTACATTTATTGGAAGTTTTAATTCTGAAACTGCTTTCATTACTCCTAGTACTGTACAACCTCCACACTTGTCAAACTTCATTTCATCCATCTTCTCTCCAGGTTTCAATGAAATTCCGCCAGTATCAAAAGTTACAGCTTTCCCAACAAGTAAAATTGGTTTTTGTTCTTTCTTACCATTTCTATATTCTAAAATTATGAATCTTGGTTCATTTTTACTTCCTTGTCCCACTGCTGTTACGCCGCCTAATCCTTTAGACTTTATCTCATTTTTTGAAAATACTGTACATTTCATCTTATTTTGATTAGATATTTTTTTTGCTATATCGGCTAATTTTGCTGGAGGACAATTATTTGGTGGAAGATTTGCAACATCTCTAGTAAACTTAACTGCGTCAGATACTGTTATTGAATTTTTAATAATTTTTTGTGCATTTTTATCAGATGTAAATAATGTTAAATCTGGTTCTTTTTTATTAGATTTTTCTTTTTTATACAAATCAAAATCATATAATGCAAGATTTGCACCTTCTACTATTGCTGATATAACCTGATCATTTCTAATTGTAATTTTTTCTGGAACTATAATTGAAAATTCTCTAATTCCTAACTCATGAATTTTTTTTGTAATGATGCCTGTGACATCTCTAATTATATCTGAGGTTAATTTATTCTTCTTTCCCAATCCTGCAATCAAAATTCTTTCTGAAACAATTTCTTTATGTGAATGTATAATTGCAATTTTATTTTTCTTACCCCTGAATTCTTTAATTGATTGTGAAATTGTTTGATCTATTTTTTTATTTAATTTGTCAAGTCCAATTGCCAAATTTGCATCTTCGAAACAAAATGCACACAAAACTGAAGTCCTCTTTTTCACAGGCAGTCCTGTTTCAGCTCTAATTCGCATAGTTTTTTGTAAAAAATACTTTTTTTATAGATTTCTTATCTTGATTTTTCTGCTGTGAGTAATCAAACTAGCAGAACGGAAAAATACAGCAAGTGAGTTTTTACATCCTATGTCACATGATTCTTGAATACTCATCTCATTGAATTTTCTTCCATGAATTTTTACAATTGTTGATAATAATGGAATTATTGCCGCTCTTCCTCCATATGCTGTTTCTTTATCAATAAACCAAAACATTTCCAATGCATCATCTTCTAAAACCCCATCTCTTATTTTCTCTCCAAATTCTGTATAATGACCGATCATACGTAATCTTCCTTTTGCTAAGAAATTCATCAATTGGGCAAATTTTATGCAAACATAACACTTGTCATCATAAACCATGAGTGGCAATGAATCATGTAATTCCATATTTGTAACACGATCTTTGAAGATTAAAATTTTTGGAAATAGCTATTTATTTAATTCTAGATATTTTTTGATGAGGACGATCATGTGTAAAATTAAAAGTATGAGTTTGATCAATAAATCAGAATGGGCCTGAATTATTATCAAATAAAAAAAAATGTGCTTCAAGCTAGAAAATTAGTTATTCGTGGAACCTCTATTGCTGGTTCAGGTCATCCTGGAGGTTCATTTTCAATGGCAGAGATTATGGGTTGTATTTTTTATAATTATTTGAAATTTGATCCAAAAAACCCTCAATGGGAAGGTCGTGATAAATTAATTTTGTCAAAAGGTCATGCATCTCCTGGATTATTTTCAAACATGGCAGTAGCTGGATATTTTGAAGAATCTCAATTAGATACTTTACGACAGTTTGGAAGTAAATTACAGGGTCATCCTGATCT
>Ga0315316_10001530_pt1 | contig 16305 bp, 14 predicted proteins | sample M160m3416metaG_FD_203702 | JGI IMG/M metagenome (GOLD analysis project Ga0315316, IMG submission 203702) | Ammonia-oxidizing marine archaeal communities from Monterey Bay, California, United States - M1 60m 3416 | ecosystem: Environmental > Aquatic > Marine > Intertidal zone | place: USA...
CGAGAAATTTAGACTTTTATCTGCGATTGATGGCTCGGAGGGATTAGAAAAGGCCAGAAAGTTCAGTCCAGATGCTATCCTTTTAGACATCCTGATGCCCGGCAAAGACGGTTGGAAAGTCCTAAAAGAGCTTCGCGACGATGAAGCTCTCCGAGCCATACCAGTCATAGTTGCTAGTACTTTAGATGATGACAATTCTACACGGTCACTTGGAGCCAAGGCCTTCCTAAAAAAACCCATTGAGAAAGATGAGCTTCTTTCTACGATAAGTAGAATATTTTCCCAGGAAACCTTAGGCAAAAAGGCTTTGGTTATAGATGACCAAGAGGAGGCTAGAGACCTAGCTTCTAGAATGCTTGGCGCTATAGGATTTGAAATTCAGATTGCAAAAAATGGAGCCGAGGGTATCGCTAAGGTAGTCGAAGGATTCGATCTCGTTATATTGGATTTATCTATGCCGGTTATGGATGGTTTTGAATTTCTCGATAATCTAGAAAGCCTGGATTTAGATAACCCGCCAGCGATCATTGTTAATTCCGCGATGCAGTTAGATGAAGTGATGGAATCTAAATTAAGAAACCAATGTAGTGGTATCGTAGATAAGACGAAAATTGGTGGCCGCAAAGATCTTAAAGAATTGATAGAAACAATCATTTCTTAGAGGAGGCCGGATGTTTCAACGGTTGAAGTACCTCATTTTTGTCCTCTCGACTACCAGCAGTGTATTCCCATATTTATTCCTTTTCCTGTTAATAACGATAGTTATTTCTTTTGGCATGGGCGCCTATTATGTTGGCCTTTTCTCGCCAGCTGCTCTGCAAGCAGAAGGTATCAATAATGATATTGATGGGGGTTTTTTCGATGCGCTTTGGTGGTCGATGAAACATATATTAGACCCAGGGGCTCTGGCCGAAAATTATGGTGCGCCACCTTTCGTAATTGGTTTTGCGCTTTTTAATTCAGTCATGGGTTTGGTTATTACCAGTGCTTTGATTGGATATATTGTTAATGGAATCCAATCAGCGGTTGAGGAAACTAAAAAAGGCACTTCCACCATAAAAGAGAACGGCCATTTTTTAATTTTAGGATGGAATCGAAAGGCCGTTCCTATACTTATGCACTTGGCTCGGCTTGGTGAAAAAATTCGCGTGGTTATATTGACTGCCACAGATCCCGATGTTTTAAGAAATGAATTAAGGCGTAAAGGTCGAAATCTAAAAGGTCTAAAAGTTCTTCCTTTACAAGGTTCAATTGCCTCGCCTGGGGAATTAACAAGAATTGCTCTAAAAAAAGCTGCTTATGTAATTGTGTTGGCAGAAGGTCATGGAATGAGAAATTCTTTTAGTGACGTAACTACGATTAAAGTGCTCATGTTAATTAACTCTGCGCATAACACTCTTAGTACCTCGAATGTGGTTGCGGAAATAGTAGACACTGACAAGCTCGAAATCGCGAATATAGTATCTGAAGCTAAACATCCAATCGTGTCTAGTGGCCAAATTATTAGTAAAATTATGGTCCAGTGTGCCCGATATCCTGGCTATTCGGAGGTTTACAGTGAATTATTCTCAATAGAAAAAACAAGAATCGAGTTAATTAAAATAGATGAATGTGAGGGTGAGTATTTCGGGGAAATTGCTTCACGCATAGAGAACGGTACAGCTATAGGTATTAGCTGGTTTAAGGGTGAAATTTCAAACAAAAAGAGAGTAACCATCTTAAATCCAGAGTCTGATTTTGATTTAGCAGAAGACGATGAGATTGTCATTATTCGGAGTGTTGACTCTCCTTTAATAGTGAGTCCGAAGAAACCCGAGATAACTTCAGTGACAGCATATGTTGACGAAAACTCTTCTAACTCTTCTAACTCTTCCATGAGACCAAATATAAAAAAGATCTTAATCTTTTCCTTAAGTCCGAATATTGGAGCGATAATTAAGGAGATGAATGAGCACACCATGGAAAGATTAGAGATTGTATTGGCCTGCAAAGATTCTGAAAAAAATTGTGAAAATCTATTGAATAAATTCTTGGAGAGAAATCGTGATGTAAATAATATACTGGCGACTCCGCCTCATATTAAACCAATGGAATTTGATCTTCAGGGGGACTGGTCTCTAGATGGTTTGGTGCTGTCGCAATTTGATGCGGTCTTCGTGTTGGCAGATGAATCAGAGTCTAGGGTTGATGCTGATAGTAGAACGGTTTTAATACTTGTATTGATAAAAAACTTGCAAAAAGGGAGCGGTAACCTGGAATATCCGCCGTTGGTAGCAGAAATATTGGATAAGCAAACTCTGGATCTGCTTGAAGAATCACCAGCAAATGACGCTGTTATATCCACTGATTTTATGAGTAACCTGCTACTTCAAGTTGCTCGAAATCCTTTTCTAGAATCCATCTATCGGGAGCTATTGAATGCGGGTGGAGTAGAGATGGGGTTCCGGCCGGCAAATAGATACGCTAGGCTAGGAGATAAAGTTACTCATAATAATATTGTAAAAATCGCCCAACAATTTAATGAAACGGTTATCGGGTATAAGATTCATCAACAAAGCGAAACAGAGTTAATTCTAACACCTAAAAAGAATGACCAGTTTAAATTTACTGAAAAAGATTATCTAATAGTTTTAGCTCAACAGCTCTACACATAATTCATCGCAAAGAGATATTGAATATGACGAAAATACTTATTGTTGAAGATAATGAAATGAATAGGGATATGCTTTCAAGGCGATTATCTAGGAAGGGCTATGAAATTGATATGGCTGAAGATGGGCAGGCGGGTCTTATTGCGATGAAAAATGGTAAACCAGATATCGTATTAATGGATATGGGGTTACCTATTAAAGACGGATGGACAGCAACAGCTGAAGCTAAAAATGATATAGATTTAAAAGATATCCCTATCATTGCATTAACAGCGCATGCACTAGAAGCAGATAAAGAGAGAGCTTTAGCTGCTGGAGCTGATGATTTTGATACGAAGCCTGTAAATTTAGCTGGTTTATTAGAAAAAATTGAAGCGCTTATCAAGTCCTAAAGTAAGAACAGGGGTCGCGAATATTTAGCACGCGAGGAGCGCTACTTTTAGCTCTCTTCAGATTCAAACATCTCTTTCATTTCTTTGAAGTCATCAAAGCCTACTGCCAGTTCAACTTCATTGTTTTCGTTGAGGATTTCATATATTAGCCCATTACTATATGGCCTTAGGCTAAATAAAATAATGACATCCTCTTCACCACCGCCTTCTCGATGAGGCTCCATGCTAGGCAGCCCGACTTTATAGGTGCCAACAGGCCTGACTTCCGTAAGCTCGCCATCTAAGTCATATAAGCGATGTTCTCCCTTAATGACGAAAGTGTTAAATACTGAGCTATGCCTATGAAGAACGATCTTCTCGTTAGCAGAAAACTTCAAAAGTATGTCTACAACTTTAGCTGTATCATCAATATCTAAAATCGATATCCACGCATGTTCGACGTTAGGCATTGGATTCCAATTAATTTTAGATTCATCGAATGAAGGTAGATTATTCATAAGTTTTTCCTGTAGTTTGATGGTTTAAATATTGGTTAGTAAAACTATCTTTAGGTCTTTTTTAAACTCACTAACGAATACAAGGTAAATTTTATTGAAATATTTCCAAATGGACTTAGGGCTGTTCAATGCTAAGCTTCTCTTTCAGCCAAAACTATAGGTGGGGCGCCACTATCATTATAGCCTTCGAGGTTTATCCACCCGTAAGCGTTTACAGATTTTTCAATAATATTTCTAAGAGAAACAAATCCTTCTGGAGTATTAATTTCTTTAGATTGTGCTTCGATGATTGTCGGTATTACTGAAGGCCAAATTTGGCTTTCCTCTGGACCTTCCATAAAGCGAGGACCTTCGAAACTTTGACAAATAGCAGCTTCTCGATTGCTAGGGACATCTTTCTCAAATATTTGAGCAGTTATCTCGCATGGTTCGGCACCGTTTACTTGACAGAAATCAACATCTATACATGCGATATTTGGTCCCAGGATAGATAAATTTTCTACGAATAAGGACGAATAGCAACATACCGCTAGACCTCGCAAGCATACAGAATCTGCAGTTATCTTTATCCACCTTAAATTCTGTTCGCCTTTAACAATTTTTAGACTATTTTCCATGTAAATTTTATCTATTCCCTGAAAGGCCGGGTAAAAAGGACGGTTTTGTTTCCATGCGGCCCAATGGAGAATGGTGTTACAGTCATTGCAACAACAAATTAATCTGAATAAAGGCTTTGTGCTTGAAAAATGAGCCTCAGTTTCTCCACAGTTGCATGTGATGACTGTCATTTCAATTCCACTTATCCGGTCTTTTAAGATTTATTGATTTAAAATGCTCAATTATACTAATAGCAAGAAAATATCTGGTTCAGGCTACTTGTAAGAAATACAATTTTCAATGCTTTTACAAACTAGTATGGACACTTTAATCGTCGATCCTAAAGCTGATTGATTCGTTTTCTTTCCATTTGGGATCTTTTTCGTTCATTTCATTTACAAGCTGTTCAATCGCTCGTTGATCAATGATGTTGTGCTCAAACCATTCAACAAATGTTTTTTCTCTTGTTATTTTCCAAAAATTCCATGCCCTTAAACCTAGTGGTGATCTAAAAATTCCTGTTCTCAGAACATGGGTTCTAAAATCTAAATGTTTCTTTTCGACTAGGCCCTGATCTACCTTGTCATAAATATCAAATAAATCAACTAGTAGCATGACCGAGAAATTCAAAACCCTTTGCGTTTCTGATTTATTAAGGTCTTCTGTGGCCCAGTCTTTTGCAAGGAATTCAGAAAACTCATTATCTTTGGCAGATTGAAAATACCTTTCATAAGTCCGCTCTGTAATTTCATGACCAAAACGCGCTTTTGTAATTAAATTGGTTTGTCTAATCTGGGCGGATAGATAAATTAGAGTCAGTACGGTGGCTAAGGCTGCAATTAATTCGCCTAGCGAACCTAAATTACTAATATCCATGATTTCATCCTCGCGTGAAGTTACTTTTATAAAGATTTAAAGTGGGGCAATAAAGGCCCCAGAAAGATGGTGTAATAATAGAGAAGTGATTTTTTGTCTAGAATAGCATCTAGTGGGTTAGATAGCCGGTGAGTCTAATTACTCAACGCATTCGTCCGGAATTGTATTGATTATAGATATATAGCCCGAAGGGAAAAACTGTTGTCTAGAGGTCCATAACTGCCTCATATCACATTGGTTATAGAAAAAAGCCAATGCCTTTAATTTTGAATCCCATAATTCTTGGGGCATAAGTCCTTGGCTATACTGAAAGTAGTCGTTTTCATAGGTAAATAAGTGTGCATGATAGATATTTCGGCGGACGATTTCGGCCAAATTGTATTCTTCTCCATAATCTGAATTAACTTCCATAACAACAGATTGCCAATCTATTCCAGCCTCACTAGTCGACCCAAGCAAATTAAAAAATGAAGCTGTTCTGTCTTGTTGTTGGCCAGCTTGCGCTATCCTTTGTGATTGGCGTAGCTCTAAGCCAACAAATAACAAAGATGCTACGACACTTAACACTCCAAGCGAATTAATAATTTTTTCTACATTCATTTCAACTTGCCATTAATGGGATAGTCGATATAGCAGATTAATAGCTTGATCAGAATTTTGATCCAGGCTCCAATGCTAAGAGTACATTAATTGATAGAAATTAAATGAAAAAAAACCTTAAGCTGTGTTTTATCACTATAACATATATTATAGGGTAATTACTTGGTCAGGCATATTAGTAGAAAGTGCACTATACAACTGAGGAAAGCAGCCAGCTACAACTCCTTTAACCGTATTCTTAGCCTTTACTTCACCGGAACCGCATTGCGAGAATTCTCCATTCGCCATGCCTCTCCGGAGAGCACATTGATCACAAATCATTAGAAGAATATTTTGTTGCTCCGCAACGATAGATAATCGTTCGCCAATTGTATTATTCCCACTTAGTGAATAAATATTGTCGTCAAAAAACATCATTCCCACAACTTCTACGCCGTGGTTACCTTGTTCGAGTTGCGGAAGAATCATAGATGCTAATTGGAAGGTCGCTGACATATCATTCCTAAAAATATATGCTACTTTCATTGATTACAACTCTCTCTAGAAATATGAAAGTTCCCGATTATAAAGATTTTAACAGCTTATTGAAAAATATTTTCTACTAAAGAGGTGCTTACTTGGTCTGGTTCTATTTTTCGGGCTTAACAGTAGTCCGATTAAATAGGAATGAGCTAATCGCTGTACATGTCCGATAACTGCCCTGATTATATGGATGACTAGGGCAGTGCTAAATCGGTTTGTAGGAAATAGCTAGAAAAGTCGATTATGTTTGTCTGAAAATATTTTTTGCCAAAAAGTGACCGGTTAGACCGTGCGTATAGTTTTAAATTAATTGATTCTTGAAAGTCTATAGATCGACGAGTACTTTAGAAAATCTTCGGATGCAGAAGTATTAACAAATTCTGGATAGTCTGCCTCATATTTAACTAACCAATGCTGACGAATTTCCTCTCCACCTGCATTAACAGCATTAGCCTGTAAAGAGTAGGTCGAGTCTTGCAATCGCATTTGAACGAGGTCACCGTTTTCTAACATTGAGACCCAGCCACTATCAGTTTCTCCAACTATATATAATTCGTTATCGATTGCTACAAACCAGATTATTACAACCCTGGGAATTGTACCTTCTACTCGCAATTTTATTTCATGTATCGACGAAGTGTCTGGCCAAATAGCCGGAGTTGGGCTTGCGTTTCCACCGATGAAAAAGCCAGGCGTCGTTGCAATAGGTAAACGAATTATTAGAGCAATAAAAGCCACAGAAGCAAGTGCAACAAAATATTTCCAAGCTTTCACAATCTATCCTTTTTTTGCCCCTGATATAGAAATGACGTTTCCAAAACGTATTTTGATTGTGAGGTAGTGATGCTCAGTGCGTCATTAGTCAGCAGAAATTTACAAAAAGTTATTTGGCCATATCATGCTTCGCCACATATGCGCGACAGGCGATCCATCAAACCCTAAGCCTTCTTTAGGCTGCCTGAAGTGGCGTCCGATTATGTCGGTAAAATCATCTACGTCTACTACAACTCCTTCCTCAAAAGAATACAGATCGTTTAGAGTAATCAGGCGGGATGTCATGTACCAGCGATGTTTTTTCGCTTCTTCCCAGGCCTGAATGATGTACGGTTCGGGTTTATAGTCTGCGCCAAAAAATTGTATGTACTGATCGGGATACTCATAGCCTACAGATTCATCGGCGAAAAATCGCAAGGCCTGATGTTTTTCTATTGCCCAGGCCACTTCTTCATCGACGTAAGGTGCAACCATTTGTGCACACCAATATCCGTGATCAGTACGAATAAAGTTTCCAACGCAAATATCATGTAAGAGGCAAGCTAAAACTATTTTTTCATCCATGCCATTTACTTTGGCCAATCTCGCGCTTTGCAACACGTGATTGGCTGGAGCAAATCGGAGTTTAAAGAAATCAATAAGCGTAGGCGCTTCTGGCATTTTTGGTAGTCGTGGGTCGTCATGCTGATACCAAGGCCTGGTATCTCCAGCGACTGGTTCGGGCGTGGGGTCGATACTGCAAAACCAAGGCGTGGCGATACGTTTGTCGAGCTCGTCGCTCATGGCATCTTCGAGGGCGTCAGCTTTAGCACTAAGTGTGCTGGCTCCTGTTATAGAAGCTACTGTCGCAGCACTCATGTTGCTTAGGAAAGATCGGCGATCCATATCTCATACCTCCTTCGGGGATGAAAACTGGCAAGGTTACCTTCAGATTCGGATAGATGTAACACAAAATCTGAACCCAAGCCATGGCTTTTAGGCCTAATTTAGTCTAATTGAATGATTACAGATTTGAGATGGATTCTCTATACTCAACAAGTATCACTGTGGGTAAGCATTGCCGTCGAAAAACCAGCTGAAAAGGAAACAAAAAGGTCATGTACGAGCCGAATTTTTTGTCTATTGTGCCGCCTTTGTTGGCTATCCTTTTGGCGATCCTAACGCGACAGGTAATTATCTCTCTGAGCATAGGTATTTGGATTGGCTATTGTCTACTTGCATCGGTTAATCCATTGTCAGGATTAGCACTTGGTATAGACGGAATAATCACGGTCTTCAGTGATGCTGGAGATACGCGAGTTCTGATTTTTACGCTTATCATCGGAGGCTTGATTGCCACTATCGAGAGAACAGGAGGCGTTCGAGGTTTCATCTATCTGCTTGAAAATAAAAGTTGGGTTGATAATCCTACCAAGGCACGATGGTTAGCCTATTTTATAGGCATTGTTGTCTTTATTGAATCAAACATCACGTTGCTTGTTGCGGGATCAATTTCAAGGCCTTTGTTTGATCGTTATAAAATTGCCAGAGAGAAACTGGCCTATATTATCGACTCTACTTCGGCGCCAATATGTATATTGATTCCTCTTAATGCTTGGGGGGCAGTTATTATTAGCCTCACCGCTTCAGCCGACATCGAAAATCCTCTACAGGTATTTGTCGCAGCGATTCCTTTGAATTTTTATCCGATTACTGTGGTGATATTTTCTGCGATAGTCATCTGGCGAAACATCAATATTGGGCCTATGAAGGCTGCGCAAGAAAGAACAGAAAAAGGATCTTTGTTGTGGCCCAATGCTACGCCTATGGTTGATCCAACGATTCTATCTTCTCAAGAATCTAAAGGACCTGAAGACAAGGCGCGATTCATGATAATGCCAATTCTCGCCATGGTCTTCGCTATGCCTGTTTGTTTATATATTACAGGTGATGGTGTTATAAGCGATGGCTCTGGTTCTACATCAGTATTATGGTCAGTGCTTTTTGCTTTACTAGTTTCTTGGACAATAGTTTTACAAGCCAAGCGAAGTAATGTGGATGAGTTGATGCTAACTTTTTTAAAAGGAGCAGGGGGTCTTTTGCCTGTTGCAATGATTTTGCTTTTCGCTTTAGCGCTCGGAGATGTTGCAAATTTGCTTGGCACCGGAGTTTATGTTGCTGGGTTAGCAGAAGAGACTCTTCCCAAAGTCTTGCTGTTGCCTTTGCTGTTTTTGGTGTCAAGTGTTATCGCATTTTCAATAGGTTCCAGTTGGGGGACCTTTGCCATCATGATTCCCCTTGCAATGCAGATTTCGATCTCACTTGAGCTAGATCCAGCTTTTTTTCTCGCGGCAGTCTTGTCTGGGTCTGTATTTGGTGATCATGCGTCACCTATTAGTGACACTACCGTAGTTGCATCGATGGCATCAGCAACAGACCATATTGACCACGTACGAACACAATTACCTTACGCCTTGATTGCGGCCACAATCGCTACCCTGTGCTTCTTAGTGCTTGGAGTAATCGCGTTTCATTAAAGTGATCGTACTCAGGAAAAATTATCTGTATCTGGAAAGATCTTTAAAGAATACATAATCTTGAGATTTCTTATAGATTTTTGAGAAATTACTCTACTTGTATATTGAGTATAAACTTTAGAAAACACTTGCTTATAAAGTCGCTAGGATAGGAAGGCGAGTAATTCGTCGCCTGATCATTCCTCAAAATATTCAGATTTCAGATAGAATCGCATATGTTTTTTTTCTTCATGCTGTAACTTGTTAGAGTTTGATGCTCAAGTATTTAATTTTTTAAAGCGGAATAGATATGAAGTTTAACAGAATAGATATTGAGGCAGCACGTAAAATGCTGTCGCCACCTGAATCGGGTAGTGACCTGAAGAAAGCTATCCAAATCGTAGACATTAGGGATGACGAGTCTTTTTTGGCAGGGCATATTGGCGCAGCCCTGCATCTTCATAATGGGAATTTACAGCAATTTATTGAAGAAGCTGACCTTGACGCTCCGGTTTTGGTCTATTGTTATCACGGTCATATGAGTCAGGGTGCGGCGGCTTATCTTGCAGAGCAAGGCTTTGTTGAAACCTACAGCTTGGATGGGGGTTATGAAGCTTGGAAAATATATTAATAGGGATTTATCAATCTGTTAGGGATTTCTCTTGATCTGCCTTATCTAGGACCCGCTTCACTGTCATAACGGCGACCATATAAATCATATTGAGCATTGCCCAGGTGAATATTTCGAACGGCCAGAGTTGATGCGAATCAGAAGATTGCAGACGTCCGAATACGATGATTGCAATCCACAGCAGTAACACAGCGAGGGGCATAATTGCTGAAACGCGCCAATTACCTGTCCATTGCTTGCTTGCCGCGATAGGCAATGCGGCGCTGGCAGAAGAAATTGTGATAACTATGACTGCAATTATCATATTCCAGCCCCATTCTGAGGAATCGGCAGCTTCAATTACTCTTGATTCGGACCCAGCGGCTAACGAAGAAAAAACCAATAGAATAGTTGTGACCACTAAAGCAACAAAAGGTCTGGGCAAAGAAGAAGCTTGTTGAATGACTAGCTTTAGCATTGGGTCTTAGTGTTTTTCATTGCGACAAATCGATAGTATGGATTAAAGCAAAGCTGGGTACAGAGTAAAAGCTTTAAGCATAAATCAGAGCTTAATAACCGGCTATATTGCTTTCTTCTTTTTGCTAGCATAAAACGGCAAGTACGTCTTGATTTTTATAAGAAACGCAATCTGTTATTCTTGGACCTGCTGCTAATCTTTTCTGAAACCTTTTAAGAATTGTAATTATCAATGACAGATAATCCCGTAAAAGATCATTATGAAAATTTAGTGGAGTTAAAGTATCAGCTCTATAATAGCTTATTTTTAACTTTGCCTTTAGATGCTGTAGAGCAAACGAGCCTGCTACTTCCTTTGCTAGATGAAGCAAGTCATGCAGGCCTTAAAGCAGGGCTTAATCCTAAGCAAATATTAGATAAGTTTTTTAAATCCCATCGGCCAGACCTAGATGAGGAGAAGCAAGCACAGTTTCTGTTTAAGATTATTCAGTATATAGAAAGGCAAGTAGTGTTAATCGATGCCTTGGAAGATGCAGCTTATGAAAAAATTCATCGAACAGAAGAGTCTAATAAGTTACGACAATTAACTGAGCGGGTGGTATCTGAAGGCCAACAAGAACAACTAAAAAATATACTCGCTTCGTTCGGTGCTAGAGTCATATTAACGGCTCACCCAACTCAATTTTACCCCGGTACGGTATTAGCGATTATTACCGATCTTACCGATGCGGTTCAAGCGAATGACATTGGCTTAGCGAGAAGTCTGCTCCAACAATTAGGTAATACGCCTTTTTTTCAAAAAGAAAAACCTTCCCCTTTAGATGAGGCTGGTCAGCTAAGTTGGTATTTAGGTAATGTATTTTATCCAGCCATTGGAGATGTTCTAGATTATCTTAATGATTATCAAGAAGATCGAGAGGCAACGGAAGACCAACTTCTTAGCATTGGTTTTTGGCCTGGAGGAGATCGGGATGGGAATCCTTTTGTAACAACAACAATAACTCGTCAAGTGGCAGATAAATTACGGGCTCGTATTGTTGAGTGTTATCACAAAGAAGTGCGAGAGTTAAAAAGGCGTTTGAGCTTTGTTGGAGTTGCGAGCGAAATAGAAGCAATAGAGAAACAATTGTATAACGAGCTAACCCACGAGCGAGGTGATTGTTTTTCTAACCCAGAAGCATTAATACAAGATTTGAATCGTATTCAGCAGACATTAGAAAAAGATTTCCAGGGTTTATTTGTAGATAGACTTATTTCTTTCAAACGCAAAATAGCTGCTTTTGGTTTTCACTTTGCCAGTCTAGATATACGTCAAGACTCACGAGTGCTTAAGAGCACTCTGGATAACATAGTTACAAGCAATAGTGAGCTTTTACCGAGTCACTTTCCCACCTTAACTGAGAAAGAAAAAATTCAGGCTTTGCTTGGTATTTCGAGCGGGATTGATGTCAATAAACTGAGCGAAATGATCGCAAGAGACACTTTAGATTCATTGCGTACCATTCGAGAAATTCAAGAATCCAATGGTGAGCGTGCCTGCAATCGTTACATTATTAGTAACTGTCGCGAGCCTTTGGACATTGCTAGATTAATTGCTCTGTTCCAATTATCGGGTTGGAGTTTAGATAATTTAACAGTCGATATAGTCCCCTTATTTGAAACTATCGAAGACCTAAAGAGCGCTGGCGCCAATCTGGGAGTGCTCTATAGCGTGCCAGAATATCGGGCTCACTTAGTAAGGCGTGGTAATAAACAAACGGTCATGCTGGGTTTCTCAGATGGGACAAAAGATGGTGGTTATTTGATGGCTAACTGGGCTATTTATGCAGCCAAAGAATCTTTAACTAAAGTTTCTAGGTCGCACAATATTGAAGTATGTTTCTTCGATGGTCGAGGAGGTCCTCCTGCGCGCGGTGGAGGTAGCACTTACAAGTTTTATGCTGCGCTAGGCAAGAGTATTGAATCTAACCAAATTCAATTAACGGTGCAGGGCCAGACAATTAGTTCCTATTATGGAACAAAAATTGGTGCTACCCACAACCTAAGACAGCTGTTGGCCGCTGGGCTAGAAAATAATCTGTATGATAGACCACAGAGAGAGTTTACTGTTGAGCAGAGAATGCTGATGTCAGAGCTTGCTGAGCATAGCCATAAAAAGTACGTGGATTTCAAATCTCATCCGCTTTTTCTGCCATATCTCGAACAGATGAGCACTCTCAACTACTATGGCCAATCTAATATTGGGAGTCGCCCAACAAAGCGCGGGTCTAGACAAGAATTACGATTTGAAGATCTAAGAGCTATTCCTTTTGTTGGTGCTTGGGGTCAATTAAAGCAGAATGTTCCTGGATATTTTGGCTTAGGTACAGCACTGAAGGCTCTAGAAGAGCAGGGCAGATTAGAAGAGTGTCGAGCACTCTATCAAGGGTCAGGTTTTTTTCGTGCCCTTGTTGGAAATAGTATGCAGAGTATGAGCAAAGCTAATTTTCCTCTGACTGAGTACATGAAGAGCGATGGGAAATTCGGAGTATTTTGGCAACTCATTTACGATGAGTATTCCCTGAGTATGGAGATGGCCTTAAAAGTATCAGGTCAAACAGTTTTGCTGGAAGACCATCCTGGTAGCCGTTACAGCATCGGTTTACGCCAAAGAGTGGTACTACCACTTCTGATTATCCAGCAATTTGCATTGATGAGAATCAATGAATTGAATGACAGTGATTCAATTCATGATGAGCAAATTGAGATATATGAGAATATGATAATAAGAAGCCTCTTTGGTAATATTAATGCTTCTAGAAATTCGGCTTGATGGCTATTTAGCCAAACCTTGCATTTTATAGTTTTGTGCTCGGTATCCAAATATCTGCATAAGATTCCGCTTCAAACAGATCTTGCTCTATGGTTGATTCAGATCGGCCAAGCTTATCCAGGGCCTGGTTGGTTCCCCACAAACCCCAGATATTATGCGGATGCTCGATTAAATCTAATTCGTATTGTTCTAAAGCTTTATCGAAGGCACCTAACTCCATATAGGCAGCACCTAGCCAATGTCGGGGTGAGAAAGGTAGAGGCTCAGGTTCGTCATAGTTAAGGTTTTCATAATAGTCCGTAGCGCGTTTAAATGACTCTGCCGCTGCCTCTACTTTTCCTTCGCTCCAAGCTATTTCACCCTCTAGAATTCCAGCCATAGTCCCTACAATATCTTTGCCCGCATGAAATCTAAACCTTGCTGCGGTAGTGTTTGTTAATTCCCACAAGGCCTTAGATATGGATTTGGCCTTCTCCATGTTGCCTAACTTTAGTGCTGCATAACCTTGAGAGAAATCATACATACTTATATTTATCTCACCATTAGGTTTGTCTCTAACTTTTAATACCTCATCGAATCGACCAAATCTAATTAGAGCAAGCGTATGCATAGCCGTATTGCGATTCAATTTCGCTAAATCTTTAGCAGCTTGGATTGCCACAGCACTTTCTCCACCCATACTGGCAGCGTAATAGAGCATCGTGAGGTTGTGTGTGGGATAGATCGCGAAGCCTTTGCCTATTGCAGCTTTCTGGTCTGAATGCCAGGCAATAGTATTAGCTCTAACGGCTTCATGCCAAAGACCCATCTCATTCCATGTATGGCTTGGCATATGGTTGATATGGCTCGCACCTGGAATAGTGTTACCTAAAAATTTGGCACACGGTGCTGCGATTTCGGGGGTTGGTGTTGATTCTGTTGCATGAATCAGGAGATGGCAAGATCCGGGATGTCTTATGTCTTTTTCGAGAACTGAAAGGAAAATGTTATGTATTCGAACAACATTGGGATTTTCTAAAGATCGATAACCTCTACGTTCTTCCAGTAGGAAAAGTGCATCCCCATAAAGTGTAGCCAGATCTAAATCATCAGGATACTTTTTGGCGAGTTCTCCCATTGCGTCTGCATAGTCTTTATCTTGGAGTCGCCTATTCGCAGGATCAAAATCTTCAATGTAGCGCACTTCTAATGCGCGAATCATGTCAGCCTCTTTTTCGGTGGCCGAATCAACACGGAGCAGCGCTTGTTTTAGAGCGAAATAAGCTCGGGGTGCTTGGGCAGAAGTCATGGCGCCATTTAAATATGATCCCCAAGCCCAAGATTCTCCCCACCAACAAACTGCGCAATCTGGGTCTGCAAGGTGTGAGGCTTGAAATGACCGTACTGCATCTTCTTTGGCAAAAGAATACATTAACTGAAAGCCTTGATTAAAATAGGCCTGAGCTAAATCATTTTCTGATGAAATAGGGAAAAAGAAATCCCCCATTGCGTCTGGGAACAATTCCATTGGCTCATTAAAAGAGTCAGGGTAGGTTAATTCTTGCGCATTACTCAGACCGATTAGGCCTGCATATAGTGTAAAAACAATAAAGACGTATTTCATTTCAAAATCCAAACAAAGAGTAAAACAAAATTCTTAAGTGGTCGGTGATTCTGCAAAAGTGGAAATTTCTTTTATTGCAAAGTAAATTGCACCGGAGCATTTGGGCCTAAAGGAATACCAAGTACTACCCATACTATTGTCAATATTATTCCTGATCCCAAAAGTAGCATAGAATAGGGCAGCATCGTTGCAGCCAAACTGCCGAGACCGAATTCTTTTTGCCAGCGTTGGCAGAAAACAAGAATTAATGGAAAGTATGGCATCAAAGGAGTAATGATATTGGTAGCCCCGTCGCCCACCCTATAGGCTGCTGTGCTCATTTCAGGACTTATCCCGATCAGCATTAACATTGGCACTAGAACCGGTGCTAATAATGCCCATTTCGCGCTAGCAGAGCCTAGAAACAAATTAATAATTGCGCCAAACAATATGATAAATGCGAGCAGGATAGAATCAGGGAGATTTGATCCTTCTAGAATTGCTGCTCCATTGATTGCGAAGATTAATCCAAGGTTAGACCAATTAAACATTGCAACAAAATGCGCTGCTGTGAAGGCAAGCACTAAGTAGTAGGCAAGATCTCCCATAGCTTCACTCATCATGCGGACGATATCTCGATGATTTTTAACGCTGCCTGAAGCGCTGCCATATGCCCAGCCGGCGGCCAAAAAGAGAACAAAGAAACCGGCTACTAATGATTGTAAAAAAGGGTTGAAGCGCGCTACTCCTGTGGCAGTATCTTCAATTAAAGGTGTACCTGGTGCTATGCAGAGAATAACCCAAAATGAAATTACACCTAAACAAGCAAACCCTGCCCTACGCAGTCCTCTAAGCTCATGACTATCTAATTGCGAGTTGGGCGCTTTGACCATTCCTGCAGTCGTGCTCTCAACTTCTCCGGGTGCTATTGGGTTAAGTCGTGGTTCGATAATTTTATCTGTGACAAACCAAATCACTGGTAGAAAGACAAAGGTCATAGCACTGATAAAATACCAATTACCTACCATGTTTGCGTTCCAGGTCGGATCTAGAGTTTCAGCTGCTGCCTCAGTAATACCGAATAATAAAGGCTCTAATTGCCCGGGGATAAGGTTTGCTGAAAAACCACCAGAGACTCCAGCAAAAGCTGCCGCAATCCCAGCAATAGGGTGTCTGCCGGCGGCTGCGAAAACAACACCGGCAAGTGGAATCAAAACTACATAGGCTGCATCAGCAGCAAGGTTACCTAGCATACCGATCAAGGCAACAGCTGGTGTAAGCATAGATTGTGGTGCTTTAGACATCGCACCGCTCATAGCTACGGCAAATAGCCCTGACCTTTCCGCAACCCCGGCACCGAGCATCACTACTAGAACGTAACCCAGGGGATGAAAGCTAGTAAAAGTCGAAGGCATTTCGA
>Ga0315316_10001531_pt1 | contig 16302 bp, 20 predicted proteins | sample M160m3416metaG_FD_203702 | JGI IMG/M metagenome (GOLD analysis project Ga0315316, IMG submission 203702) | Ammonia-oxidizing marine archaeal communities from Monterey Bay, California, United States - M1 60m 3416 | ecosystem: Environmental > Aquatic > Marine > Intertidal zone | place: USA...
ATCTAAATCTGAACCCAAATCTGAACCCAAATCTGAACCCAAACCACTGACCAAAAAAATTACTGATACTAAAGATGACATTGAGAAAAAATCCTCTGTAGAGAGTCGTATATCTGGTATACTCAAACGTGTTGTTACTACAAAACCTTCAACTTCTGAAACGGTAGATGACACTCGAAACTTTATTCGAAAAAAACGAACTACTAAATCTGAACCTAAAATAAAACCTCTAGAACCTAAACTAAAATCCCCAAAACTAACTTCCACCAATCCAGACGAAGATGAAAAACGTGAATCACTTGCAAAAGAGGCTTTAAAATCTCGTTCAACAAAATCATTGCCAAAATCTATGGTTACCAAAGAAAAAAGTCAATCAAATAAAGTGCAAGAAAAAGAGATTACTAAAATCAAAGAACAGGCTGTAGCAGACGCTAAAAAACAAGCTGAAAAAGAAACATCAACTATAGTGGAAAAATTACAAAAACAAATTGATACTGCAAATGCGTCTTTAGAAAAATTACATAAAGAAAATGAGGAAATTAAAAAAGCCAAACGTGATGCAGAAGAGAAAGCCAAACGTGATGCAGAAGAGAAAGCAGCTAAGGAAGCCAAAATTGCTAAAGATAAACTAGCAAAAGAATTGGCTGATGCTAAATCTGCTAAAGAACAACTGGAACGTGAAGAAGCAGAAGAACAAGCAAGAATAGAGGCTGAAGAAAAAGCCAAACGTGATGCAGAAGAGAAAGCAGCTGCCGATGCTAAATCTGCTAAAGATAAACTAGAAAAAGAATTGGCTGATGCTAAAGAACAACTAAAACGTGAAGAGGCAGAAGAAGAAAATATCAACGATAATCTGGTATCTGAAATTCAAAAAGAATTACAAGAATTACGTGCACAATTAGAGGATGTTGATGAGGAAGAAGAGGATGATCCTGTTACTGAGATTAAAAAGGAATTGGCCAAACTACGTAAAGAACTTGATTCTGTAGAAAATTAATTATTAATGATAAATAAAATTCAATTTTTGGTATGCTTTTAATATTGTGGAATACTATCTGGAATATGAGTAAATGGGCTGACTTTGTTGTGAGTGGGATTAAGAAAGGTCCTGGTCTTGCAAACATTTCACATATGCAGGTACATGAAGACTTTGGAAGTGAATTTGGAAAACCAGAGATAATTGATAAAAAAACACTTGCATCGCACATAAAAAAAGGAAAAAAGTATCTCACAATATACAAGAAAAATGAAACTGATTGGGAACCTGGTGAAATTGTAAATGTATTTGTTCTTAATGGTGAAACACACGTTCGAACTGATAATAATAAAGTTCAAGGTGACCGCCTTGGTACTTTACCTGAAATTGAATCTTAATCTTTAGATAAGCCATTTTCTTCAGTTTAATTAATGAGCATATCTGAAATAAATTATGATATACAATTTGAACCTCGTTTCTCTAATTTTACGTTCAAAGGAATAGAAATTTTATCATTTAAAACAAATTCTTCAAATAAATTTGTGCTAAATTGTGCTGAAATTAAAATTAACAAATGCCATATTATTTCTAAAAGTAAAACAATTGCGACAAAATTCAAACTTAATGTAAAAAATGAATCTCTTTCTGTTATTACAAACAAGAAAGTTTCAGGGAAAATCAAACTTTGTATTGAATATACTGGAATCTTAAATGACCGTCTTTTAGGGTTCTATAGAAGTAGGTACACTGATCCTGCTGGCAATGTCCACTATATGGCTACCACTCAATTTGAGGCAGCTGATGCAAGAAGGGCGTTTCCATGTTGGGATGAACCTGCTACAAAAGCCACATTTGATGTCTCTTTACTAGTGGAAAAAAAATACATGGCTATATCAAATATGCCTGTAAGGAAAAAACAAAACTTTGGAACTAAAATACTCTGTGAATTTGAACGAACTCCAATTATGTCAACATACCTTCTCTATCTTGGAGTTGGTGAATTTGAGTATGTAGAAACCAAATTGAGGAATATCCAAATTCGTGTTTTAACAACAAAGGGAAATAAAAACAAGGCAAAATTATCATTAGAATTAACAAAAAAATTTCTTGGTGAATATGAAAAATATTTTGGAATAAAATATCCGTTACCGAAACTTGATATGCTTGCAATTCCTGATTTTGCTGCAGGTGCAATGGAAAACTGGGGGGCAATTACTTTCCGTGAAACCATATTATTATATGATCCAAAAACATCCTCTACTAGAACCAAGCAATTCATAGCTGAGGTAATTTCTCATGAATTGGCACATCAATGGTTTGGTAATTTGGTTACAATGAAATGGTGGAATGATTTGTGGCTAAATGAGAGTTTTGCTACATTCATGGCAACAAAAATTGTGGATAAATTCTACCCTGAATGGGATTTGTGGGATCAATTTTTAGAAGATGCAATGAATACTGCAATGTCGCTTGATGCCTTGAAAACTTCTCATCCTATCGATGTTAAGGTAAATCATCCTTCTGAAATTAGGGAAATCTTTGATTCTATTTCTTATGATAAAGGAGGTTGTGTCTTACGAATGTTAGAAAATTTTGTAACTGACAAAAGTTTCCAAAAAGGTTTACAAAAATATCTTAAAAAATATGCATACTCCAATGCTGAAGGTCGTGATTTATGGAAATCAATAGGTGAAGTTGCAAAAAAACCAATTGATAAAATGATGAATAGCTGGATCAATCAAGTTGGGTTTCCTATCGTGTCTGTAAATCGAAAAGGTTCTAAAATTTCCTTAAAACAAACCCGTCATTTGTTGGAAGAAACAAAGTCAAGTAAAAAGGGAATTTGGAAAATTCCTCTAATTGTTGATGAAGGAAACATTTCTACATCTTATATAATGGATAAAAAATCTCAATCCTTAAAACTAAAAAATAAAGAAAGAAATTTCATTATTAATTCAGGTCGAACTGGATTTTATAGAATGGATTATGACTCTAAAATTTTGGACAATCTTTCTCTTCTAATTGATGAAAAAGTACTAAATTATGTAGATAGATGGAGTATACAAAATGACTATTATTCACAATGTGTGACTGGAAAGAAAAAGTTACAAGATTATCTAGATTTCACAAATGCATATTTTGATGAAGATAATTACATTTCATCTCTAAACTTGGCTCAACATCTTTATTCATTATACTCTTTGACACATAAGGAAAAATTCTCAGATGAGATTAAACAATATGCGTTTAATTTCCTTATGGTCATTTATGATCGTCTAGGCTGGGATGCAAAAAAGAATGAACCTCACACTAATGCACTTTTGCGTAGCTTTGCAATTTCTGGATTAGGTAAGCTAGGTGATAAAGAAATATTGAAAGAATCAAAGAAAAGATTTGATAAATTTTTGAAAAACCAAAACAGTTTATCAGCTGATCTACAAGAAACAGTTTTTGTTTTAGTTGCGTGGAACGGCAATGACTCAACGTACAAAAAATTTACATCATTATACAAAAAAGCAAAATCTCAAGAACAAAAACTTAGATTCTTAGCTGCAATGTGCAATTTTCAACAAAAAAATCTTTTGTTAAAAACATTGGAGTTTACCTTGGGTCCTGATGTCCGTTCTCAAAATATACAAATGCCAATTATGAGAATTGCTGCAAATCTTCATGGTAAAAAGTTCCTTTGGGGATGGTTAAAAAATAACTGGAAAAAAATTGTTAAAAAGGCAGGGGTTGGAAATCCATTATTAAATAGAGTTGTCGCAAGTATTGGTCAAATTGTTGATGCAAAACAAGAAAAAGAAATACGTCAATTCTTTAAAGCAAATCCTTTACGTGGCACTGAAATGACTTTGGAACAAACTATGGAACGTGTTCGTGTTTCATCAAAATTCCTAAATTCAATTAAAAAAGAGTTTTCATAATTGATTGCACCAAAAAATTTTCTAATTATTTTAATTACAACTATTATGGTGAGTGTTGTTATAATTTTAAATCCCTTTTCTAATAGTGACCATGATTTTAGTCATTTTACTTTCAATGCTGTATATCTTAAAGATAAAAATTCAATACTGATTACATTTGTAGATACAACTAGCAAATCTTCATTTGCGATATTGGAAATCTTAGGTATGGACGAGACGTATCATGAAGAATTTGAAATATCTGGCTCAGGATTCTCTAAGTTTGTCCCTATTGAAACAATTCCAAAATATGGGTGGAAAACAACTCCTGTGACATTAGAAATTACATATGAAAATTCCATTGTAAAGATGAAAACTGAGGTTCATGAATCTAATCAAATCAAGCCTGAGATAATTTTTGGATTAGATGATTAATTATTTTCTGTTCTCTCATTCTCTGCATAAACTTGTTTCATACAAAATTTTTAATTAAATTCATTTTTTAAATTCTTCAAGGACTGTGTGTAGAAATCTGATAAAAATTCAATAAATGCATCAAATTCCTTTTTTGATGCATCTGATGCAAAATATGACTCCCATGTAATTTTAACAGTTTTATTTTTAATTTTCTCAATTGATATTGTTGCATGATATGCATTCAAGGGCAATCCTGATACTGCAACATACGAAAAATATTCTTTTGGTTTCCATCCAACTATGTGTTCTTCTACATCAGACCCGTCTTCAAAGGAAATCGATCTTTTTGAGCCAATTCCTGATTTTTTCTTACCTAGATATTTTGTTGATTTCTGACCTTGTAGCCAATCTAATTTTGTAATTTTACTAATTTTTGCCCATGCTTTGTCTAAATCTGTGTCTATAGTCGTTGATTTTTTTACCGAACCTGAATTCATATTATAATTACAAAACTTCTCAAATTTATATAATTCAAATATTCATCAACACATTATGGTTTTTGGATGGGGTAAAAAAAAGAAAGAAGTCAAATATGAAGAACCTATCGAAACTACTCATTCCGTATCTCAAACTATCACATTAGATGAAATTCCAAAAATTCTTGATGATATAGTAGTTCTTAGAAAAGGAACACTTGCAGCTGAAATAAAATCGTATCGAAATAGAATTGATCCTCAAAGAGAAATTTTACTAAAAATTGCAAATGAATTATCCGAAGATGAACTAGATCCTGATAAGCTTGATCCACATTTTCAAATAATGGTCAATCGTGGAAAAAAAGAAGTTATTTCATCAATAAAAAAAGAATTCGCAAATCCTTTTCCAGATATTAATTCTCCAAATGATGTAATGCAATTCAAAAAAATATCTACTGTAGGAATAAACAAAGTAGGTGATATGTTGGGAAAACATTCTAGAGTTATTCATATTTTTGCAGAAAAATATGCAAAAAAACTTACAAATGATCTAAAAGAACTCACTGAGAATATGAAAGAAGTGGATACATTAATTAATAATTTTACTGTCACTGAAAATTTGGTTCAAACTATTAATGAATTATTATCTTCTAGGATTAAAATACTTGAAAAATTATCTAAGCAACATTCTCGAATAGCTGAACTAAAATCTTCTATAACTGAAAAAGAAGAAAAAATTAAAAAACTTAAAAATGAAATAAATGAGATCAAAAACTCATTAGACTATACTACATATGTTAATGTAAAATCTCAGCTATCTGATTGTGATTCTGAGGAAGTTAAAATTCGTCATCATATTGATGATCAGTTCACCAAAATTTCTAGACCTCTTGGAAAATTTGTTCATATCTCTTCTCATGATAAGGAACTGAAAGATTTGACGGCAAAATTGGCATCTACTCCTTATGATATATTGACGGATGATAATATTTCTGGAATAAAAAAAATACTCGATTCTATTGTTACAGGAATTGATTCTGGTTCTGTCTCTGTAAAGGATATCTCAAAATCAAAAGATAGTATCACTCAAATAAAAAATATAATTCCATCGTTAATCGCTACCAAAGAAAAATTTGATACAAAAAAACATGAATTACTTACAAAACTTGAAAATTTTGATTCTGATTCTCTTCAAACTGCCGAAAAATATCTAAAACGTGAGGAATCCGATATTTTTGATACTTCGTCTAAATTGAAAGTATTTGAAGATGAAACTCTCGATCTTACTCATTCTTTACCAACAATATTACATGAAATCGAAACAAATCTTAAAGATGTAACCTCGACATCTTACACAATTTCAACCGATAATCAATGATTTTTAAAACAAAAAAACTAGAACGTAGTCTTGTTTTTCTTAATGAAACTCGTGATGGAATTATTTCATATTGTAAAATAACTCATCCTGATGAAATGATTCTGATACTAAAAGGTCACTCAAAAAAGGGTAAAATGTTTGTTGAAAGCTTAGTTGTTCCACCATTTCATGAAACAGGTCCTACTTTTGCAGGATTCCCTGCAAATCAACTTCCTTTTGATTCTGATTACATTGGGATGGTTCATTCCCATCCAGTTGGAACTGCAGAACCTTCTTCTGAAGATTTACATAATTTTTTTGGATTAGTTTCAGTAATTGTAAAATCTCCTTATGAAGATGAAGATGTTTTTGCATGGGATAGTTCTGGAATTCAAATTCCCATACTTGATGAATAATTGATTACTAATTACTCAATAAGCCTTATATTTGAAATTAGAATAAATTTCTTATCATGATTAACTACAAGTCATATTTAATTTTTCTATTTGCATCTCTTGCAGTAAGTATTGGGTTGCAGATGATTCTTCCATTTCCATACGGATTGGGCGCTGCATTAGCTCTATTCATTGCCTTTCCATTGATCTTAAGAAAAAGAATGATGAGTCGTATGAGAGGTGGGTTTGGTTCAAGCTCTGGTTCTTCTGGTGGTGGATTTGGCGGAGGTCTGTTTGGACAACAAAGTGATAAACCTGGAATAAAATATGAATGCCTTGTATGTCATAAAGTTTACAATGCACGTGAATGTCCACGTTGTGGTTCTACGATGAAACGAGCAATGTTTTAGGATTAACATGTCTCAGACAGATCTAGCACTAGATGTGATTCGAAAGAAAGTTTTTTTTCATAATTCTGTAGATGTTTGGATATGTGCATGTGAGGAAAAAAATATTGATTGGAACAATATTGAAAACTATAAAAAATTTATAGAATACCTCTTAAAAAATAATTTACAACTTAAAGCATTCAATCTATGTGCCCATGAGGCAGGGGCAGTTGAAGAAGAAAAAACAAAATTTACTGAATTATTGGCTGAAGAAAAAAATAATAATCCTAACGCTGCAACGTATACTATAAAATTAAATGATAACTCCATTGATCTGATTAGAAAATTTAATTTTACTGGATAATTATCTCTTTAATTTTGGATTTACAATGGCATCTAAAGCATTCCCAATAAACACAAATGCCAATCCTGTAATTGCGATTAAAATTCCTGGTGGAACAATCCACCACCAGAATCCTTGAGAAGCTGCACCATACGTATTGGCATCATGTAAAATCTGCCCCCATGTTGGAAATGATGGATCTCCTAAACCTAAAAAACTTAATCCGGCTTCTGTTGTAATTGCTGCTGGTACTGAAATTGCAATACTGGCAAATGCATATGGTAACATTTGAGGGAGAATATGTCTAAAAATTATCTTCGAGTCTTTTTGACCCATTACCTTTGCAGCTTCTACATATTGTCTGGTTTTAATTTGAAGTGACATACTACGTGATACTTTGGCAACGCCCACCCAACTAAAAATCATAAGAAACCCTATCATCAAAAATATACTATTACTTATTGTAACCGCTAAAATTATTAAAAATGGTAATGCAGGCAATGCGTAGATTACGTCATTAAACCTCATCATCACTTCATCCGTTTTTTTCCCTCTATATCCAGAATACACTCCATAGATCAATCCTACTACAACTGACCCTATCGACACTGAAATTCCAATGAAAAGTGCAAGTGGTGTGCCCCAAAGTAATCCTAATGCCAAATCTCTGCGAAGCTCATCTGTGCCCATCAGTCCAAATGCTTTACCCCCTAGAACCATTTTTGATTCTAATATGTTTGCTGATTCTTCTATTCCGTATGTATCTATGATAAAAATATAATCTCCTTTCTGTACTTTATTCTCATTTGTCTGTGAAAATACCATCTTAACTGAATCCCCAAAAAAATTATATCTGAAATCATTTTTGTATGCATTAAGATTTTTTATCATCATATTATCCGTTGAAAAATATCTTTGACTATGAATAGTAATTGTTTCTGAATATGGTAACGATGATGATAATAATTCTAATATAATTCCGTCAGGACGTATAACTTTAATCTCAACTAAGTATGAATTGCTATATTCTATTTTTGTTTCAAAAATAAAATCACTAGGAAAATCATCATAATCAAATGTCACTCCAAATTGTTGTGATGTAAGAAAAATACCATCTTTTTGTGATTCAAGAATTTTTCCATTAATAATTTTATGTTCTGGAATTTTTTCTGAAGATAAAACATTAACCCATCCTGGTACTGATGTTTTTGGATATGAAATCCATTTTTCAGGATTATTCCATTCCTGAAATGTTGATGCAGGAATTACCAAAATTGTAACTATTGATATTGAAATTAAACATAATAAAATAAAAATTCCTGTTAAACCTAATTTGCTCTTGAGAAATTCTCTTTTAATTTCGTTCGTAGAAACACTACTCAATTTGATGTCCTCACTCGTGGATCAAAATACCCATAAAGCAAATCTGCAATAAATATACTTACCAAAAACAACACTGTCAAAATGTATGTTGCGCCAATTATTACTGGTAAGTCCATGACACTGATTGCCTCAAAATATAATCTTCCCATCCCTGGCCAATCAAATACTGCTTCTGTGATTATAGCTCCTCCTAATGAACCTGACAAGCTTAATGCAAGTATTGTAACAATTGGCGGTGCGGCATTTCGTAATGCATGACTATACACTATTTTTCTCTTAGAAATTCCAATTGTTTTTTTGGCGTTAATGAAATCTTCTTGCATAATTCCTACCATAAAATTTCTTACAAGATATGCCCATGAACCAAATCCTATCAGAACAATTGTAATTACTGGCAGTGTCATATGATATAATAATGCAAATACATATCCTGGCTCATCTGGTTCTATGATTGGGGTTGCTCTTGCAGGAAATATTTGATAAACAAATGCAAAAATAAAAATCATAAGCATTCCAATCCACCATACAGGAAAACTACTGCTAATTATTGCAAATGTTGATGTAATCCTATCTGTTATTGACCCAATTTTATTACTTGATGCTGCCCCCAAAACAATCCCAATTATTGATATGATTATGGTTGCAGTAGTGAATAACAAAATTGTTTTTGGTATTTTTTCAAAAATAATCTCTCCAACATTTGATGAGCCTGAATCACTTGTTAGAAACGTTGCATTGCCAAAATCTAAAATTAAAATTTTATACATTGTATATCCGAGTCTTTGTGGAGAATGCCATGGACTATCAAGTCCTAATGTTTTTATTCTTTCATCAATTTTCTGTTGGACAAAAATCTCAAATTCATTTGGATCATTGAATCCTTGTGCTATGGTTGTATTCTCTGTAATCTCTGCTCTTACTTCATAAATTACTCCTTGTTTTAGAATTGTATCCATATTTGAACCAACAAGTGCAATTGTAAGCAGTAATGTTATCATCAATACTCCAAACATTGTAATTCCTCTTGTGACTAGGTATCGTTTCAGTCCCACATTAAAAATATCATTATTAACCTTATAACAGATTTGGGTTAGTACAATAATCGAATAAGTTTAAAACCTCAATTCTTTCGTTTATCTCATGCAAGAATTTGCCAATCCTCCTTCATTGAGAAATGGAATATTTGATTTACTTTCATCTGTAAAACTTGCAACTGATGCCAATGTGAAATTATTAGATTATACAATTCAACTATTCAAGGATAATGGCTTATTCAGTGATTATTACGGATATCACAATGTTGATCATGAACTTGAAGTAACCTATGTTACATTACTATCTGGAATACATGCATTGAAAGATGACTATCTTACTCTTGATCATCTAAATCATCTTTATGCATCCGCACTATTGCATGATTTTGATCCTGAGAAAGCAATAGATAAACCTCATGAAAAAAATGTGATACAGTTTATTTCAAAAAATAAAACCATACAAAAACTTCTATTAGATGCTAATCTTGATCAAAATTTAATTTGTGCTCTAATCTCTAGAACTGTTTATCCGTGGAAGGGTGACATAATACTTACTACTGATAAATTAATTCAAAATTATTTTTCTAAATCAAAAGTTAAGAAAGATAAAAAACAACAGGAACATTTTCAAAAACTAGGTCATTTTCTATCTGTCTCTGATAGAATTGGAGGATACTCTCTTGGAGATTTTCAAAAAGCAATGGACATGGCAAAAATGAATGCTCATTCTTCTAGCTGGCATCCTGCATTTATTGTTAGACGTTCTGTAGCGTTCTTTGAAGATATGTTAAACAACGAGTCTGACATGTGTCAACGTGTATTATATGGATTACCAAAACACATGAGAAAAAATCTATTGGATAATATAGTTGGGTTTATGAAACTTCGTCAGGAAGAACTACAAATCTATAATCAGTTTGTTTATGATGGTTTACCTCTAATCCCTTGCATAGAAAAAAATACTGTGTCTGATGATGTTTCAGATACTCTTCTGTCAATTTATCGTGAATTACCAAAACCATTGCAATTTACTCGTGATGATTTTATTGATTCAATACGTGATCCTGATACGATATTAAACACATTACGTGTAGGTGATTCTAAAGGTCCTATTGTTGGATTTGCTAAAGGTGGCCCGTTAGAAAAATATAATTTTGATTTAAAATTTGAGGACAAAAACCGTGAAAAGAACAACACTGTATTTCTTGAACCTGTGGCAATCAAAAATGGGTATTGGGGATTTCACGGTGGACGAGAAATTCGCCAATTATTCATGTTACAGGTCCAATCAAAAGGATACAAATTCATGACTAGTTTTGCAATGCGTGATGTAATTGATGAACGTAAGAAAAATGAGAAAAATATTGTTTTTGTTAAGAAATTTGATCCTGAGCGATGGGATTATTTCAGAGTGACACTATAGATGTTTAGTGACTGAAATAGACACTCTAATTCAAAATGGTGTTGCCCATCTTGAATCTGGTGATTTTGAAAATGCATTAAGTTTTTTTGAACAGGCATTACTTCTTGAACCTGACAATCCTGATTTATGGAATCAAAAGGGGGTTGCGTTACGAAGTCTTGGAAGATACGATGAGGCGTCAGAGTGTTATAACAAATCACTTCAATTGGATCCTAGGGATCGTGCTTCTTCTTAAATCTGATTTTGTTTTTTCTTTCCATAAATCATCATTAACACTCCGATTCCAATAACTATGATTGATAATTTTTCTGCAGTGATATTTGAAGATGTAAAATATCTGGCTACAAATTCTGGTCCCCAAATCACTAAATTTTGTAATGGGATTATTATGCCACTAATGAAAAATAAAATGCTAAATGCACCGAAGACATTTTTTGGAAACAAAGATTGCCTTTTAGTCATTTTGTAATGCCATTTTTATTTAATATGTCCATGATATCTTCATTTGTTTTTTCATATTGTATTTAGGCATCGTGGAAGTTGTACATAATGGCGGTAATTATTTGTTCTTTAGTATTTTTGAAATTTGTTCTAACGTGCGTGCATCTGTAATCAATTCTCCATCAAATTTAAAATTATTTTTTTCTAAAAATGCTTGACCTCCAATGAAAATTGGAAGCTTTTTGAATGATTCATGAATCTTTTTCACCAATCTTTGTCCTGATCTGATATTTTCATTTAGTGTGATTGATACAATCAGTGCATCAGGTTTTGCAGTTGTGATAAATTCAATTAATGATTCTGAGGGTGTTGATGGTGAAAGATTGAATGTTGTAAATCCTTTAGTGACTAAAAATGAATCTAATACGTTGCAACCTAAACTGTGGTCTTCTCCTACTGGGGTGGTTAGAACAATTCTTCCTTTGTCTTTTTTTGTTTTTCTATTTTCATTTGCAATAACCTTTACTAAACTATGTGCAATGTTACTTGCAACATGTTCTGTAGCAATTGATAATTTTCCGTTTGACCATAAATATCCAATTTCTGACATAACTGGGCTCATGATCCTATCATAAAATTGATCTAGTGAATTGGTTGAAACAAAAGATGCATAGATCTCCTTTGTCTTTTTTAGACTTCCTTCTGTTAATGATGAAAACAATTTAGATCTTAACTGTTCAATTAATTTTTCTCGTTTTTCTCTATCTTTAGGTGTGTTTTCTAATAAAAATGAATTAATTCTTACATCGTCTCTAAATTCTTTTGGGATATCATCTCTCGTCACTGATGATGATTCGCCAAGATACTTTATGGTTTCTTGTCTGGACGTTTTTTTTACTTTATCCCATGTACTTTTTACTAAATACAGATAATCTACCCCTTTTACCTTTTTTTTTCGTAGGTAAACCATGTTGAATAACTAATATAGTGACTAATAAGGATATCTAGTGCTAACTTTCTGATTTAATATTGTTATTCGGAAATTTTATTTTATGAAATGAATTATGTGCTGAAAAAACAGATAGCACTGCTATTATGATTTCAATAAAATTTTTCATGGTAATGTTAAAACTTGGTCTTGATGCCACCACAGACATGTCAAAAAATACATGAAAATTATCTAACAGCAAAAATCCTATCGTGGCCCAAGCTAGAATTCCTCCCAAGATATAACCTATTTTTCTTCTAGAAAAAATGAAACATAAACTGATGATTAAGCATATTTGCCATATTGATAAAATTATTATCCAAAAAGGTTCAAAAAATTCTGACCGTTCATCAAACCAAAAATACATGGTTCCAATAATTGCCATAGCAATTAATGATATTATTAATAAATAGTGGTTAAATTGATATGAAGTTTTTTCCTTTTTAATTTTACTTTCTGAACTGAAATCTTCCATTTTCCTCACTTTGATGATATTTTGATTCATGATACCGTTATATTTGATCATTTTTGCCAAATTTTATGGCAGATACAAAAGAATTAGATTCTCTAATTAAAAAAATTGGCAAACTTCACAAAATGATACGATTTGTAGCAATTATAAGTAAAAATGGGAAAATACTAAAAACTGAGATGAGAGATGAAGTTCCATCATTACTCAAAAATAAAAATGAAGAGAAATTTTGTAAAGATGTTACTATACGTAGAAAAATGCGTGAAGAATTTGACAAAACTTTAGGAAAGGTAAGATTTGTAAATGTGGAGCGTGAAAATATATCCCAAATTGTCATGTACGCAAAGACCAAATCCTTGTTTGTTACTGTGGAACCCGAAATCTCATTAAACGATAAAAACAAAGTCATATCCCAGATCAAAAAATTAACATCTAACTTGAAATGAAAATCCTAATTGATGAAATGGATGATGGGATGGATGAGCGCTTAATTCAGCTTGGATATGATGCATACAGCGTGAAAAAACTTCGAAATGAAGGCAAAAAACTTCATACTGATTATTCAGTTATTAATTATGCAAAAGAAAATGATATGATTTTAATCACTCGTGATACTGAGAGTGGTCAGGCATGCGAAGAAAATAATCTTCCATGCATATTACTAGATAACGAAGCAATTTTCAAAATTGTAACTGAAAAATTAAGAAATCTCTGATTAAGTTATTTATTCTTCTACATTGGAATTTATGTATGAAATATTGTGATGGTCGTGGAACTTCATACAGAAATGGAAATTCTTACGAGGATTGTAAAAAAATTGCTGAAGATATCAATACAAAACTAAAACCCCTCATAAATGATAACGGATCTATGTCGTGGAAACAACTATCTGACGAAGTGGATCATGATGAATTAGTGTATAAACTAGTTTTGAAATACTTAAGACGTGATGGTTTTGATATTGGTAATTCCAACAATCCAAAAATAAATGTAAAATCTAATTAGAGTTGTTCTGGGATTTTATTATTCTTCTTGATATAATGAATGGTGTCAAAACTAGTATTGGTATTGAAATTGCAATAAACAATGTTTGTAATTCTGTTATTGCAATTGTAAACGCAACTGCACTTGTTGCACCTATGAATAACGATAAAAATGATCCAACACATGTGGGGCATGCAATGAAAAGCCCTGTTGTCGCACCTATACTCCCTAATCCTCCTGTCTTTTTTGTTATTGCAATTGCGTTAACTGCTAGCGCAGTATTTGTTGCAACCAAATATGAAACCACAATTTGCAATAGGAGATTCACAGGTACGACATTTATTCCAATATGTTCGGTCAAATATGCCACAAATTTTGGCATGTATCCCGGCGCACCACAACATGGTGTTATATGTGCCGAAGGGACATCTGCACCATAATGATATGAAAATACCACCTCTGGTTGATACACCAAAATTCCTGATGTCATTGAAAAAAATATCCCATAAATTATGAATGTGATAATGAATGTCTTTTTGGCTTTAGTGCCTAATGTGTTGTTACAGATCATAGATAGTACTGTAGTATTTCCTGTCGCTGCAACTCTTTTTTGAAATTTCATAAGGCCTAAACCTATCATTCCTATTGAAATTATAAATAAAATGTAAAATGCAACTCCTAATCTTTCAATAGATTGCACTGCATCTGGAGTAATTTCTTGATATTCAAATCTAACATAGATCAAAAATAAAATTCCAATTGAGACGAATCCTAAAATAATTAATTTCTTATCATTTTGACCACCTTTGGTAGTCTGTGTTTTCATGTGGGATCTCTTTTGTGGTTCATTATATTTTTAACATATAATCTGTAAGTAAATTCAAGAATGGAAATTAATGAAGTTCAAGATCCTGATTACGAGGTAGTCTCAATTAGTAATCTTGGATTTGTTGATCCATATGGAAATGAAGGTCTTGTAATTCTACATTCTGATGATAAACGAGAATTTCATATGCGTGCATTTTCTGGAGAGGTCTCACGGCATATTGCAAGTTTTCTAGACGGTGATCATGACACTGTACCAACAATCTATAAAATGTTTGAAGATGTATGTGAAGCAAATGAATTATTATTAGTTAAAGTAAAAATTTTTGAAAGTGGTGATGCTTTAAGAGCAAATTTGTATTTGACTGGAAAAAAAGATCTTATTTTACGAAATTATCGTGCCTCTGATGCTGTAGCCCTAGCCGTATACTATAACATTCCAATTTTAGTTCGAAGTAATATGCTAAAAAGTCCAATAGAAGAGACTACGTAACTACATCTCTGATTTTATCTTCTTCTACTGCTCGTTTAATTTCCATTGCAATACGTCGTCCTATTCCAAACGTGGTTCCATATTGATATTTTGTGTATGGACTAGTTGTAGCAACAATTGGATTTCCTGGAACCCGTAATGATACATCATATACAATCATCTCTAGATCTTTTGTAATTACACTTTGAAGTGAAAATGGCCCAATAATTCCTGGGGCATATTCATTTTTTACTGCACGGACAAATTTGTCTCCCATTTTGAAGACCTTTTCCAACAATGATTCTCTAATACTTGCAGGAGTATGACCTACTTCGATATTTTGTAATGGAATGTCCATTTCTAATTGTTGTTTTGCAGGAAGTGCATTGTAATCGTGAATATTTGTCTGTAGTCTTCTCTCTATACCAATAAAGTCTACTTGATCAGAAATTGGCGTATGGAAAAAATTGAAATTTAGATATGTTCCTATAGCTAATTCTTCAATACTTGCTTTTTCCAAATCTTTTCTTGCTATAATCCCTTTTTTTATTTTCTCTTCAGATTTTTCTTTATAATCTGCATATGATGTAACTGTGAAAAAGGCACGTTCCAATTTTCTATTTTTTTCCATCACTTTGACAATTGCTGGCTTATTGATAGATTTTGGATTCTCAAAAATCTTTGGATACTTGACACCTGCTTTTTTTAATAAATAATATTGATTTCGTTTATTTTCTCTTTCTTCTGCTTGGAAGAGTTTTCTATTTCCAAAAATTGGAACTTTTAATTTATTCTCTAATATGTCATATCCAAGATATGCTGTAAGTGACCGATGTGGAACAATAATTGTATTATTCTCTCTCATAATTTTTTGATTTGCTGGACTTGCCATATCTTTGAATTTTTTAACAATTTTAATTTCATCTGCAATACGATTAAATCTCTGATAAGGTACCTCTCTTCCCTTTTGACAATAGACGACTGTTTCAAAGTCTTCATCTTTTGCACCGTCCATTATCTC
>Ga0315316_10001533_pt1 | contig 16290 bp, 14 predicted proteins | sample M160m3416metaG_FD_203702 | JGI IMG/M metagenome (GOLD analysis project Ga0315316, IMG submission 203702) | Ammonia-oxidizing marine archaeal communities from Monterey Bay, California, United States - M1 60m 3416 | ecosystem: Environmental > Aquatic > Marine > Intertidal zone | place: USA...
TACTTGTGGAAAAACAAAGGGGGCACAGATGAGGAGAAGATTGTCAGAGATATGGCAGTGTTCTCAGCATTCGGTGAAGGGCTGCAGTTATTTGCTAGCTTTGTTATGCTATTAAACTTTCAAAGATTTGGTAAGATGAAAGGCATGGGACAAATTGTCGCATGGTCTATTCGTGATGAGTCACACCACGTAGAGAATATGATTAAGCTATTACACTGTGTACTAGATGAGATGCCTCACGTATGGCACGATGATTTTAAAGCAACACTGTACCAGATATGTAGAGAAATGGTAGAGTTAGAGGATAAGTTTATTGATCTGGCTTTTGCTATGGGCCCAGTTGAAGGGCTAACACCAGACGAAGTTAAGCAATACATAAGACATATTGCGGACAGAAGACTATTACAGCTAGGCTTGAAGCCTAACTACGGGGTAAAAGATAACCCATTAGAGTGGGTTGATTGGATAGTAGGGGGTGTAGAACACACCAACTTCTTTGAGAATCGTAGCACTGAGTACGCAAAAGGCGCACTTACTGGTACCTGGGATGATGCCTTCTAGCTTTCTAGCTTTCGTGGCTTTCTGAAAAAAAGTCTTGACACGAGAACCAAACTGTGATAGTATTATAATTGAAACTAAAGTAACTGTTATCGAAATCATTCTATTTTCATCTTCTGGATGAATAGATTTTTCAGTTGTTGTCATGAACAGAGAGACGGGAAATAGTTTTAAGGGGGCACATAAGGCTGAGTAACTAGTAAGTAGTTGTTCAGCCTTTGGCTTTTAAGGAGAGAGTATGAAGGAGATTAATAAATTTACAGAGAAAGAATTGAAGGCGTACTTAGATAAGTACCGCGCGATTCAACGTGACGCAACTAGAAGGTCTAGGTCACGAGGCGAAGTAGATGTGAAGGGGGCAACCCGAGAAGCAAAAGACGCAGCATCTATGATTAATAATATTAATTATAAATTAAACCATGACACATGGTTGTATAATGATTTACCAGACGGAACCTTTATAGGTTCAAGACGAATTGTTGCATCAGGTGACAAAACTCGTATTAATAAGCTTGTTGATAATTTCGGGAGGATAATTGATGAGACTAAAGAAACATCCAGAGTATCCAGTGAAAACTAAATACGACGGACTGGCTCAGTTCTTATATAGAAAAGCTAAGCCAATACGTAAGAAGGCTCAACCATTCTGGAAGAACCTTAAACTAAAGGACAAGGACTACTGGCGAGGTCTTGCCCAAATACACAAGGAAGATTTATGACATGGACAGTAGCTGTATTAGTGTGCTTTCTATCGTTACCAAACGATGCACCAGATTTATGCATGCCAGCAGCAATACCACTAAAATTTGAGACGCAAGAACAATGTATGGTAGCAAAGCAAAGCTTTGTAAACTACTTTCATCCTATTGCAGTAGAGAGACAATTAAATATGGGATTCAAGTGCGCATTCGGCGACACGAGTAACATAATATTACAGGAGATAATACATGACGGACATATTACAGGACGCAGTCAACGCCCTAGTACTAGCTAAGGGAAATATATCCGAAGCCTCAAGGGCTTTAGGTTTACCAAGACCTACACTAAACAGTAGACTTGAGAAAGCTAAGCTTAATAACATAAAGCCAACGGTAAATCCACCAGGTACTGAGGCAGCTTTAACTGAACAGAAGATTACGTATGATCTTCAGATAAAAGAACTCAAGCAACAAGTAGACGAGTTAGCTAGAGAAAATATAACAGCCACTGCTATACGTAAGCATGTGTTTGGATTAGGTGAGCATTCACCCAAGCCACCCAAGTGGACACACAAATCCACACCAGCAAAGGGGGCACCAGGAATCCCAACGTTATTCATATCGGACTTTCATTGGGGTGAGGTAGTAAATAAATTAAACGTTAATAACTTAAATGAGTATGACCGTAAGATAGGACGTAAGCGTGTAGAGTTTACAATTAATTCTGCTATTGACTTATGTACTAATCATATGGTTAACCCTAAGTATCCTGGTATAGTTGTACCTCTTGGCGGAGATATGATTAGTGGCAGTATACATGACGAGTTAGTTGAGACTAATGACGGAACAAGTATAGAACATGTCATTGAGTTAGTAGATGTATTAGCTTCGGGTATTACAGAACTAGCTAATGTATTCGGTAATGTATTTGTACCATGTGTTATTGGTAATCATAGCCGTATGTATAAACAATACAGACATAAGCAAGCAGTTGAGAGTAGCTTTGATTGGTTGTTATATAATATGTTGGATAAGTATTTCTCTAATGACAAGAGAGTTACCTTCTTAATACCTACATCTTATGATGCATACTATAAACTTTATGACACTAGTTACTTACTTACACATGGCGACAGGCTAGGTGTACGTGGTGGCTCTGGTATTGTAGGAATGCTTGGACCTATAGCACGAGGTGTACAGAAAGTCAAGGCGGAATATGCTAATCAAAAGAAACCTGTTGACTACGTATTAATGGGGCATTTCCACCAGTATATATCTTTGAAAGATGCTATAGTAAATGGCTCAATCAAAGGGTATGATGAGTACGCTTTATCTGGTAGGTTTGCTTATGAGAAACCGCAACAAGCTTTATGGTTTACACACCCTACATATGGTATAACTTTTCAAGTACCTGTACAAAGTGAGCCACATATAGTTAAAAAACCTACGGAATCATGGGTGTCTTGGGGCACGTAAGGGGTTGCATTTGCCCCCTTGTTATGTTATACTAGTAGATCAATAAGGAGTAGACATGGAAAATGAAATTAAAAATCCTTTAACACCAAACGTTGAGTTTGAATTAGGGATAGTAAAAGTAGGCGGAGACGCTGTAAAGGTTGAAGAACCAAAGCCTGAAGAAAAAGATGGCGACAAGTAGACCTCAAACAAAAAAGCTTAATATAAAGAAAGCTATTAAAAAACCTGGCGCATTGCGTAGTGCATTAGGTATTAAAGCAGGTAATAAAATACCTGCATCAAAATTAAACAAAGCGGCTAAAGCTCCTGGGAAACTAGGACAACGAGCACGCTTTGCAAAAACTTTAAAAGGATTAAGGTAATGTTACCTTGTGTTCATTGCGGTCATGAATGTCATTGCAGTAGCGGTGGTTCTTGTTGTGGTGGGCAATGTGAATGTTGCAACTGCGAACACAGTTACGAAGCGAACAACGCATAACATGCCTGGTATTAGTGATTTATGGAGTACTGTTACTGAAACAGTCGGGAGTTTAATAGGTCGAGATGACAGAAAAGAAACTAATTTTGTTGAAAACTGGGCTAATAATTATCATGGTAAAGCAGACAAAGATAAAAAGAACAGAGCATTTGAAGTTATAAATTCTAATTATGAAGTACCTAAAGATGCACAAATAGCTATCAATAAATCAGCATTCATCTTTGATGGTGATAATGATTTTAGTGCAGACATGATAACAGATTTCTTAACTAAAACTGGTGCAGTTGAAAGTGGATACAGAACTAAAAAACAAATGGACGATGGTCCAGCAAGATCTTACTGGCAAGTAGAGCCTAAGACGGCTAAATCTTTACTGAATAATTCATCAGCATTATTCGGATCAAAATTTAATAAAGAGTTTGCTCAGTATGCTGAAGGAGACGCGACAGCCTCGGAAGTTTTAGCAGGTAAATCCCTTGAGGAATTATCAGCTTTAATGGAAGCGGATTCTAATTTAGGTGCGGCTTTAGCTACAGCTAAAATAGTAACAACGTTTGAAACATAAGGAGTAAGTATGAAATTACTTAAAGACACGTGGTCATGGATTAAAGAATGGAACGAATGGGGAATGAAGGACTGGCTGAAAGCTGGTATCATTTGCCTGGTTGTTTTATTTATTATCTATAAGATGACGTCAGGTGGAGCGCCTTCGGCGTAACCAATTAATCAATGCCCCTTCGGGGGCATTACTAAAGGAGATAACATGCTAGGTGGATTACCAGTAGAAATGATTACGATGTTAGGCTCATCTTTATTAGGTGGGTTTATGTCAATATGGTCACAAAGTATTAAGGCAAAACAAGACGAACAAAAAATGTTATTAGCGAGAGCTGATAATCAGATGAAACATATTGATAAGGCTCGTGCTTTTACTGATAAAGGATTCCAATTCACCCGAAGAATAATAGCATTAACTGCTGTATTTTTTATTATTGCCTGGCCTAAAATTGTTCCAGTATTTTTCGATACTTCCGTATGGTTAACATGGACAGAATTTTCCAGAGGATTTCTTTTTTTAATAGAAAAGAAAGAGATAGTTATGGATAAAGAATTTTTTGGTGTGGTAATTACACCATTAGATACTCACTTAATGAGTGCGATCGTTGGATTGTATTTCGGTGGTAGCTTAGTTAAAAAATAATTTAGAAATCATACATCTCTCTAAACTTATTCATACGTTTTTGTACTTGAGGTTTTAATTTCATATCTCTTAGACCTTGATTGCTTGCTAGTAAAGCTTGTTGCCATAATCGGTTAACATCTATAGCAATCATATCCATTGGGTCTACTGAACTATTCCATTTATAAAGTTCTCTTGTTAACTCATTTACTTTTAATTGAGCTTTCATAGACTTAGCTTTATCCCCACTTCTATTAGCCATTATTATATCTCTGAATGCATTAGTTACTTGTGCATTAATTGATCTTTGTTTCTTCATCCCTCTAGTCTGGTAGAATCTAGACATGTACTCAGCTTCTCTTGCTCGTTTAGTTTTAGCTGAACCAAATCCCATAGCTTGATATACACTTTCCATTATAGTAACATCATCTCTTATTACTGTACCGTAATTTGTTTCAACAAATCCTTTACCCATAGCTTGTTTGTAAGCTTTATAACCGTTACGCATAAATAATGGTGATGACATAAAGGCAACATCTACTATAGATCTACCTTCTCTCATTGCAGTAAAGCCTTCTTTAATTGGTGTTAAGAATACAGAGCCAGGTGCCCCCGCAAAATCTGCGGCACTACCTCCTTGGGTTAATCCCATCATACCTGCTAAAGCTCTTACTTGTTGTGAGTAAGGGAAATTACCTAATGATAATCTTCTTTGTACATCTATGTTTAGATAAGCTTCAATTAAACCATTCTCTAAAGCATTTACTTTTTGTGCTCCTAAACCTGTGTCATATAACATCTCTCTTATCATAGTACGGAAGTCAGTTTTTAAACCTGAACCTACACCTGGTACATTTTCCACCATCCAACTAGCTAAATCTTCTGCATCATCAGATCCTGGTATACCCATGTAACCTCCCGTTAATACCATCATACCCATCATACGTAAGAATACTCTACGTCCAGCCGCACGTTGTGCTGGTGTGTCTCCCTTAGTTAACATTCTATACATTAACGCAATCATTTGAGATATATAAGTTTGGAATAAAGCTGGAACCGCACCCCATTTTCTCATGATAGCTGGTCTATTTAATTTACCATACACACCAAAGGTTTCATCAATTAAAAAACGAGTAGCTATTTGTGGAGTTAAGTCTCCGTTGTTACGATTGATTGCTTCTTGGAATAATTGGTTACTACCATATAAAGTTTTCATTCTTTCCAAAGCTTCCAATCCATTAGCTGGATCATTAAATGTTCTCATAGCTGCAATGTATGCAGTTAAACGAGACGTTGCTTCCATAGTATTAAACATACCACCTATAACCATATTTTCAAATTGTCTGAATGCTCTTCTTCGTTTTGATCCCATGTTTTCTGTACCTGGAACTTGACCTGCTTCGTGCATAGCTTGTCCTTGTTTTAAATAACTAGCCATGTCTTCTTCCACTTGTGTCTTAACATCTTCAGGTACTTTATCCCAATCAATAAATGTATCACTGTACTGGTTACCTGTAAAGCTTAGCATAGCAATAGCTTCTTTCTGTGCTTTTAATAATCTTGCGGCAGCTGTTGCACCTTTTTGACCAAACATACCTGGAGTTACTTCAGCCAGTATAGGTCCTGTAAACTGTACATTGGACATCACTTGTAGTATAGCAGAAGACATGTTGCCCCCTAAGTACCACCAAAATCCTATCTGTCTTAGTTCTGCAAACTCTTGCTTAGGATCATTAACGTAATCCCAAAATATTTCAGTTCCTTTTTGTAATCTTCTATCATTATTATCTTCAGCATATTTTATTGTATCATTATATTTTCGTCTAGCTTCAGGCATAAATCTATTACGCGCTGCTGTTCTTGTTGCGGCAAATAAAAATTGTTGAGCGGCTCTTCCGAAGTCTGCACTATATCCAGCTACACCACCTACTTGCGCTCTTGGTGTTAAGAAACTATCAAATCCTACGATGTCTTTGTTCTCTGATATTAATCTATTAATTTCTTTTTCTAACTCAGAAAATTTTCTAGCGGCAGGGTCACTTAAGTACTGTGATATTTCTACAAGACCAATAGCTTTATTTTTTATTGCTCTTTTTAAATCAGCGATAGTATGTTCACCTACTGCGGATACTTGTGCATTAGGGTTATCAAAATATTTCTTTTGTAAAGCAGGTAAAGCTGCTTCTGCTTCTCGTTTAGATTCAAACATTTGGTACTCAACAGTACGTCCTTTGCCATCTTCTATGTTAGGATTAGTAACTGATATAAACCATTTACCATATCTCATTAATGGTACATAAGTTCCTTCTCTCATCTTATCATACTTCTTTAACTCTTGCATTAATCTACCTAAACCTTTAGCACTTTCACTATTAATATCTCCGTTAGGTAAGAAACCAATTAATGCTCTTAATCTTGTAAGCTCTTTATTTTCTAATGATAGCACCCCTCTAGTAGCGGGCCCAATCATACTCATTAATTCTGATTGTCTTCTTAACTCATTAACAATTAATTCTACGTCAGCACCTGTCAGTTCTTCTAATTCTGAAGTACTTAAATTAGTTTGAGACCAAGGTTCCTGAGGACCAATGATAGTTGAGTCAGCTGCTTTTATTTTATTTATTAATGTTATAGCTTCAATAAGTTCCTCTTGGTAAGTACCAGCAATTAAACCTTTACGTACTTCTAATAAAGCTTCATCCATTACTCTATCATACGTTAAAAATGCATCAGCTACTGCGCCTTCTAATATTATTGTTTCACCTGGTTTAACATCCACATCTTTAGCACCTGATACCATATCCATAGGTGCACTTAAAATTATTTGGCCATTAGCATTTTTAAAAAACTTCATACCTTGGCCTTGATTCTGATAATGTTGTGAAATGATTTGAGCTTTTCTCATCAGTAAAGCAATAGCAGGATCAGAGTCAACAACCAGATTATACAAAGCTAATTCATTTGTAAATTTAGCCAGTAAACTTTTAGACTTATCTTGCATAGCATGTACTACACTGTACAGTTTAGCAAATTGTAAATTATTAGCAGCCCACTCACGCATCGCACCGAACCATGTATTAATCCAACTTAAAGCTTTACCACCAAAGTTTGCTTTTTCTTCTACACTTTTATCTATACCTTGCTTAGCTGCGAATGCTCTTCTGTTAAGGTCACGCTCTTGTTGTCTATTAAGAGGTACGTATTGATCACTTGGCATGCCCCCTTCAGATTCTTGCCACTCACGAGAAGCAAACATATTAGGATCACCTGCATTGTAACCACCTACATTAGATACTTCTTTAAACTGTGTGTTATCAAATACAATCCAGCTATCTTCTGCAGGATTATTCTTTTCATCTATAACATCTTGTGGATTAATTGGTATTTCTCCAGGCGTTCTTTGTGCTTCTCGTTGCCTGTATATATCTTCGCCTATATTTTTATATACAATACCATCATATCCTTTACTCTTTAATAATTCAACTGTAGCTTTAAAAAAAGCATCTTCGTTTTGTATAATTTCTTCTCCTGTATCAACTTCGAAAGAAGGATTATCATTTAATAATTTATCTCCTTGTTTCCTAGTAATTATACCCTCATCAAATAAAGCTTGCGTTACTGTAGAAGCATCCCATGTTAATAAATCAGGCATACGTAATGGGTTACTTAATTGTAAGAATCCGTGAAAGGTGTGGTATCTCTGACCTATATTTGCAGGGTTATAGTTATGAATATAATCTATATGTCTTTGTGTTGCAGTAAAGTGCATACCAAAATCTTTAGACATCCCCATATTAAATGTATTAAATGGGGCACCTTCTCTTATAGTCTTTGTTGTGTGCATGACAACCAAGGGGGCACCATTAGGTGTAGTGACTACACTTTCTCTGCCTCCTTTATTAAACCATTTAAAGAATGATTCTGTATTCATAGGAGCATCTTGTTTACTACCGAAGAAAAATGATTTCTTATAAGGGATTAAATTATATCCTTCTAATGCACCTGTGCCACTAGAGTCTCTATTGGTAACTATAATCTTGGCACCATTAATACCCCCATCATATACTACATTAGAACGTTGTAAAGTTTTTTCCCTACGTCCTACTATACCTAAATCAATTTGGTTAAAGATAGATTCAGGTTTATTAAATCTGTTTCTTGTTAATGCATTACCTAATGCTACTAAGAATTGTCTAAGTTTTAAAAACGCCCTAGCTATAGGACCCTTCATCATAAACCTACCTGTCATGTAATCAGCAAAGGCTTCTGATATTGCTTCTTCAGCTAGCAAGTCTTCGTATGTTATACCTTCTTGTTTAATTAAAGCTTGTGTTGCTTTATCATTAGGATATCTTTCTCTGATTTTATATCTATCTATCCATTGTTCTTTCGCAGCTTTTTTTAATGCTTCCATTTCATGCTGTTTAAAGAAACCTTCTCGACTTAATACATGCATTACTTCATGATATAATAAAAAGTTAACTCTATCTATGTCTGTAATATCTTCCGCAACTTCACCTGTTAATTCAGCTATACCATTTTTTCTTCTTAACATTTGAGGTATACCATTGAGTGCTACTTTAACTGCACGACTACCAGGTATATATGCCGCCGCTAAAGGCATGCCGTCTTGTTCTAAAAATTCTGTTAGTTCTACTCGTATATCTAAATCTAATTTGTTTATATTCTCTTGTAAAGCTTGTAGTACAGCTACAGAGTTTCTGGCAAAATCTTCTGACAAACGAGGCTGACCTGTGCCTTGTTTAGCATCCATCCATGCTATACCTACTGGAGAGTCTTGTGTACTGATAGTATATCTATTATCTTTTTCTCTTAATTGTTTAAGAACTTTTGCTCCATTAAATTTATTCCAACCTTCATTAGTTGTAATAGATTCTACATTAAAACTATTTAATAAACTATTTAAATTTGATCTCTTAACATTTATATTTTTTAAATGGGCTCTATAATTATCTATTAATATTTTATCAGCATCTGTTTTAGATTTTTTATTTAATAATTTATTTAATTTAAGTTCCATAGCAACTGCTGCATTTTCACTAAGGCTACCTACTACACCTGAAGTAGTTCCTATAAGATAAGTTTTATCTAATAAAGATATTAACTCTGCTTCAGCCGCTAGATATTTTTTAGTTGCCCCTGCTTTTTTATATTTAAGGATAGATAATTTTAAAGTATTAATTAAAGTCTTTTCTACTTTTTCTAAATAACGTGCTGACTTTACAGTATCTAATTCATTTACTAATACTAAGATAGCATGTAGTCTTTCTTTTACAGATAGATTATAAAGCCCTTCACCTAATAAAGATGTACGAAATTCTTGAATAGTAGCAGGACCAATTCTATTTAAGTTAGGTACTTCGTTTAAAGGTACTTCATTCTTAACATTCTCTTTAGTTCTCTTTACTCCTTCAAACCAATCTTGAAAAGTTTTATCACCAAATGTAACTTTCTCTTTTATAATCTTATCTATTACATTACGTCCATTAGATTTACTACCTACACCACCTAGATAATACTCATCATTTAATAATCTTTTAACAAACCTTTCACCTGCAGGAGTGTTGTAACCTAATCCATTTAAATCTGTTCTTTGTTTATCAGTAATTCTATTTGATTGATAGTTTTGGGCATTGTTAATTGATCTATTAATTTGTTCTTGAGCCCACCCTTGATCATTTAGTTGTTCTCTTAAACCTACTTCATTATCAAAGTAAGGTAAGTATTGTTTAAATTGTCCAGGTATCTTATAACCAAACTCTTGTTCTATTACTTCTGAAAAATCTTCCATAGGTTTTCCAGTAACGATATTATAAAACTCACTCTGTTCTTCACTTATATCTGGTGTACCATCTTGCACCCATTGAGTGTGCTTTGCTTTTAAATCGTTAAATTCTTTTGTTCTAAATTGTATAGAATCAACTTGATCTTGAACCCATTGTTTCTGAGAAGCTTTATCAATCTTTAAATCTTTTAATCCAGGTTTGTAACCTCGACGACGTAAAGTTTCTAAGTTATCTTCAAGTGCTTTATCTAATCCTTTTCTATTTAAATTTCTGTTACTTGAAGGTGTACTATCAAAAACATAATCATTATCTGAAGGACTATTTTTTTCTGTAGTAGCTTCATTATTAAAATTTAAAATATTATTTGCACTTTCTATAGGTACAAACATTTCTGTTTTATTATCTGTAGCTACAAGAGCTATGTGTTTCTTTCCTTGAAACTCTGCAGTTCCTGCTACAAAATAAGTACGCGCTGCATTATTGTTAGCATCGGGTTGTTCAAATTGATCTGGCTTAGTGCCATCAATATTACCTGTTACAACAGGAGCCCCTGTATAAGTAACTAAATCTGCTGGTTTAAAATCTAAACCTTCCCAAAGTTCAGGATCAGATGCAATGCTAGTTTCTATCTTAGGCAGGTCAATCATTTGCCCGCCACCTTTAAGTTTAACAGTCATTGAAGGTCCAACCTTCCAAGCTTGAATCGTACCACCTACTGCACCAAATGGAGTACCGCCTGCAAAACCAGCCGCCGCTCCTTCACCTACCTGTTTCCAGAAATCTGTACTAGAGTACAGTTCTGTTAATGATCTGCCCCCTTCAAGTGTCTGTCCTGTTTGAGTAATTGTTTCTTGTAATCCCTCTGCTAAAGCTTCCCCTGTTTGAGTTGTAACTAAACCTTTACCAAATGCTTTTAGTTTTGATCCAGCGTTACCGCCCATCTTAACAGTTTTTTCAATCTCTATTGGTAAACCTTTATTTAGTTTAGCCATATTACTTAATGAATCTTTAACTGCTTGTTGACTACTTTTGCCAATCATTGTTCTTAACAACATAGCACCTGCACCAAACATATTTTCTGCTAATGCATAAGGTACACCAGCCGCCGCCGCAATAGCTGCATTAGGATCATCTGTTTCTTCTAATTGATTTACATATGTATCACCAGCACCAAAAGTATAACCCGCTAAAGTTAAACCAATACCTGATGGTGAAACAGGAAGCATAGCTGTTCCTACTTTACCTAATGTACTAGTTGGGTTAACCATGCTAGGTATTAAACTCTTACCCATAGACTTTACAAAACCACCAGCGGCTGCTCTTGCCGCTCCACCCATTGCTACTGCACCAATACCACCTGTTAAGGCTCCAGCTAAAAAGAAAGGTACGGATGTAACAGCTCCTTGTCCGAATGAATTACCTAACCATTCAAGGAATGCGCCGAACTCTTGTTCACTTTCAAATACTTGTTCTAAAGATTCTACTCGTCGTCTTACTCCACCGTCAGCAGTCTCACGCCATTTGTGAGCCATCTGATCTAATTGGTATTGCTTAACCATTTTTATAGCTTCAGCTTGTTTATCTTCATTACCAAATACATCAAAACCAAAAGCCAGTGCACCTGCACCTATTTGTTTAAGTGTATCCATTGCAGATTTAGCACCTGCTTGTATTGAATTATCATCAAGGTTATCTTTATCTAAAAGATTTACAGGGTTTAAACCATAGACATAGCCGTAGCCCTGCCCATACATTTGCTGTTGAAATTTTTCTGATTTTAAATAATCACGAACTTGATCGTCCGTGTAGTCTGCGGGCAACCTTAAATCAGGTGCCCCATTCTCGAATGAGATATATTGTACGTCTTGTGCCATCGTTTACCTTACGTTGTATTCAGAGCTTACGCTCTTAGGGTTAATTAATTACTGTCTTCGCCGTCTTTCTTATCGGGAACTCCATCTATAAAACTTTGATCACTTCGTGAGTTCATAGAGTTGTTTCCTGAAATTTTATTTACTAATTGGTTAACTACTTTTTGTAATGATGCTCTAGTCTTTTCATCTACTGTACCACTCATCATAAATTGATTGATAGCTGTTATAGCTTCAACTGGTGCAGTTATTAAATTTTCAAATGCATGGTTCTCAATTGCTTGTGAGTATGTTTCAAACCATTGTGCACTTCCTGGAGCATAACCATTATATGCCGCTTCAGAGTTTGCATAAGCAGTGGCAATTTTTTCCGCATTACTTAAAAATTGTCGAGGGTCTAAAGCAGCTTGTGTTTCTGCTTGAGTCTTCATCATATCTAAAGCCGCCTGTGTTTTAACCATATCCAATGCTTCCGCTTCTTGCATTTTTGAATTTATATTTTTAGGTAAGTCTCTAAATCTATTACCATATGCATCTACACCTGATCTAGTTTCTAATAAAGTTTCAGATATACTACTTAGTATTGCATTACGTTTATTACCATCTTCCCATAGATCAGCTAACCTATCTTTAAAAGTTACCTTCTCTTCTACTTCTTCAACTTCTCTATTATTTGCTATCTCAATGCCTGGTTGCCTATCACTAGGAGTTATTTTTTTTCCCGGCTCATATTTATTAGGAGGTAGTTCTATTATTTCCATGTCATCGGTGGTGCCTATTCTAGTTCCAGGTACGTTTTTTTGCCTAAGCCATGCATTAATCTCTTCTTCTGTTTCAGCACCTGAAGCTATAGCCGCAGCTACATCTGATTTTTCCTGAGTTGTTATACTATTATCAAACGGTACATGAGCTTCATTTTGAAATCTACCTTTATCCATTTGAGCAAGAACATAATTAATTGTATCTTGAGTTACAGGTCTACCAGTTTTTCTTGATAACTCTTCAATTAACATTGCACGTTGTTGGTCACCTTGACCACCAGCTTGAGTACTTGCATATATTTCTGCAATAGCTGCATGCATAGGATCTCCCCCTGCACCAGCAATTACATAATCATACTCTTGTGCTCTTAATGTATCTCCACCTGTAAAGTCTGAAAAACTACCTGGTAGTTCTATTGAATCACCAGCAAAAGGAAGTATATATTCTCTAGCCATATTAACTAAAAGGTTTCCAACCTAAGCCAGCCGCAATGTTTGCCGCACTTGCTCCAAATCCTAATGCGGATTCAAAGAAGCTAGGTTGCGAGATAGCTGTGTTAGTTGTTGTTGCTTGTTGATTCGGATCAGCTGATAGTATTCCACTTAAGAAGTTAAGTTGCTGTTTAGGATGCATCCTTTGTTCTTGGAAGTTTTGGTATGCTATATCTAATGCTTGTTGGTTTTGACCTTGAGCTAATTGTCCTATACCTAATTGGTTTTGCACGTCGGCAAATCCTAAGTTCTGTTGTTGTTGTGCAAGTGTACCCATACCGATACCACCTTTTAATTGTTGTTCTAAACCAAATTTAGAAAGATCAACTCCTTGTTTATATGCGTCCGCTTGTGCTTTAGCATACAAGTCACCAATACCTGATGTTAAATTCTTTTGTCTTTCAGCATCTTGTATAGCAAATCTAGTAGAGTTTAATCCACCTGATTGAGCTGCACTTGCCGCTAATTTTTGTTGTTGTATTGCAGACTCATCTCTCATTTTTTGTGCCGCTACATCTGCTACTTGCGTCATGTAAGGATTCATGTATCCTGTTATCTGAGCTTGAGTAGGTCCGCCTGCCGCACCTGCTGCTGTATTATAAGCTTGTTGTCCTTGTAGTGTACTGATACCGCCCATACCAATACCTTGTTTCATAGCATCTTGTTGTGCTTTATTAAACTGTGCTATACGTGGATCTTTATAAGGTATGTAGTCTTCTTGCGCTACATCCATTGCCGCGCCAACCATATTTGCCCCTGCTTTTTTCAAGTAATCAGGTAGTTGTGTTGACTCCGTAGGCTTCATTTCTGGTGAGCCTGGTTTAAATAAAAAATCAAATAGTCCCATAATTAACCGTATAAATCTAAAGGATCTAATCCCATAGCCTTTCTTCTTCTTCGTTGATATTCGCTGAAAGGTTCTAATTGAATACCTTCACCTGTTGTGCCCTGTGTCATATATTTAAGTATATCTGATTCTGTTCTAGGGGCTTTTGTAAACTGCGCAACATCTTTAGTTGGGTCAGTTTTAAATCTTCTTTGTAATGGTACGTTAACTTCTTTACCACCTGTACGTGGGCTAGTAAACTTCATAGTCTGTGCTTCTTCATCTATTACACCATCTGGAGTTTCAATAACTTCTTCTTGTGTTTCCTGCATGAATCTTGGGCGATTGTTTTGATTACCACCTCTGTCTTTACTTGCTGCTTCTCTAGCTTCCATTAACCTTGCACTTAATCTTCTTTGTTCTACTGGTTTTAAACCAGAGTTTTTAATATCAGCCATTGTTAAATTTTGTACCATATCTGTTAAACCACCTGATGTTTGTGGTTGATTATTTCTATAATAATCTACAGGCTTTAAACGTTTTTCTAAATCACTACCTGGTTTTATATCACCTTTATTATCTAACAACATCTTTAAAGATTTTGCAGGATCATATGTACCAAAGTCTTGATCATCTGGTCCTATGTTTTGACCTGGTATTCTATCATCATATTCTTTTGCAAATGCTTTTATTGCTTCATCTCTATTACTACCATACTTTGGCAGTATTTCACTTTCTAATATGTTTAAATAGTTATCATCAGCAAACTGATCTTCTTCAGGACCCGCGATACCAGCTGCAAAATTACCTATTGCCTTAACAACAGCTGGAGCCATTGAAGTATTTAATTGTAATTTTTCTAACTCTCTTCGCTGACTTCCTGATAAATTATATTTATCTCCTTCAGCTAATTTTAATAACTCTTCTATACGTGCTTTATCTTTTTTGTCTTGTTCTGAATCACCAAATAAATTTAAACCCGAGTCTATAAGTTTTGAACCTTCAGTTTTAATTTTATCTATTAGTTTTGTTAAAGAACTTTTTTCTTTCTTTTCACTATCACTTAATTTTTTCTTAGCATTTAATACAGCTAATTTTTCTTCTGCATTTTGAAGTTTTAATTTGTCGTTTTCAGATTTTTTGGCTTCCTCTTTTGCTATTTTATCTAAAAATCCACCAGGAGGTGCTGAAGTATCTGCTGGGTCTCTACCTAAAGCTTCTCTTCCTGCTTTCTCAGCTTCAGTAACTACATCTGAACCTGTTCTATCTCTAAATTCTTGTCTCTTATCTTGTCCTTCTTGAGTGGACGTATCTATTGTTACACCGTAATCATCTCCATAACTACCACTATAATTATCACCACTGCCACCATAGTTTCCAGCGTCACTGACACTCCCCGCTGAACTACCACCACTTACTGTGGTTTTACCTTTATCATCAGTTGAAGTAGACCAGTCATCTAAACTTTGTATACCACCCGGGCCTTGGTTAGGTTGATTGCCTTCTAATGAACCATGCATGTTAGCATCAAGTAACATTTGTTTTTCTGCATCTGTAATATATGCTAGTTGTGTTGAAGGTGCATCCGCGTGTGACTTTGATCTTATTGGAACAGTAACTTCAGGTTGATCACCTAAGAAATTAATTACACCTGCTTGCTCAACTGCCCCTCTCATATTAGCAATATCGTATGGTGTTAATCCTTTTCTTGGGCCCATACCTCTAAGCATATCACCTTGTCTTAATCCTGCTTTTGCCATTTGCATAAACTCTGGGGTCGGCGCTTTCTGACTAGGTAGCTCATAGATGCCCCCTATACCTTTATTTGCCTGTCCACGTAAAGCTTTTGCTAGCATAGCTGCACCACCTACAGGTACTTCATTAGGTTTTACAACCATATTTCCGCCTGATACTGGCCCTGCTAATGCTTCAGTTTCGGACATTTGCCCTAACATTTCTACTCCTGATGCCATATTCTTTATATTATACCTTATTTGTTATTGAAAGTAAAGGGGGCATAATACTATACTCCCCTCAATTCGTCGCTTATTTCCATTATAGATAGCAATACATTAGATGCTACTGATGTATCTATCTTTAATATGTCTGCCGATTCTAATACTATTGGCCCTTCTGATACCGC
>Ga0315316_10001534_pt1 | contig 16287 bp, 16 predicted proteins | sample M160m3416metaG_FD_203702 | JGI IMG/M metagenome (GOLD analysis project Ga0315316, IMG submission 203702) | Ammonia-oxidizing marine archaeal communities from Monterey Bay, California, United States - M1 60m 3416 | ecosystem: Environmental > Aquatic > Marine > Intertidal zone | place: USA...
GCTGAATAATTCACCCATTAATTTTGCAGAAGCTAGTAAGATTCCTACCGCAATGATAATTTCTATGAAGTGTGCGTCAGCGCTCATTATCTAATATTTTCAGGATTACGTCATATAAGCCAAATCTAGTAAAATTTTCTGAGATAACATGTTATTGATTTCTATGCAATTTTCAATTTATTAATAAAAACACCCTTGTTTTTACTAATTCTGCCAATTTCATAAGATTTCATCTTATGTTTATTGAAAATTTTATGAATATTTTTGACTTGATTTTCTGGTGAAATGATACAAAACCCTATTCCCATGTTGAATGTTTTATACATCTCTTCATTTTTCACTCCTGTGTCTTCAATTAATTGCATTAATGCTGGAGTCTTTGGCATACTATCCAAATGATATCCTATCTTTTTCAACCTCAATAATTTTGTAAATGATCCTCCTGTAATGTGTGCCAGTCCGTTAATTTTACATTTCTTTAATGTCTCTAAAACTGGTTTAACATAAATTTCAGTTGGACGTAAAAGTGCGTTACCCAAATTTCCAACTCCTTTGATGTTATCTTTGATTGAATATTTTGACAAAAGTGCTTTTCGTGCTAATGAATATCCGTTGGAATGTAACCCTGAACTTTGTATTCCAATAATTACGTCCTTTGGTTTTATTTTATCTCCCAAAACTATCTCTTTCTTTGAAAGTATTCCTACAACCATTCCTGCAAGATCAAATCCAAAACCTTTGCCTGAAATCAAGTCAGACATTATTGCCGTCTCTCCTCCTACGATTGGCATTGCTGATTTTTTTGCACCCTTGACTAATCCTGATACAATTTGTTTGAATATTTTTTGATCATTTTTGTTTGCAGCGATATAATCTACAAATGAAATTGGTGTTGCACCTATACAGATTATATCATTAACATTCATTGCAATACAATCTATTCCAATTGTATCATATTTTTTTAACATATTTGAAATAATCACTTTTGTACCGACACCATCTGTATGTGTCGCTAATAATTTCCCTCCAGGAATTTCAACAATACCTGCATAATGACCAAAGCCATGTTTAATCTTGGCTATTTTTTGTAGATTGTGTGTTGATTTTATTAATTTACCAATTGCTCGTTGACTCTTCTTTATCTCCGAAATATCAACTCCTGCTTTTTTGTAAGTTATTGTCATATTGATTTACCTACATGTACATATTTGAATCAATTTTTTTATGTTCAGAATACTTGTCTGATAATTCTCTTAAATCGGCACCAATCTGTTTTTTCTGTTTCTTTAAATTTTTAGTATTAATCTCAGTTTCATACACTCTATTTACTGCATCAATGATTGTTGCTGCGGCTAGAGGATCTGGAGTTGCTTCATTAGCTTTTGCAAGTAATGTAATGCCTCTAATTTTCCTAATTAGGCACTCATTTAGTATTCCTCCTGAAATTCCTGTAATGAATCCCTGAGGAATCATCTGGATGTCATTTTCTTCCATTACCCTACACAAGTCTACTTCTGCTGCAAAGAATGCATTTCCATCATGTTTTTTATCTGCAACTCCATCAAGTACTATTATTTCATTTGAGCCTTTTTTTTCAGCCCAATCTAAAATTGCCATAGCGATATTGTAAATTCCATCTTTACTGATTATTATTTCACAAATTATTGCACAGATACTTCCATCATTATTTGAATAAATTCTAAATGGATGTCTTAATCTACCTTGCATGAATACTGTTGATGGTGGCAAGTGTTTTGAACGGAGAAATCCTACTTCTTTCATATCTAATTCATTTATCATATGATTAACTGCTATGGTTCCGACTAATCCTGCTCCTACAAATCCAACAAAAATTGTAGGGTTTTTCAATTTATTTTTTCCTGTTTCATAGATCTCTGCTTCTGGTATGTTTGACTGCAATGTTTTACTGATTATGTTTTGTTTAATTACTTGTTCGCTTCATGAAGAATTATGTCTCGTGGCATGATTCGAATAATTATTTTTGGAACTGGTTCTATACTGTTTGTTTTATTATATGCATCCCGCATATTCTGATCTAATTTTTCTCATTTATTGTAAACAAATCAAGCATAATCCTTCCTTTTTCTGTAATGGTATAGATCATATTTGATCCAACTCTTTCTTTTTCTATGAATTTGTATTCTACACAAAAATGTAGATAATTTAGGAATGATTTTTTCATTCTGATCTTTGATTTTGAATATAGATCTGAAAACGTCATTGGGTTTGAATTTAATTGATACAATAATTTCAAAAGAGAAAGTGTGCTGAATTCCTTTGTTTTTGCTCTAACTGCGTCTAACACTTGTTCATCTCGTTGAATTATGAATCCTTCAAATCGTTCTGCTACTTCTAGTGGTACATATGTTAATCTTGCTCTCATACAGTATAGTACCGTACTTTACCATATTAATGTTAAGTCATGCATTGTTGAGCTATTTGATCAGATTTACTAAACTTGTTCAAATCTTGATATCTATTTTCCTTGTTAGAATTGTGAATTATAGGGAAGGAATGTGATTTAAACAAGATATCTTGGCATAGTTGTTGTGGATATACTTGATATTGGTAGTGTACTAGCAGGTTTAGTACTTCTATGTGTTGGTGGATATGCTATCGTTTCTGGTGGTGTTTCCCTGGCAAAGAAATTTCGAATCAGTAGTATGATTATTGGTTTAACGGTAGTGGCATATGGTACGTCTACTCCTGAATTGGCTGCTTCATTATTAGCTGCATTCAACTCGCATACTGAATTAATTCTAGGAAATATTGTTGGAAGTAACGTCAGCAATGTTGGCATGGTGATTGGAATCTCTGCAATATTTGCTCCTCTCTTAATCAGCAAAATTACTGTTAGTAGATGGATTCCAATAATGATTGGAGTATCCTTGTTGGTTGTAGCAATGTCATATGATGGTGAAATCTCACAAATTGATGGTGTCTTATTAATTGCAGCACTCGTTGGATTCACAGCCTATACTATCAAAACTGTCAAAAAACAAAAAATTCAACAAAATGAAACTATAGAAAATGAAACACTAGAAGGTGAATACTTCTTATCAAAATACAAAATTGAAACTTATCCTCAATCCTTCAGTTTGATTGCAGCTGGAGTAATACTGCTATTTCTAGGTGGTCATCTTACAGTTAATGGTGCTGTAAATATTGCTGAAAATTTGGGATTATCCCAACTAGTTATAGGAGTTGTAATTGTTGCAATTGGAACATCTCTTCCAGAATTAATTACATCTATCATCGCAATAGCAAAAAAACAAACTGATATTGGTGTAGGAAATATTGTTGGAAGTAATATATACAATATCTTATTGATATTGGGAGTTTCTTCAACTATTGTTGGAATACCTGTGTCCTCTGACGTCTTTTCAAATTATTACATAATGATTGCATTTAGTCTTGTTTTATTCATTGGATTTAGAAAATCTATTCCACGATTTGTAGGAATTGGACTTACAATAGCATTTGTCGCATATTTGGTGAGTCTTTTACTTAATTTTTTCTAGGATTTTGATATTCATATTTTTTGATTTTAATTAATTCAAAATATGATCCAAATTTCTTTGCGTCATCCACGCCATCTAATCCCTCAGAACCTATAGGTTCTACCTCGAACTCTTTAATTTTCTTATACGTTGTATTTCTCTCAGCAGGTATTCTTCCTATACTTCTAATCAAATGTCGTATCTCTTTTGGTCTTAATAGCTGACCATATTCTGCACCTGCTGCAGTTGATATGCTTTCGTTGACTAGTGTTCCTCCAAAATCATTTGCTCCCCAATTAAGAAGCAATTGTGAAAACTTTGGTCCTTCTTTTACCCATGACATCTGGATATTATCTATAACATTATTCAACATGATTCGTGAAATTGCATGAACTAACAATGCATCATTTGAATCTGCACCTTTTTTGATACCTTCGTGCAATTGATGTTTGTACATAGGTGCTTCTGAATAAATGAAATTGAGTGGAACAAATTCTGTAAATCCACCTGTTTCTTTTTGTATCTCTCTAATTGTATCTAAATGATTTACCCTGTGTTCATTTGTTTCTAAATGACCAAACATCATAGTTGATGTAGATTTTATCCCCATCTTATGTGCCGTTTTTATAACATCTGTCCAATCTTTGACTGTAATTCTCCCTGGAGAAATTTTATCACGTAGTTTTTGATTAAGTATTTCTGCTGCAGTTCCTGGAATTGTATCTACTCCTGCATCCTTTAATCTACTTAGATATTCTTTTGTTGAAATATTGGATCTTGTTGCGCCATAAAGAATTTCTTCTGGAGAAAATCCATGTATGTGTATATCTGGAACTTCGGTTTTAATTTCTCTACAAATATTCTCATATAATCCTGCTTCCATATCTGGTGGAAGTCCTGCTTGGACGCATACTTCTGTGGCTCCATATGTGTATGCTTCTTTTGCTCTTCGTGTAATCTCTTCAATAGGAAGTGTATAACCTTCATCTTCTCTGAAATCTCGACTAAATGCACAAAAACCACATTGTTTTATGCATACATTTGTGAAGTTGATATTCCTGTTAACCACATAAGTTACTGTATCTCCTACTTTCTTCTTTCGTAAATAATCTGCAACTTTACCGACAAGTTGAAAATCAATTCCTTCTGCATCAAATAGAACTAGTGCTTCTCTAGACGTGATATCTTTTCCAGAAATTGCTTTATTGAGAATTGCTGCAATTACTGGATCAGCATATTTCAGTATTCCTTCTACATTTTTGTTTTCTAAATTCATTTCCAATAACTCTCTTTAACGTAATTTTCTTCATCAGCAATTAAAGATATTCTTTGTTTCAAGTCGTTATTCACTAATGAAATAAATTCTGGATATATTGGAAATCTAGCTTTGAATGAAAATCCTAAATCTTTACATTTCTTTTCTACATTTTGAATATTTGGCCATGAAAATTCTGGATTAACATAATCTGTGGTAATTGGAGAAATTCCTCCCCAATCATTTATCCCTACAGATAAGAATTGATTATAATTTTCTGGAGATAAATTAGGTGGAATCTGTATGTTTGCATCAGGCATAATAATTCTACATAAAGCAACTACCATTTTGAAATAGTCTTCTTTGGGAGTGCTATGTTGATACATTGATGTTTTTGGTTTTGGATGGAAGTTTTGTAATATTATCTCTTGTATGTTTCCATATTTCTCGTGTATTTGTTTAATATCTAAAATTGATTGAATACATTCATCCATAGTTTCTCCAATTCCAACTAAAATTCCTGTGGTCATTGGAACTTGTAACTCTCCAGCATTTTTTAAAACATTTAGTCTTGTAGCTGGTTCTTTACTAGGTGCATCTTGATGAGGCATTCCAATATTTCTTAATCGTGTACTTGAATTTTCAAGCATAACTCCCATGCTTACATTTGTTTTTTGTAACTCCCCAATCTCATCTTTTGTAAGATTTCCTGCATTAGTATGAGGAAAAATACCTTCTTTCAACACAATCTCTGAACAATGAATCAAATATTCTGAAGTAGATGAAAACCCTTCTTTTTTTAGCCATTGTCTTGCTTCCAAATATTTTTTTTCAGGTCTTTCTCCTGTAACAAACAACGCTTCTGTACAATTATATTTTTTAGCCATCTTTGCTAAATCTTTCACAGTATGTGTATTCATTAATGATAATTTTGTATCGTTAGGTTCTGCCTTGTATGTGCAGTATGAACATGTGTCTCTACATAAATTAATTATATTGAAAAATGCTTTTTTTGAAAAACTAATATTTTTCCCTTTTTTTTCATTTCTCAAATTTTCTGCAATATTAAATATTCCTTTTTTTGGTACACTTTTTATTAATTGTAAAATCTCTTCTTTCTTGATCCCTTTCGATTCATAAATTTTATAAATTATTTCTAAATCAAATTGTAATTTACTCAATGTTTAAAAATTTAGTACGACCTATTTAATTTTGTAGAACTTCTATCTGGGTCTTTCCTCAAGAATCATTGTTAAATCAAAAGATACACCCGTTCTTAAAACTGTAATAATCATTTCATCTCCAACTGATTTTTCTCTTTGTAAGTGAACCAAAATATCTGAAATTTTTCTAACAGTTTTTCCATCAATCTCTGTTATGATATCTCCATCCATAGGAAATTCTCTTCCATCTCTCTCCCTTGTTTGTGTAACTCCTTTCATTCCAGCTTTCTCAGCAGGACTTCCTTCAATTACCGAAACAACTACGAAACCTTTTGAACTTTCTAATTCTCTCATTTCTGCAAGTTCTGGGTCAACGTCTGTTCCTGAAATTCCCATCCATGGGTGTTTAAATTCTCCATCTCTGATTAGTACTGGCACCACTTTTTTTACTGTATTTGATGGAACCGCAAAACCAACTCCTGTAAATTCACCTGTTGTTGATTGTATTGCTGTATTAATTCCTACAACTTCTCCATTCATATTGAATAATGGCCCACCTGAATTTCCTGGATTTATTGCAGCATCAGTTTGTATTACGTCTGGTATTGAATATCCTGTTTCTTGTGGTAACAATCTTCCCATCTGGCTCACAATTCCTGATGTCATTGAACCTGAAAGTCCAAATGGATTTCCAATCGCTGTAATTTTTTGTCCAACAGTTAATTTTGATGAATCTCCTATAGTTAGTGGTTGTAACCGTTCCGGATTTTTTGAATCGACTTTAACTACTGCAATATCTAAATCTCTGTCTATTCCTATAACATCTCCTATGAATGATTCGCCATCAAGAAATGTTACTGTAACTTTTGTAGAATCTTTCACTACATGTTGATTAGTAATAATATGCCCATCTTTAGAATAAACAAATCCTGAACCTATTCCTCCGTCCCCTCCTCTAAGAACATTCACTTGAACAACACTCATTTCAGATCTTTCAAAAACTTCTGCTAGTGAAAACTCTGTATCAGTTTCCATAACCTCGGCTATAACATCAATTTTCTGTTCAATAACTTCAACTTTATTGGCAATCTCTAAGATACTTTCAGCTTTCTTAGTAACCTTTTCAATACTTTGAATTGCCCCTGTAATCTCCTCAACAGTGTGTGTGTGCACCTCATTTGATACAATGACTTCGTCCAATGTACTTTCAGTGTTGGAATCTAAATATACAAAAAAAGCAAAAATTAATGCTGCAACTGCAATTGCTCCTACTATAACAGTTCCATTATTAGCCATATCAAGTTTATTTTTTTAAGAAACTATAATCTTTACTGATTTTGTTCTCATACTTCGAGATAATTCTGGGAAAATTCTTTTACAGAGTATTTTCTACCTCTCCAAGAAACTGCCGTAGATTTGTTTGCCTGTAATATCCCTGAAAGAAATCCTAATACGACTATAATGCTGCCTATTGGTGCAAAAATTGAGTTAATTATACTGAGATTTAACCCCATTTTTGTTTCCATAATCGACGCTAAGAAAATTGTAATTGTTGAAATAATTGCTGAAATTAGTAATGTTGTAAATGATAAATTTGGTTCAAACACAATAATTGCATATCCTAGTAATGGAATTGGCATGAATAAAATGAATAATACGGCAAAAAATACTCCGATAGCCGATAAAGAATTTTGATGATATAATGGAACCATTAGACGTTTAAGTCCATTCCACATTTCCTTTGAGCTTCGTGAATACAACGCTTCTATCAGATGCTCTCCTCGTACCATTTTTAATGCATAACCTGATTCTTTTGTAATTTTGCCTAGTGCACCATCTTCGATAATCTCTTGCTTCACCTTCTCATGTGTGCCTATCTCTTCGTACACTTCTCGTTTAATTATAAAAAAACTTCCAAAAAAATACCCCACTTTCTTTTTTGGATTATTCACATTTAATGCGGAATATCTTGAATGTAAAAAAGTAGATAGCATGGGTAATGTTATTTTTGTAATTTTGTCAATGCAGCGAAGTCGAGGAATAACTGTTAATGCATCAAGATTTTCTGATTGTAGATGAGATACTGCTAATGAAATAACATTTTTTTCAAATTTTGTGTCTGCATCTGTGAATAATATTATTTTACCCGTTGCTTTTTTGAATCCTTCCATGCATGCCCAATTTTTTCCCATCCACATTTCTGGTTTTTTTCTTGCACTGACATGTATTATCTTTGAATCTTTCTTTGAGAATTCCTCAATAATCTCTCCTGTTTTATCTTCTGAAGAATCATCAATTGCTATCACTTCAAAATTTTTATAATTTTGTGAACCAAGTGTTTCTAGACATTTTGAAATAAAACATTCTTCATTTCTTGCAGGAAGAATAACTGATACTTTGGGAGTTGTTGTACTCTTATTCACAAATTTATCTAAATATGGTGTTTTAGTAAATGATTGATACATTGAATGAATTAATGATAGCCATGCCAAAAAAATTCCTAGCAGTATTATTGTAAAAATATAATTAAAAATATCAACTATGATATCTACCATTAATTTTCCACTTCTTTTTTAATTGCTTGTAATGCTTGTTCTGTTCCACTTTTGATATGTTTTTTGATCATTCCTGTAAACATGCCCATCATCCCAGAAAGTTTTACATCCCAAACAGCTTCTAGCTCAAACGAATTTTCATTTTTTTTTAACGTAAGAGTTTTCTCACCAACTATTACTCCTTCAGTAAATACTGCTTTAATTTTCTCTTTTGGGATAATTGTAACTTCCTGTAAACATTTTTGATCTCTAAAAGCAATTGTTATTTCTCGTGAAATATGATTTTCATCTTTTGAAAGATTTTTGACTTGTTTTGTTCCTTTCCAGAATTTTGGTTCATTATCAATATCTGATATAATATCCCAAATTCTTTCTTGTGTTGATTTGATTATTACTGATGTTCTTATTTTTGCCATATTTTGCATCGTTAAATCGAAAATATAGCCTTATCCAAGTTTATTTTGATGTAATTTGATATTTATTTATGGGTGACCCTGATCTTGTTGCTTTTACAATGTGGTCTGGAGTAACTGCAGTGTTAATGCTCACTACTGGATTGGTCTACAAGTGTTACCAAAAGAAAAAAATCTAACTCTGAAAATTTATTTTGTAAAATAATCATCATCATCTCTTTCTCTATGGGATTTTGCTCTCATTGAGTAAATTTTCTGCATGATGTTAACATAAATTTGATAAATGAATTTTACCTGGATAATTTTTGGCATTATGAAATTTGTAAATGATCTTGCATGTACTTCTGAAAATCTGTGATTTCTAACTATTATTGCAGATTTTCCAGTTTTATCCAAAATGCTTAATGTTTTTGGGCTAAATGCGGTATCTGTTTGATTTCCTGCACCTAGAATTAACAATGCATTCTTTTCTTTTTTGAAATTATTTAGTAACTCTGTTATAATATTTGAATCTGAATAAACTTTCTCAAACTGTATTTTTGGTAACTCTAACTCAAACATTTTTTCATTAATTCTATTTACTATTTCTGTTTCTTCTTTTGAATTTTCTATAACTCCTCGTATTATGCGAATTTTTGATTTCTCTACCTTCTGTAAAGAATTTGCAATCTCTAATCCAAGATCACTATGTCTGCCTTTATCATACGCCACCACAATATTATTAATATCATTATCAAATGTTTTTCTCAATCGTACACCAATTATATCACATGTTGTCAACGAGAGTAATTTTCTATTATTCTTCAAAAAATCAAAATCGATTAGTAATGTGTTAATATCCTGTTCTTCCGTTGTTTGTAATATTGCTTCTGTAGGATCATGTGCCAATCTTACAAGATATCTATTTCGTAAAGAACCTGATATTTCTCTTTTAAATTCTTCTATAGCTTTCAATCCTTTATCACCAAACCCATGTGTTAATGATAATGGTGTTTGACGTGGAACATTCACTATATCTAGAATTGTAATCTCTCCATCCTTATCTTTTGCAATTGACTTTGCCATCTTGTACATTCTTCCAGCAGAGCGTTTATCAAATACCATTAAAACTCTGTATTTTTTACGTAACTTTGGTCCCTGTGTAAAAACAAGTGGTGCATTATGCTCTAATTCTTTTTTAGATGTGTAAAACTTGTAGATTACAAATCCAATCACAATCCAAATTATAGCTATTAGCCAACTCTCTGGATGTGTAAATAATAAGTAAATTGACAGTCCAGCTGCTGTCAAAATGCCTAAAATTGGAATTAATGGGAAAAGTGGAGTCTTGAATCCATATTCTACTGTTGATGCATATAATCTTCTAATTGTAATTGATGCTAAATTTACTTGTGTAAATAAAAATAGAAACATTACACTTGCTGCAAATGCAATTGCAGTCAAATCCATGGATATTGCAAGAATTAACATAATTACACCTGAAATAATTGTTGCAACAAACGGTGTGTGATATTTTGGATGAATTTTACTAAATATGTGGGGTAGATTGTATTGTGTACCCATAGCAAAACTTACTCGACTTGCTGCAAATGTAGTAGCGTTTAATGCAGAAAGTGTAGAAACTAATCCTCCTGCTAATACAATTAATGCTCCATATGGAAGAAATTGGTCTGCAGCTTCTATTATTCCTAATTCTCCAAAACTTCCAATAAACTCCCACGCGGGCATTCCGATTACTGTTTCATTCAAACCTCCAATGAAAACAAATGTGAATAAAATGTAAACTGAAACTACTATTCCGAGTGAAATTAGAATTGCACGTGGAATATTCTTCTTAGGATTCTTTATCTCATCCCCTGCTTGTGAAATTATTTCATATCCTTCAAACGCAATAAATGTTAGCCCCATTGCCAATGCTAATCCTGCTACTCCACTAGGAAGGAAATCTGTATAATTGTCAGACCAATTTGGATTTGCAAACATCATCGCCCCAATTGCAGCAGCAATTAGTATTCCAATTATTGCCAATTGTGTAAATGTAATTGCATTACCAACCTTTCCTGTATCTGATGAACCTCTAACGTTGACAAATGTAAAAATAATTATTGCAATCACGGCAAAAATTTTATCAATTGGAATTCCTATATCATCTCCAACAAGTCCTGATGTTCTTAATAGATGTGCAAAAAAAGATCCAAATGCAACTGCATAGAGACTTCCAGCAATTGTATGGCCAAACCATGCCATCCATCCACTAAGATATGCATTTGGTCTTGGTAATCCCTGTCTAACCCATTTGTAACCTCCTCCTGTTGCAGGAAATGCAGATCCTAATTCTGCATATGTTAGTGCAGTAAATACTGTGATTATACCATTAAGCAAAAATGCAATCATTAGTGCTGCACCTGCTTGAGCCATTCCTGGTCCTACTAGAACAAAAATGGCTCCCCCAATCATGGATGCAACTCCAATCATCACTGAATCTTTTAGAGATAGACTACGAACTAGACCTGATTCTGATTTTTCAAATGCCATACAATTCTCGACAAAATATTGATGAATAAAGCCTTACCTTAAAAATATGATTATAGATTACGTACCTTTGACCATATTGAATAATTGTCTTACAATCATCTTTGGATGATGTGTTGCAAGCTTTACCATCTTTGTTACTCCAAAATCAGCACGAATAAAGTCTAAAAATTCGTCTGCTGTTAATTCATTGATTATATCTAATTCATTATCCCATTCTTCATCTGTTAGCCCTACCCATCTATTCTGAACTTTAACTGCAGACTTAATTTTTGATTCTATAGATTTTTTCCATTCTTTTTCATATGGCATTAATGATGTCTCTGATGTATCTCCATTTTTTATTGCATCTGCTGCAACTTTCCCTGCAACCTCTCCAAATCTAATTGCATATCTTATGCCTTCTAATACTAAAGGATTAGCTTGACCTGCTGAATCTCCAACTAAAATGACATTATCATAAACTGTCTTTCGTGATAACCCTTCATTTGGTATTAATCCATAATGAAATTCCATTTTCTTAATTTCTCCTAAATCTTTGATTGGTCCAACTTTTCTATCAATCAATTCATTTAATCTAATTGTTGGATCTACATTTGAATCCGGTTTTCCAATTCCTACTCCAATCCTAGCAGTATTTTTTGAAGTTGGAAATATCCATGCATATCCTGCTGGTGAATATTTTTGTCCAACCATTAACCACCAGTTATCATATTCCAATTTTTCTGTCTTGACTTCAAATTCTGCACCGACTCCAAATTTCTTCCATTGTTTTACATATCCTAATTCTTTGGCAACCACTGATGAAAATCCACTTGCATCGATAATTATTTTTCCATTAAATTGAATTTGTGTTTCATTTGTTTTCCCAATAACTCCTGAACATTTTCCTTTTGAGTTTTTTAAAATATCTGAAACATTTGTACTAACAAATATTTCTGCTCCTTCATCCTGTGCTCTTTTAGCTAAAAATCTATATGTTTTTCTTACATCCAAAACTGCTGCCTTTGCAACCTCATCTGAAATTGTGACTGAATTCTTTGGAGAACAAAAAGAAAATTTTTTTATTGGATTATAACATTCAGTTGGAATCTGAAATTTCTTTATATCCGAAATCCATGTAACTCCACTTGTTCGAACAGTTTCTGCAATCTCTTTTTCTTTCTCAATTAATGCAACTGTGGAACCATTCTTTGCTGCTATTCGTGCAGCAGATGCACCTGCTGGTCCTCCTCCAACCACTAATATGTCAAAATTTAATTCTTCCAACAATTTTGATTGTTTGTGTGAATATTATAATCTAACAACTATATCATTTCTCCACATACTTCAGAATTTCTTTCAATTTACCAATTCCACACACATATTGTGCAAATTATTCATTTTTACATTTTTTAAGTTTATCATATTTGTTCCAATCTTTCAAAATAACATTGAGAATTTAATATGAAGTTGTCATTTTTTAATCATTTCATTTGTTCACAAAAAAATTGTAAATATAAGAAATTATAAGTCTTAAAATTAGAAATTATTTTTAAACCGTCATATCCAACAAAATTATGGATAATATATCATACGACGATTTCTCTAAATTGGATTTACGAGTTGCAAAAATCATTGCTACGGAAAAAATTCCTGAAAAATCCCGAATCATTAAAGGCACAATTTCTTTAGGTACTGAAGAACGTGATGTGATAATTGGTGGTGCGCAATTTTATGAACCTGAAGATTTAATTGGAAAAATTGTAATAGTTGTTGCAAATTTAGAACCTAAAAGAATGGCTGGCGTTGAATCAAATGCGATGTTATTGGCAGCTGATATTGATGATAAACCATTCTGGTTAACTGTTGATGAAGATGTCCCTGAAGGAACAAAGATTAAATAAATTCTAATCGTAAACCATTAATTTTTTTTCTTCTAAAAGAACATGTAAATTATTTACTGAACGGTAAACATCTGGCTCTTTTTTTGCACCTGTACATACAAGTTTTCCAGAAGAAAATAACAAAATCACTGTTTTTGGATCAAGCATTCTATGAATCAAACCAGGAAACTGTTCAGGTTCATACATACTTCTTGGTAGTGTTCTAGCAGCCTGTTCCAAGTGAATTTTTCCTCCTAGGTTAATTGATGCAACAATATTTTGAATTGTAACTATTGCATTTTTCTTAACTTTTATGTTTCCCTTCCTTAATCTTTCAACAACTGTTTTAACTGCCTTTTTAGACATCTGTTCTGATTTTGCACCTGTACAAACCATTTTTCCTGAAGTGAAAATTAGTGTAGCAGTTTTTGGACTTTTTAATCTAAAAACTAAACCTGGAAATTGGTCTGGATGATATTCTACGTCTGGAAATTTTTTGGTGATATCGTTCAAATCCATTTTTTGATCAACTGTGGCAGATGCTACCACATTTTCAATACTTATGATTGGCTTTGTTTGTGGCATAACACATTGTAAAAAATATCATTAATAAAAATACTCGTGAATTTTTCCATTTTTTATCTAGATTGAATGGATATGGTTAAATTACAAAATCAAAGCAATTGATTGTTGGGTATTATGGATTTTAACTTTGATGAATTTTTAACATGGGTTGGTGAAGATTTTGACACATTAATGATGCTTATCTGGATACTTCCTGTTATTATCTTTGTATTTTATGGGCAAAGAATTCAACTATTAATTTCATCTAATGAAATTAAAAAAGATATTGAAAAATTAGACGAATATACTGCTAGTACAAAAAAGGATTTTCTAAATTACGTAACTAATAATCTTACATCTAAAACTGATCCATCAAAGAGATTGGATAGCTTCTTTGATTATTTTACTATAATGCCTGTAGATATGGATCCAAATGGAATAATTTCTAAAATTAATCATCTTATTCGTTCAAGAGAAGATTTCATCCGTTTACAAATTAACGGAATGTTTTCTAATTTATCATCAGTTGAATTATCAAAAATTCAAAACTTATTGGAAATAGTGACTACTTTGCAATTATTCTATAAACACACCCGTCATCTCTATCTTACTGCAAAAAAACAAAAGAATTTTCCATTAATTTTACCCTTACAAATGATGATTCCTTTCATCATGGAAGAAGCTGTTGCATTAAAGGATGCAATGCCTGCAATTAAGAAAGGTCAACCTATTGGTGACAGTATTGGTCCAATGATAGTTGGGCAAATGATGTTAAAAACTACAAAAGAATCTGCAGCATTTGAGACCGTATGGTCGAAAACTACATTTGAGGATAGAGAATTATTTCTACTTAAAGCTGAGGGTCCAAATGCAACAGTCGGCCGTCCTGGTGATGGATTTGAAAAAATAATTTCAAGCAAAAAACCTGATTTAGTAATTATGATTGATGCGGCATTAAAACTTGAAGGTGAGGATTCTGCTTCTATAGCAAAAGGTTTCGGTGCAGCAATTGGTGGTATTGGAACTGAGAGATTCAAAATAGAAGATATAGCAACTAAGAATAACATCCCAATTCTTGCCCTTGTTGTTAAACAGTCAATTCACGAAGCGATTACCCTGATGACTGATGATATTGCTAATAAAGCAAATACTGTACGTGATGAACTTTATCAAATGATTAGAGAAAATACTGTATCTGGACAAACAATTCTAGTAATTGGTGTAGGAAATACTATTGGTGTGTCACAATGAGCAAGTCAAATAATAAACTTACAACATGTTATACATATCTTGAATGTAATTCTTGTAAAATTTCAAAGAAAAGAAAATTTGTTGATGGTGACGTTGTATTTTTTTGTCCAGAAAATTGTTTAGATTGTGAGGGAAAAATGTTGATCACAAAGATTTTTGGCGTAACTATGGATTAGTAGTAATTGTAACTCCACTTTCATTTGGAATGAATGTATGTTCTGCTTGGGCAACTCTTTGACTATTACCTTCTACTAAAACTGGATATGCATGAACTGCCTTTTTCTTTATTAAAATCTCTAAAAGTCTTCTAGCCTCCTTCTCTTCCCATTTTTCTAGTAACCATCTTAGAGCAAATGGAAGTAAATTGAAAGTGGTCCAAATGAAATCCAACATCTCATCTGCTTCCTTATCTTTGGTCTTTTTTCTTGATGCTAGTGCAAAAATATTCTTCACTTTTCCTTCATGAACAAACCCTAATCCATCACCTGTTGTTACAAAAGGCTCACACGCAAAAGCCTGTTCTTCTTGAAATGTGAAAGAACCAATTGACCAAATATTTGGAACTGATTTCCCTGCATGAATTGTATATTGCTCTAAAGAATGTCCACTGAGATTTGCTATTGGCATTAATCCTAAATCCTTGATAGTTTTTTCTATTGTTCTTCCCACATCACTTGATTTGACACCTGCTTTCATCATTGACATTGCATTATTTAATGCAGATTCTGCACCTTGAACTAATATATCAAATTCTGGATTATAACAAACCGTTACTGCAGTATCTGCAATATATCCATTAATCTGTGCACCGAGATCAATTTTTACAAGATCATTATCTGTAATTGTTATTTCATCATTTGGTTCTGCTGTATAATGTGCAGCCACTTCGTTAATACTTGTATTAACTGGAAATGCACATTTTGCACCACGTTTTTTTATCTCACTTTCAACATATTCACAAATTTCATATACAGTTTTTCCTACCCAGTCTGTTTTTCTAACATTTTCTCTAACTTCTCCTGCAATTTTTCCTGCTTTAATATAATCATCATATACCATGCGCTATCTCTGATTTACTCAGTTAAGATTCTATTGTTTAAATTGGGCAATTGTTTTTGTTCGCTGGGAGCGTGGTCTAGCTTGGTATGATTCTGCGTTTGGGACGCAG
>Ga0315316_10001535_pt1 | contig 16285 bp, 17 predicted proteins | sample M160m3416metaG_FD_203702 | JGI IMG/M metagenome (GOLD analysis project Ga0315316, IMG submission 203702) | Ammonia-oxidizing marine archaeal communities from Monterey Bay, California, United States - M1 60m 3416 | ecosystem: Environmental > Aquatic > Marine > Intertidal zone | place: USA...
AGCGATGGCGATACCGACACCGCTCGAAACCAAGATAGCGACATTCAAACCGAGACCGCTGAACACGCGGGAAGCGGCGCCGAAGCCGCTTCAGAGCGGGACCCGGAAGCCAACATGACACAGATCACGCAGCACCCGAACGAGGCCGGTGACGACGCACCTCCCTCTGCGGAAAAGACGCAAGCCGCGACAGCCTCCGAGTTGCCCTCACCACCCGCCAGCCCAAAGCCGCCTGAATCAGGCGTGAAAACGCCCTACCCCGATCGCGACGACGCCCAGGACCTCGACGAGCGCGCAGGGACCCAAGAGCCGATCACGACCGACGAAGAAGGAAACGCACCATGAAGTCGGAAAGACGCTCGACGCTCGACAGGATCACCTCGATTGGCATCGCCATGCTCTTCGTGAGCTGCGCGCAGACTCCTTTCGCGAAGCGCATGCCGAGCGAAGAGGAGATCGCGCCCCCGATCGAATTCGCCTCGCCGCCGGAATACGTCCAACCGACCCCGCCGGAGGACGTCACCAAGGAATTGATTCCACCGATCTCGCTCCAGTCCAATCGGGAAATTTCGTCTCCCGAACCTCGCTTCGACGTCACCGTGGATCGCGCAGACGCGCGCCAGTTTTTCATGAGCCTCGTCGAAGGCACGAGCTACAGCCTCGCACTCGCGCCCGGAGTCGCGGGCGAAATCTCGCTTGCCCTCCGTGACGTATCGATCGAAGAGGTCCTCGACACACTTCAGCAGGCGTACGGCTACGGCTACGAGAAGACCCGAACCGGTTTCCTCGTGTTGCCCTCTGGCATGCGAACCCAGGTCTACCACCTCGACTACCTCAACCTTCATCGCTTCGGCAGCTCTGAAACTCGAGTGAGCTCCGGCCAGATGTCGGAACAGGTCAATCCCGGCGAGGACCAGGAAAGTCAGATCCAGGGCGAAAACAGTGAATCGGCCGCCGGCAGCCGAATCCAGACCGAGAGCGACACCAACCTCTGGGAAGAAATCGAGATCAACGTTCGAGCGATTTTGAGCGGAGGAAGCGGCCGCTCCGTCGTCACGAGTCCGAACGCGGGGCTCCTCATCGTACGCGCACTCCCCTCTGAGCACACCAAGGTGTCGCAATACCTTCGCCGAGCCGAAGAAAACCTCAATCGAGTCGTGATTCTCGAAGCCAAGATTCTTGAAGTCACCCTCAGCGACGGGTTCCAATCAGGCATCAACTGGGCGCAACTCGCGAGCCATAACGGCGATCGACTCGTCGTCGGCCAGACCGGTGGCGGGACGGTGAACGATACGGGTTATTCGCCCAGCCGCGGCAGCAGTGAGGATCTCGGTCCCCCCCTCGAGGACCTGTTCGCGGGTACCATGAACAGCGCCTTCGGAGGCGTCTTTTCTCTCGCGATTCAAGCGGAAAAATTCTCGGCCTTCATCGAACTCCTCGAAACACAGGGGAGTGTCAGCACATTGTCGAACCCAAGAATCTCGACGGTGAACAACCAAAAGGCCGTCATCAAGGTCGGAAGTGACGAGTTCTTCGTGACGGAGGTCTCGACAACGACTGTCACGGGAACGGCGACCACCTCCAGCCCCAACGTGACCCTCACACCGTTCTTCTCCGGCATCGCGCTCGACGTCACGCCGCAGATCAGCGGGAATGACGAAGTCGTTCTCCACGTCCACCCTGCCGTCACCGAGGTCGTCGACCAGGTCAAGACCTTCAAGGTGGGCGGCGAAATCCAGGAACTTCCGCTCGCGCTCTCGAGCATCCGCGAATCCGACAGCATCGTGCGGGCGCGCAGCGGTCAGATCGTCGTCATTGGGGGTCTCATCCAGAACGACGACAAGGACAATACCCACGGCATTCCCTGGATCAGTCGGATTCCCTTGCTGGGCCGGCTCTTCGAGCATTCCCTGATCACGAGCACACGGACGGAGCTGGTGATCCTACTCCGCCCGGTCGTCGTTCGAAGTGACGAGACCTGGTCACGAGAGCTGCAAAACGCTTCCCAGCGACTGAACCGAGCCTGGAAGTCCGAGTACGGCGAAGACGCAACCAACGAAGAGTTTCGCCTCGACGGTTGGCTGCCCCCGGTCAGCCGGTAGGAGAGGGAGGAGGAACCGAGCGATGTACTTACAGCATTTCGGCTTCGAACGCCTGCCCTTCGAATCACGCTCGAGTGGCGCGGTCTTCGTTGACCTCCCGGAACATCGGGATGCGCTTAACACCGTGCTCTTCGGGCTCCGCTCGGGCGAGGGGTTCGTCAAGATCGTCGGGGAGGTCGGGACAGGCAAGACCGTCCTATGTCGAAGCCTGCTCGATCGACTCGGAGACGAGTTTACCGTGGTAGACCTCCCGAATCCCGCGATGCGCCCACACGACCTCATCCGAGCCATTGCAGAAGCGCTGCTGATGCCGCTTCCAGCCAAGACCGGAATTCACGACCTCCGGAAATACACGCACGAGATCCTGCTCAACATCGCCGGTGAGGGAGGGCGCGTCGCCATCTTCGTCGACGAGGCTCAAACGATGCCCCCCAACACCCTCGAGGAGCTTCGATTGTTGTCCAACTTGGAAAATGAGCGTGGACGACTCTCGCAGGCCGTGCTCTTCGGACAGCCCGAACTCGACGTCAATCTCTCTCACTATTCGATGCGTCAGCTCAATCAACGAATCGCCTTCGGTGCACGACTGACTCCAGTCGGCCGCAAGGCTTGTCATTACTACATCCAGAAGAGGATGGCCCAGTCTGGCGCTTCCACTCGGGTCGTCTTCAACCCCGGGGCGATCGACCGAATTCATGATGCCAGCGGAGGCATCTTGCGACTGATCAACACGCTCGGCAACAAGAGTCTGATCGCCGCATTCACGGACGGAGATTTTCAAGTCAGTCGTCGTCACGTCGCTCGCGCAGTCGCCGACACCGAGGGCCTCCGGGGCTGGAAGATGCGTCCTCTGTTCAACCGGCGGCGGCTCGCGCGCGCCCCGAACAAACGAGCCGAGAGCTCGTGGAATCAGATTTAGGGTCAGGAGCCGCAGAATGGGTCTCGTCAACGACCTTGTGACCGAAGTCGAGAGGCACCGAGAGGGCAGCGTCCCTCTCGACTCGCCTTCGACGAACGGGTTTCCCGAAAATTTTCGGGAACGCTCGGGTCGCTTTGTCTTGCGACAACCCTATCTACTCGTAGCGCTTGGCCTGTTCACCCTCTCGACGCTCGCGGGGCTGAGCATCGGGCCGCTGGTCCACGCCTTCGATTCGGGACCTCTCACGACCTCGGAGAGCACCCCCTCACCCGTGAGCGCTCGGCGACCGTCACTGCCTTCCCACGATGCCTCGACTCCAGCCTCGCCAGCAGAGCAGAGGCCCAACCCCGCTCGCTTCGAGACGATCCCTACGCCCCCTTACGAGTCGATCATTGAGCGAACCCCGACCGTCACGCAGGTTTCGGTCGAACGAACCGCGGCGCATACGAAGGTCCGCTTCCAGATCGATGGACCTGCGACCTACCACACCCAATCACTCGACGGGGCACGGCGTCTGGATGTTTCCATCACCGCTCCGTCCGTGGACAGCGCGACCAAGGGACTGGATCTATCGGGCACTCCGATTCGTACGATCCGGACCATCAGCCTCGCAGGGGAAACCACCTTTCGGCTGGAATTCGACGAACCGGAGACCGTTCACAGTTTCTGGACCGAGGATGCCATGGGATCGGCACTCGAACTCGAGATCGATGACTCGGGCAAGGGATGGGCGCGGATCGAGCGAGGCGACCCGGCGCCGACCAAAGCAGACCCTCGCTGGGAGGACCTGCCGGCTGTCGAAGGGCCGGCTCAGAAAGCGCTCAAAAGGCAGCAGCCTCCGTCCCCGGACATGTTGTCGTCTCTGATCCCCGAGACGATTCCGCAATTGCCTCGATCAAAGCGGCAGACGAGCTCTCGTTTCGACATCTCGCCCTCGGGCCAGGGCCCCACCCTCGGGCGGTCCCGCTGGGTCACCGACCCAGACGGCAATGATCCCGAATTCAAGATCTCCCGCTCCCGGAGCGATCAACGACGACTCGACGAACGAGAAGGTGAGAAACGAGCCAAACAACAAGTGCGAGCAGCTCGGCTGGCTCGGGCAGAAGGACGCCAGAACGAAGCGATCACGCTCTACGAGAATGCACTGACGGTCGTTCCCGATCATCGGACGGCTCTCATGGAGTTGACTTCGCTCTACGTCGCTGAATCGAGAACTTTCGACGCGATCGGACTCGTGCGGGATGCCCGACATCGAGACCCCGGCGACGCCGACTTGACGATGCTCCACGCACAGTTGATCGAGCGAACCGGTGACATCACGACCGCGATCCAGATCCTCGAACGCTCCGCACAGACGATCACCGAGGCACCCGAGGTGCATGCGCTAGCCGCCGCGTATCTCCACCAGGCCGGTGAGTTTGAACTCGCGATCGATCGATACGAGTCGATCCTCCGCAGATATCCGTCTCAGTCTCGCTGGTGGATGGGACTTGGAATCTCCTTCGAAGCCGCAGGACGCTCGCGAGAAGCCCTGAACGTCTATCGCATCTCGAGCCAACTCGGAGAGCTCCCGACGAAGTCTCGCAGGTGGGTGAACAGCCGCATCGAGTCCCTCGGCCGAGAGGAGGGTTGAGCCTATGCCGCGAAAGCGAATTCGCATCGGTGAGCTCCTCGTCGAAAACCGTGTCATCTCTGAGTCACAGCTACAGAGCGCACTCGCGGATCAGAAGAAGACGGGGCTGAAGCTCGGCCGGCAGCTGATCGAGGCCGGATATATCGATGAAGATCGATTTCTGGAGTTCCTCTCTCAGCAGCTCGATGTCCCCCTGGTCGATCTGGCCCACTACGAAACCCATTCACAGTTCGTAGAGCTGCTCCCAGAGACCTACGCCCGTCGCTTCCGTTCGATCGTGCTCGACTCGAAAGATGGTCGTGCTCTCGTCGGCATGGCTGACCCTACCAACATCTTTGCGATGGACGAGATCGAGCGCATCCTCAAGATGTCGCTCGACCCCGCGGTCGTCCGGGAATCGGACCTGATCGAGGCGATCGATCGTGGTTATGGACAGACGACCGACATCGCCTCGATCGCCGAGGAACTCCACGAAGAACTCGACACGGGTGAGAGCAAAGGTTTCGACCTGGCTCAGCTCGATGTCGGTGTCGAAGAGAGCGAAGCGGCGGTCGTCCGCCTACTCAAGTCGATCTTCGAAGACGCCGTGCGTTCCGGCACTTCAGACGTCCACATCGAACCTGACGAAGCCTGTCTGAGGATCCGCAAGCGCGTCGACGGAATGCTTCATGAACAAGTGATGCGAGAAACCCGGGTCGCTTCTGCGCTGATCTTGCGTCTCAAGCTCATGTCCGGCCTCAACATCTCCGAGCGCAGACTCCCACAAGACGGTCGCTTCAATATCCGCGTGAAGGACCGGAATATCGACGTTCGCGTTTCCACCATGCCCGTTCATTGGGGAGAGTCCGTCGTCCTCCGATTGCTGGACCATAGCCACGGGACCCTCGGGCTGAACCGCATCGGAATGCCAGAGCGGATCCTGCGCCGCTTCCGTCACTTCATCGAGCAGCCACATGGGCTGATACTCGTGACTGGACCGACCGGCAGCGGAAAGACGACGACGCTCTACGGGGCGCTTGCGGAACTGAACGACCCGGCCAAGAAAATCATTTCCTGTGAAGACCCCGTGGAATACCGCCTCTCCCGGATCCAGCAGGTGCAGGTCAATACCAAGATCGGCCTCAGCTTCGCGATGGTGCTACGTGCAGCGCTGAGACAGGACCCCGACATCGTCATGATCGGCGAGATGCGAGACCAGGAGACGGCCGAGATCGCTCTGCGGTCGGCTATGACCGGCCATCTCGTATTTTCGACGCTGCACACGAATAGCGCCGCGGGGAGCGCAGCCCGCCTGCTCGACATGGGCGCCGAGGGTTTCCTCGTCGCCACGGCGCTCCAGGCAGTCCTCGCGCAGCGTCTCATCCGACAGGTCTGCCGCGACTGTGCCCAGCCGCATCAGCTCTCGAGCCAGGAAAAAATGTGGCTTCGCGCGAACGCGGGCGAGAGTACGGAATTCCTGAATTTCTTGAAGCCCACCGGCTGTTCTCGTTGCAACAACACTGGCTATCGAGGGCGGACGGGAGTCTACGAACTGCTCGAGATCGACGAAGCCATGGCCGATGCACTTCGGCGCGGTGACACCCAGGGATATATCGACGCCGCGGCGAAAACCAAGGGGTTCCGGCCTCTCGCCATCTGCGCCCTCGAATATGCCTCCAAAGGGATCACGAGCCTGGACGAAGTTCTGAGAATCGCCGGAGAGATCGAAGACACCACTCGGCGCGTCGCGCCACCCCATGGGCCAATGAAGGCCTGAGTTCGTCGGAGCCAAGATGCCGACATTCGAGTACACAGGGCGAACCAATAAGGGTGAATCCGTGCGGGGACGCATGGAGGCTCTCTCGAGCGGAGGCGTCGCCGCGATGCTCGCTGAGCAGGGAATTCTCCCGCTCAAGATCCTCCCCATCACCGACGCGCCCCCCGACATTTTTGCCGGAGTTCAGCGCTGGCGATCGATGCGCCAGATCGGTCTGCGAGACGTCATCATGTTTTGTCGGCAAATGGCAACGCTGGTGAAGTCGGGCATTCCTATCACCAAAGGAATTCGTGGACTCTGCGAGACCACACGCAACCCCGAGTTCGCGCGGGTCCTGGGCGAACTGGCCGACCAGCTCGAAAAGGGACACGAACTCGCAAACGCCATTCAACGGCATCCCGCAATTTTCTCGAACCTCTTCGTCGCGGTCGTGCATATTGGCGAACGCTCCGGACGCTTGGACGAATCCTTCGAGCAACTCCACGGCTACCTCAAGCTCGAGGAGGAAACGCGGAAGCAGATCAAGAGCGCCCTTCGCTATCCGACGATGGTCCTCATCGCGATGATGATGGCGCTCGTCGTCATCAACCTCTTCGTCATCCCACCCTTCGCGGACCTCTTCACACGCTTCGGATCCGAACTTCCTTGGGCGACCCAAGTGCTGATCACGAGTTCGAATCTGACCACGAAGTTCTGGCACGTCGGTCTCTCGGGCGGGTTGGTGGCTTTCTGGGGAATCCGGCATTGGCTCGAAACGCCGACGGGCCAGTTGTTGTGGCACCGCTTCCAGCTGCGGATTCCGAAGGTGGGCGCGATCCTCGAGCGCGCGCTGCTCGCGCGCTTTTGCCGAACCCTGTCGATTACCCTCGGTGCCGGCCTCCCCGTAACCCAATGTCTTTCGATCGCGTCCCGTGCCGTCAACAATCGGCACGTGGGCCAACACGTGATTCAGATGCGAGAAGACATCGAGGGCGGCGAGTCGCTGACGGCCGCGGCTGAATCCACCGCCCTCTTTACGCCACTCGTGCTGCAGATGATGGCTGTCGGTGAGGAAACCGGCTCGATCGAGGAGACCCTCGGGGAGGTCGGCGAATACTACGAGAGAGAAGTCGAATTCGACCTGAAGAATATCGGCGAAGTCATCGAACCGGTCATGATCGTCTTCGTCGGCATTCTGGTGCTCGGCCTCGCTCTGGGCGTCTATCTCCCGTTGTGGGAGATGGGATCGCTGTCCGGAGGCGGCTGAAGGGCCGAGCTTCTCGGCTTTTCACCCTACAGCCAAACAGGATTTCAAAAACTTCAAATCTCGTCATAAAGCTTCGGAAACGCTCTACCGAAAGATCGGAGAAAGGGCGGCAACTTCGGGAAATGCCGCCAAAACTTCGTCGGGGAGCAGCGGCTCTCAGGCAATGGGCGCCAGACCGGTGCCGGGATGGGAAGACACACCATGCGATCGAATCAAGGTTTCACGATCATCGAGCTCGTTGTCGTGATCGTCATCATCGGCATTCTCGCCGCCACAGCGTTGCCGCGCTTCGTGGACATCACGGACGAGGCGTACGACTCCAATGTCCAGGCCATGGGGACGTCGGTTCGCTCGGCGGTCAACATGGTCCACGCTGGATGGATTGCCGCGGGTGCAACAGACCAGCAGGTTTCCGTCGTGATCGAGGGTGGTGCGACCATCGGCGTCACCTCGGACGGCTGGCCGGAGAATACCGCCGGCACGCAGGGCGACGAGACGCCGACGGCCGACGAATGCCTCGCGCTCTGGAACGCTCTTCTGAACGGACCGCCGAGCAACGCGACGGCTGCCGGCTCCGACTGGCAGACCACCAATACCGGCTCGGACTGCATCTACACGTACATGGTAGACCGCACGACGGTGACGCGAACGGTGACATACGACACCAACGACGGCACTGTGGTCGTCGCGGGCGTCTGATCCTTTCCCGATCCCGGCTCGCCGCGGAACATATCTGACTCGCGGCATGCCTCGCCCGAATCACGCAAAACGACCGCCTCGAAGATCGGCTTTTACGATCCTCGAGGCGGTCGTCGTGATTGTGGTCATCGGAATTCTTTTCTCGGTCGCGGCTCCGCGCTTTCTCGCGATGAGCAGCTTCAACGCCAGTCAAGCTCATCGCCAAGCGCTCTCGGATCTGCGTTTCGCACAGAGACGTGCGATGAGCTCCGGCTGCCCCGTGCAGGTCGACTTCTCGACGACCGGCTACACGGTCACGCAAAGAACCAGCTGTCGAACCGGGACCTTCACACAGCCGCTCGTGGATCCGACCACGAACCAGGCCCCTTTCGCCATCACCCTCGCCGGAGTGACCTCGATCTCGAGTACGGTGGATCCCCTGATCTTCGACACGATCGGCCGTGTCACCACGACCGCCGGCGTCACGACCAACGCCACCATCACCGTCGGCGGCCGGACCCTCCAAGCGGTGGGAGAAACGGGGTTGGTTCGTGTCCCGTGACCGACACTCCGCCGCCGCCCTCGCGAGAAAAAGACAATCGGGGGTCACGATCCTCGAGCTCGTCATCGCGATCGTCGTCGTCGGGATCGCGCTCGGTGGCACCATGCTGACCATCGAACAGGCGGCGCGCAGAAGCGCAGATCCGATGCTTCAGAGACAGGCCATCTCGATCGCCGAAGCCTATCTGGAGGAAATCCTCCAAAAAGACTTCCTGGACCCAGACGACGAGACCCTTTGTCCAACCGCCGAGGCGACTCGAGACCTCTACGACAACGTCTGCGACTACGACAACCTGGACGATACGGGGGCTCGAAACCAGGCCGGAACGGCCGCTTCAGGTCTCAGCGCCTATCGCATCGAGATCGACATCGACACCACCGCGACCCTTGGCTCACTCACGAGCTCGGCCGACGTGATCCGCGTGGACGCGCGGGTCACGGACCCAATGGGCAGGACCCTCCTCGTGTCCGGCTATCGAACGGGCGTCTGATGGCATTCGTAGACGAGCAGGCCGCACGAGAATCCCGTCGCGTCTCCGGCATGACCCTGATCGAGCTCGTGACGGTGATCGTACTGACGGGCATTCTCAGCTCCGTCTTCGCAGGCCTCCTCCGGATCCCCATGGACGGTTACTCGGCGGTATCGCGACGAAGCGAGCTGGTCGCCAACGCGGACCTGGCCGTGGGACGCATGGCTCGAGACCTACGCGCCGCGCTCCCCAACAGCATTCGAGTGTCCGCGAGCGGGACCGTGATGGAGATGATCGGAACCAGCGATGGGGGCCGCTACCGCGCATCCGGCGGGATCAACTCCGGGCATAATCACACGGCGGCCAGCGACTACATCTCCTTCTCCGGGGATACCAGCTTCAACCTGCTCGGCCGCTTTCAGTCACTCCCGATCAGCTACGGCGCAGCGATGGGTTCCGGAACGCGGATCGCCGTCTATCCCACGAGCGTGAGCGTTTGGAATGAGGCCGCGGCCGGCTCGAACCCGGGTGTCATCACCCCCGCGACGACGACCGTCACGATCTCTGACGACGGAGACGAAGACCAGATCTTCCTGAGCGCGAGCCACCAATTCAGCGCGGAATCGCCGACCAAACGGCTCTATGTCGTCGACACGCCGATCACGTACTTCTGCAATTTGAGCGAAAAAAACCTTTGGAGGGTCGACGGATATTCGATCGTCGCGACTCAACCCACGCTTCTCTCGGCGGCGCCGCTGTCCGGCGGCGATGCTCACCGTGCTGCGGAACAGGTCGCGAGCTGCGCCTTTTCCTACGTGCCGGGCTCGGGCACGCGCACGGGCCTCGTGACGATCGAAATCGCCCTGAGCAGCGGTGGCGAAAGCGTGCGGTTGCTTCATCAGGTCGAGGTCAAGAATGCACCCTGAACGCGGCGGAAGCCCTCGTGGGGCGGTGGGGTCGAAACGGGCGAAGGGTTTTGCGCTCGTGGCGGCGCTGTCGGTGATGGTACTCCTCTCGCTGACGGGAGCCTTGATGGTCAGACTGACGGGTCTGCAGCAGGCGGGGGTCTCGAGTGCGCTGCTGGGCCATCAAGCGCATTGGGCGGCGAGGGCAGGCATCGAGTGGGCCGTCCACGAGCTCGACCGGCTGGGGAACTGCCCAGCCGCGACGACCACATTCAGCCTGACAGAGGGCGGACTCTCGGGGTTTACTGTGATCGTACGCTGCAGCGAGACGACTCATCGAGAGGGGAGCACGAACCGTTCGGCCGTACAGGTAGAGGCCGAGGCGAGCTATGGGGCCTTTGGCACGCGAAACTACGTTTTCCGTCAGATCGCGGCTGCGGCCATCCTGTGAATCGCGTCATTTACTATGCGAACACGTTCTCGCAGTACTGAGACCAAAAAAATTCCCGCAGCCTTGTGGTTGCGGGAATTTTTGATGCGATAGACCAATAATAGCAGCTTTCTAAATCTGCGCAAGGGGCCTGGACTGAATCTGCCCAAAGTCCGATCTCGTCGACAAGTCGGAGGCGAATCGAGGATGGTCGGCCCTCCTGGCGTGCATGAACACCCTCAATACGAGAGGGTGTTTTTACCCTCCTTCAGCTTCGGCCACGCCAACACCCTCGGGGCCAAGGCGCTAACCTGATCGGACATGCGCCGACCCACCACCTGGAAGACGCCCCCCACTCCGCAGCGACGGGCCGCCCACGGGTCGAAAATTCGCCGACTCTGCAGCCTGCTCGCCGGGCTCGCCCTCTTGTCGAGCAGTGGAGCCGCATGGTCCCACGGGCGAAGCGCCTCCTATTCCACCTGGGAGGTCGACGAAGCCGGCGCTCGAGTATCCCTGCGGCTCCAGCTGCTCGAGTTGAGCCGCCTCGGCCCGGAGGCCCTCCCACCGGGAACCGTCTCTTCCCAGACCTCGGCGGGCCGGCCAGACCTTCCAGGCCGCGCTTTTCCGCATGAGTTGCAGCTGGTCGCCGATGGCACGCCCTGCCTACCCACCGGGCCTGCCGCCCGGCGCCCGGACCAGCCGGGCTGGGTCCGCTACGAGTGGCGCGTAGACTGTCCCGAAAACGCGAGCCGACTGGTCCTCCGGAGTCGTATCCTCCTCGCCGTCTCGCCCTCCCATCTCCATTTTGCCCGAGCCCGTTTCGCGAAGAGCTCGAAAGGCCTTCGCGAACAGGTACTGACCGAAGCCGCTCCCGAATTCGTCCTGCGAGCGGCTGGCAGCGAAGAGCAGCCGAACGAAGTCGGAGGCAGCCAGTTTTCGGACTATCTGATCCTGGGGATCGAGCACATCCTCTCTGGCTGGGATCACCTCGCCTTCCTGCTCGGGCTGCTCCTACTCGCGGACCGACTCGGCTCGGTCGCTCGACTGGTCACGGGTTTCACCCTCGCTCATAGCTTGACCCTCGCTTTGGCGGTGCTGGGTTGGGTCCACCCGCGAGAAGCGGCCGTAGAAGCCGTGATCGCCTTCTCCGTCGCACTCGTCGCCGTCGAGAAGAGCTGGCGGCTCTCCGGGCGCTCGCGACTGTTGCCCTGGAGCGTGCTCGCGGCACTCTTGGCGCTCGCCCTCGCTTCCTCGACCGGCCTGACTTCGCTTCCCTTGCTCACAGCCCTCGGTCTCTCGTTCTTTACCCTCTGCTATTTCGCGCTGCTCGACCGGCATGATCGAGATTGGTGGCGCGTGTGTCTGACCTTTGCGTTCGGACTCGTCCACGGATTTGGATTTGCGGGGATCCTCGTCGAGATGTCCCTGCCGCCGGATAGGCTCGTCCCGGCGTTACTTGGCTTCAACCTCGGCGTCGAGGCGGGCCAACTCGGCGTCGTCCTCCTGCTCTGGCCCGTCTTGTTGGCCGGACGACGATGGGTGCCGAGCGGAGCGGGGCGCCTCGCCAGCGAGGTCACAGCGGCGGCGCTGTGCGGGCTCGGCGTCTACTGGCTGGTCGCGCGATCCTTTTTCGACGTCTAGAGCAGGGACCAATTACTCAAATTCAGACCTCAAGCGGCCGATACGCCTGCTATGCACGTTCGTCCTCCAAGGACGACGAAGATCGCAGGGAGGCAGCAGCTCACGTGAGTCCGCGTGGCAACATCGAGAGTCCGGAGGACCGAGCGGAAACGCTGGACGACAGTCCAGAGAATCGCCGCCAAGGAGACCGACGCGAGAAACCAACGCGGCCCTGGTCGAGTTTTGTGACGCCGCACCGCCGCGCCGCAGGGCGACGCGCTGAAGACCGATCGGAGTATGTCGATCGATACACCCTGCAAGACGTGTGGCTCCTCCTCTCTATCTTTCTGTTGAACGTCGGGGACGCCTACTTCACGATGCTCTGGCTCTCCCGGGGAGGCAAAGAAGCCAATCCGGCAATGAATTTCCTCCTCGAGATCGGTCCCGGTGCATTCCTCGTTCAGAAGTGCCTCCTCGTCGGTTTCTGGCTGGTGATTTTGACCATGCACAAGAATTTCCGCTTCGCGAAGATGGGGCTATACGCCTCGCTCGCGGTCTACGCGCTCCTGATGGCTCTTCACTTCTCGATCATCGCGCTCGACATTCCACCGCCTGGCGCAGACATCGCGGGGCCCTTCGTCCCCGAGAAAGTCGCTCAATAGAGTCGACCCACCAGCAACGGGATGACAGGTTCGACGCGCAGGGTTCGCGCGCCGATCGACACGGACTCGAAGCCGATCGACATCAGGCGTGCGACTTCGAAGTCCACGAAGCCTCCCTCGGGTCCAACGCAGAGCGTCACCGGCTCTTCTGGACAGCGCGGGCAATCCTTGACCGCCCCCGGATGCGCCAACAGCGCTCGCCGGCCCGCAATGCGTGGAGGTAAGACCTCCTCGACCAACGACTCGAAGTAACGGTGCGTCTGCACCTCGGGCAGCACCGTATCCCTCGACTGTTCGAGGCCCAGTAGAAGCCGTTCCCGAATCGCCTCCGGTTCGACCACATGGCTCTGCCAGAAACTCTTCTCGGTACGGGCCGTCCCTACGATCCACAACGACTCCACACCAAGACTGGCGATCGTGGAGAGGAGACGCCGAAACACCGGCGGTCTCGGCAGCGCCAAAACCAGGCAGAGGGGCAACTTGGCAGGGGGCGTGCCGTCGAGGGTCACCTCAAGCTCGAGGATTTCTCGATCGACCCGCAGGACCTCTCCGCGGCCTAGAGCACCACCGACCTGCCCCACCCGAATCGTATCGCCCTCCCGGAGCTTCAGGATCTCTTCCGCGTGCCGACGCCGACGACCGTCGAGACGAACCCTCATCGTACCGGGGTCGAGCTCCGAATCCTCGAAGAGCAGGCAGTTCACAAAGTCACTCTCCCGACGAAGTTTCCTCGCCGAATGCTAGAGTCCATTCTGTGAGTGATCCCGAAACCTTCGAGACGACTTCGAGCGCCGTGACCCAAGGCGTGCGAGTGGATGTGGTGGCCTACTTCTCGTCGGCACACAGCAACCCGGCGACCAGTCGCTGGTTCTTCCTCTACACGATCCGTATCACCAACGAAGGGGAGACCACGGTCCAGCTCCTCAACCGACATTGGACGATCGTCGACGGCACCGGACATACCGAAGAAGTCCACGGACCCGGTGTCGTCGGGGAGCAGCCCGTCCTCCCGCCTGGCCAGGCATTCGAATACACCTCCGGCTGCCCCCTCTCCACACCCTTCGGATCGATGGCGGGTGTCTTCGAAATGCAGCGTTCGGATGGCACGGGATTCGAGGCCGAAGTCGCGCTCTTCCAGCTCATGCAGCCAGGCTCGATCCATTGAGAGTCTCCTGACAACTGGCCGGGGCTAAAGCCGCGCCACCAGCACGGGCAGGTCCATCAGGTCCTCCAGCGCAAAATCAGGCCGGGGTCCCTCGTATTCGTCGAGTGCCTTTTCTGGATCTGCGATCTGCCGGGTGAGCCAGACGGTTCGCATCCCGACCGCTGCTGCTCCGGCCACATCCGCGACTAAATTATCTCCGACGTGCAGTATGTCTCGTGGCTCGATCTCAAGAGCCTCGACTACACGGTCAAAGATCTCGCGACGGGGTTTGCGAATCCCCATCTCCTCGGAGATCACGATGGCGTCCAGATGGGCCGCCAATTCGGCTTCCCGCAGGATCCTCCGCGCGGTCTCGGCGTGCGTGAAGTTCGAACAAAGCGCCAACGCGTAGTCGACCGCGAGCGAAGTCATGATGGCTTCGTGATGCGCAGGGACCGTACATGCCTCATAGAGGATGCCCATATGCGCTTCGGTCAGGGCGTGAGCGAATTCAAGCACTTCGGACTGCCCGAGCCGAGTCCCCAGAGCCGTGAAGCGATCGAGGGTCGAGAGTTCGATCCCCCGGTCGATCGTTTCCACGCGTAGCTCGGCGTCGACTCGCTTTATTCGCTCCGCAAAATCGAGCACGGAGAGTTCCACCCCGAACTCGTGGCGCGCGAGCTCATGCAGCGCAGGCGTGGTCGCCCCGACCTGCTGACCTTCTACGACGACCGGCCCTAGCCGATCGTGATTCTGATCCACCAGCGTGTCGAAGAGATCGAAGGCGATCCCACGAACCAAGTTGATCCTCCGTCTCGGGCCTAGGAGGCCTTCTCGAGCGCTGCATCGATCACTCGCTTGAAGTTCTCGAAGGGCTGCGCTCCCGAGAGATAGCGTCCATTGATGAAGAACGAGGGCGTCCCCGTAACGCCCAGCTTGCTCGCCTGTTCCATGTCATCGTCGATACGCTGCCTCACGTCGTCGTCTTCGACGTCTTCCGTGTATTGGTTCATGTCGAGACCAATCTGCTGCGCATAACCCTCCAGAGTCGCGACGCTCAAATCACGCTGATTCTGGAAGATGCGATCGTGCATTTCCCAAAACTTGCCCTGACGGTGGGCCGCTTCGGCAGCAGCATGGGCTTGAGGTGCCTGTGGATGAATCGACAGCGGGAGATGCTTGAAAGCGAGCTGGACCTGGTCCCCATACTCCTCTTCGATCTTAGCCAGCGTGGGCGAAACCCGATTACAGAAGGGACACTGGAAGTCAGACCACTCTACGATCGTGATGACCGCGGCGTCGGGACCCTTGGTCGGAGCCTCGCCTAACTCAACATCGTATTCCCGATTCGAATCAGGCCGATTCGGCCGCGACGGCGGGGAAGGTGCTCCTCCGGGGGCGCCCGCGAGTTCGAGTCCCTCGAGTGCCTCCGTCGCGAGTTCGACCTGCTCCGTCGTACGGTCCAGGGAGTCGGCCACGAAGAAGCTCCCTCCGATAATCGAGAAACTCACGAGTACCGCTGCGATGATGATCGGCCTGCCACTCGACTGATTCGACACGTCTGTCTCCTTGCGTCTTCAGGTCCACAGGGGTTAGTCAGGACTGGAGAGCGCGTAGAGTAAGGCCCCTCTTCCGTCCCTTCGACCCCAACGCACCGGACATCCCCTCTGGAAATAGAAAGAGGCGATTAAGAATAGCCTTTTGGCCACATTCACACCTCTAAAAAACGCAGGAGGGAAGAGGGGGAGCGAGACCGCAGGTCGCGATTCCTCCATCGAGATGCCGACCGGACCGGAGCCACTGAGCACAAACTCGCAGACCGCGGGCCTGCTTACCTCGCAACGAGAAGGTCAGGCTCACCACTCGCCTCGCAAGACGCGGCGGAGTGCCGGATCCCGCGCCCGAATCTGACGTGTCGCCCGATTCATCCGGCTCCGCAGAACGCCCGCGCTAGCGCGTTCGCTCCTCGCCAACTCAGAGATCGAATGTCCCTCCGCGTAGCCCAGAAGCAATGCCCGCTCTGCCGGATCGAGTGCGGCAAGGGCGCGCTCCACGTGTCGCCAGAGAGTCTGGCGCTCCAATTGCTGCTCCGGATCTTCACCCCGCCATGCGCTCTCACCCGCCACCTCCGATGCGACGGCCTCGGGTCTGATTTCCCA
>Ga0315316_10001541_pt1 | contig 16273 bp, 19 predicted proteins | sample M160m3416metaG_FD_203702 | JGI IMG/M metagenome (GOLD analysis project Ga0315316, IMG submission 203702) | Ammonia-oxidizing marine archaeal communities from Monterey Bay, California, United States - M1 60m 3416 | ecosystem: Environmental > Aquatic > Marine > Intertidal zone | place: USA...
ATGCTATTGTCAAAGCATTACCCAACATCACCGCACTCAGCACACGTGACATCGTCAACACCGTAGAGTCTACGGTTTCAAAATTAACCACATTGGTGGATTTTATGTCGGGCTTCGCAATTGCGGCTGGATTGTTTATTCTCTCCGGATCGATTGCTTCCACAAAATTTAGGCGTTTGCGTGAATCCGCAGTGTTGAAAATTCTCGGTGCGCAAAGAAAAACGGTCGCCTCCATCCTTGGTTTTGAATACGCGACCTTGGGAGTCATCGCTGGCTTGGTGGGTATTCTTTTAGCACAGGGCTTTTCTTGGGTGGTCATGAAATACATGATCAAATCTGCCTGGCATTTACAACCTGGGGTTCTCATTTGGGCATTTTGTTTTAGCGTTTTGCTCACCGTCGCCACAGGAATTTTAAGCAGTCTCGATGTCATCAATAATAAACCGCTAAAAACAATTCGGGAAACAGAAGCATGAGACAAATAATGCTCATTAAACAATGATTCAATTCTCAAAAATCCAAATATCATTTTTAAGTGCTCTATTACTGGCCTTCGTTTTGATTTTTTTTCTCGGAGTGACAAACGCGGAACGAAACCATTATGTTCCAAGGGATCCCTATGTCGCTCCGCTTTATATTCCGCCCCCACCCGTTCCCTCTCGATTAAACCTTATAGATAACGGGGATGGAACTATCACCGAAGCAAAGTCGAAGTTGATGTGGACCAAAAAAGACAGCTTTGCTGATTTGGGAAGATGCTTGAACTGGTATGATTCTAAAAGTTATGTGGAAAACCTTACCACAGGAGGACATAACGACTGGCGAATGCCGGAGGTTTGGGAATATGGAGAGATTTATGACAACACCGAGTCGAACGTCATGGCTATGGACCATGATCCGGAGAACCCTTTAGCTTTATCGAGTTTATTTGCGGATGGTGCTGCTTACTGGTACTGGTCTTCGGAACATGGCAAATGCTGCGCTCGGACGGCCTATTTTGTTACCGGCCTACCTTTTGTTCGCACTTTAGACAAATGTAGCAAAGGCGGAGTTCGCGCGGTGAGAAATAATTCTTGAGCTTCCCATTCAATGACTCATTGAGACCATTTTTCCACGGAGGACTGAATAAACCGGTAGCGAGTTTTATTTTTCAGGTAGACATTATTATAGGTTTTGGTTAACCATTCGAATGGCCTTGATATAAGCATAGATGGATTGACCGGCTTGCAAATTAAGATTCGATAAAGACTTTCGAGTAATCGTGGCCAGTAGAGGTCGCCCTGCATCCAATTCTATATCCACCGAATAACCAACATTTTCACCAATTTTTCTTACCTTTGTTTTTAAGATATTGAGCACACTGGTTAATCCTTCGGGAGGTTGTGTTGCCAGGCTCACGTCTTTGGAGTGGATATGAACTCGAAGTGGCTGTCCTGGTGAAATATCCTGAATAGGTACGCTTAGTTCCTGTCCCATAAAATCGAGGCGAGTGATTCCATACTCGGTATCATGCTCTAAAACCGTAGTATCTAGGACCGCCCCAGAATGTTCGTCGCCAATGGCTTCCCGCAACTGAATGTCGGAAAAAACTTTTCCCACGGGACCGTATTTCACAACCTTACCATCTTTCAAAATTACCATCGTATCTACAAGTTGCAACACCTCACTCATCGAATGGGTAACATAAATAATTGGTATGGAAAGTTCTTTTTCTACTTTTCTAATAAAGGGAATAATTTCTGTTTTTCTTTGAGCATCCAAAGCTGCAAGAGGTTCATCCATTAAAAGAAGTTTTGGGCTAGTAAGCAAGGCCCGACCCAATGCGACTCGTTGTTTTTCTCCGCCGGATAATTTATCTATGCTACGTTCGAAAAGTTTTTCCAGGGAAAGCACACGGCCTATGTCCTCTAAATGCAATCTTCTCGAATTCATAGGTGTTCGTTTATATCCGTACAAAAGATTATCACGAACTTTTAAATGCGGAAAAAGGCGGGATTCCTGAAACACCATACCGATTGCCCGCAGGTTGACTGGGATGAAAGTATTTTCATCCTGCAAAATTTGTCCTGCGATTTCCATTTTCCCGGATTTTTCCAATCCAGCCAGACACCTTAATAAAGTTGTTTTACCCGATCCCGAAGGGCCAAACACAACTGTGATACCCGATGCTGGAAGCTGAAGATCTATATCGAGATTAAAACCCGGGTATTGAACCTTGAAAGTTGCCTTTAGTAGTTCCGTCATGAAACATGCACCGGTAATTTTTTATTTATGGAATAAACCATTAATAAAACTAGAAAAGAAAACAAGAGCAACCCCGCTGATAGTATATGTGCCTGTGTGTATTCCATAACTTCAACACGATCATAAATTTCAATGGATATAACTTTTGTTTTTCCAGGTATATTTCCGCCGACCATCAGTACCACGCCAAACTCCCCCAATGTGTGGGCAAAGCCTAATACCGTTGCTGTGAGGTAGCCCCGTCGGGAAAGTGGAAGTATTACCGAAAAAAAGGCATCCCACTTAGAGGCTCCTAAAGAAGCAGCCGTTTCTAAAGGAGTACTACCGATAGATTCAAAATTGCTTTGTAAGGGCTGTACTACAAATGGGAGTGAATAAAGAGTTGAAGCAAATAACAAACCTGGAAAAGTGAAAGATAGTGGGGAGCCGGTAATAGCTTGAACAGGACCACCCACCCAGCCATTTGGACCTAATAGAATTAGAAGATAAAATCCTAATACTGTCGGAGGTAATACTAAAGGCAGGGCTACCACCGCCTCAATACCAACCCGCATTTTTGAACTAGTATGGGCAAGCCACCAGGCAATGGGAGTCCCTAAGGTTAGAAGAATTATTACTGTGATTCCGGCCAACTGCAAAGTAAGCCAAATAGGACCTGCATCAAAGGAGCTTACATCCATTATATTTCTGCATTAAAGTTTGTGAGAATAGCCATAACTTTCAATTTTTTTTTGTATCTGGTTACTTTTAATAAAATTTAAAAATTTCCACGCGGCTTTGTTCGTTTTTGCGCGTTTTAATAATATGCCTTGTTGTCGAATAGGATCATGCCATTCCTGAGGAATAATCCAGGAAAAACCACGCCCTAAATTTTTCCTCAATTGGGAGAGGGCAATGAAACCTATTTCTGCATTTCCAGTCATCACAAACTGGAAAGTTTGTGAAATATTTTCTCCGCGAACCAATCGATTTTGAATTTGTTCCCAAAAACCTTTTTTTCTTAAAACTTGTTCAGCCGCTTTACCATAAGGAGCCGTTTTGGGGTTAGCGATTGCCAGGTATCGGAAGTTTTTTTGAGTTAAAACCTGCAAATCGTTTTTTAAAGTAAGGGTAGAGTTCGCAGTCCATAAGGCTAGCCTTCCCACAGCATAAGTGAAACGAGACCCTGGAACTCCTATCCCCTCTTTTTCAAGAAGCTTAGGACGGAGAGAGTCTGCTGCCAGTAAAATATCGAAAGGGGCTCCCTGTTTGATTTGAGCATAGAGCTTTCCTGTTGATCCTGAAATTACAACCACTTTATGACCGGTAGATTCCTTGAATTCCCTGGACAACTCTTTTAAAGGCAAAAGGAAGTTAGAAGCCACGGCAATGCGCAGTTCATCGGCCAGGGCATCTGGAACATGTAGCAAAAAGAACGCCAATAGTACGCCACTGACCAACCCTGATTTTCCTTTAAACCTTTTCATCCAGTCTCGTTATGTTTATTAAAATATAGCGCTGTACCGTTGTATATCAAAATATATATTGCTTGTCAAGAAAAGGCTTATTTAAGGAATAGAGGTGACTGCAGATATCTACCAATTAAAGGAATCTGTTATCCGTTAATCTTTTGGCATCTATCCAAAACGCGGTCTGATTTTTTCTACCAATAAACACTAAAGTAAAGAAAGGGAGAAATTAAAACAGCCTATAGTCCTAAGACTGTAGGCTGTTAAAAAGTGGCGGGGCCGACGAGACTCGAACTCGCGACCTCCGGCGTGACAGGCCGGCGTTCTAACCAAACTGAACTACGACCCCGCAGTCGTATATATGGTAGGCGGAACAGGGCTCGAACCTGTGACCCCCGGCTTGTAAGGCCGGTGCTCTCCCAACTGAGCTACCCGCCCAAGCACTATTAAACATCTCTAGAAGAGGCCCGGAGTATATAAATGCTAACCATATCCTGTCAAGCGATTTCCCTTGATTAGTAAAAACCAGTTATGGTCAGCGAGATAAGCTAACTCCCGAAAATTTAGATTTTTTAATTTATGCCAAATAGAGAGGTAAATAATTGACAGTTTGGGCCTTACACTATAAGATTTCGCATCAAGGTCTTGAAAATTTTTTGCCTGTCTACAAAAGTTTTAATTTACCTATTACCATCTGAATAACCCTAGTCTTTCCTGCCATGGTTGACAAAAGCATGGCTCTTTGACAGGCCTTTCCATTGACGAATTAATTAAAATTCGAAATGATATTGATCAACCAACAAAAGAATAAAATCGATAAAGATCTAAATAAATACCAAGACCAAAGAACAAAATTTAAAATTCCCAGAAATGTAGTAATCCTAATAGAAAAGGAATTTTTGGGCTAATAAGCATTTCAGAGAACAGATTACCCTCATAAACTAAAGATATTGCATGATAAAACGATTTTTCAATAAAATATTTGGTTTTTTTTCCACCGACTTGGCAATGGATTTAGGAACCGCCAATACTCTGGCATACATAACTGAAAAAGGAATTGTGCTCAATGAGCCCTCTGTCGTAGCTATAAATATTGATGATAAAACCATTGAAGCAGTGGGGTCGGAAGCTAAAAGAATGTTTGGCAGAACCCATGCAAGGGTCGATACAATCCGTCCCATGAAAGATGGTGTGATAGCAGACTTTGATATGACCAATAAAATGATTCAATATTTTATAAAAAAAATATTGCACAAATACCGATTCTTTAAACCCAGAATGGTAGTCGGTGTTCCCACTTGCATTACTCAAGTAGAAAAAAAGGCCGTCATAGATGCTTCCGTCATGTCGGGAATCAGAGAAGTCTACCTGATAGAAGAACCAATGGCTGCTGCCATTGGTGTGGGTATCCCAGTTCATCGCCCCGAAGGAAATATGGTAATTGATATAGGTGGGGGCACCACTGATGTCGCTGTCATTTCCTTATCCGGAATTGCTTATGGCGAATCCGTTCGCGTTGCTGGAGACGAAATTGATGAGTCCATCGTTCGCTATATGCGCCTCCAACATCACCTCAATATTGGTGTGTTTGAAGGTGAGCGCGTTAAAATGGAAATAGGTAGCGCGTTTGCTCAACCGGAAAATCTCACCACCGAAGTCAAAGGAATCAATGTGAAAACAGGAATGCCCACATCTATCACCATTAGTGATGATGAAATTCGTGAGGCCCTAAAAGAACCTTTGACAACAATCTTGACATCTATTATGCGTGCTTTAGAAAAAATCCCGCCTGAACTTTCTGCAGATATCCACTCCAATGGTATTTACCTGACGGGAGGAGGAGCTTTCATTCGCGGACTCGACCAAATGATCGAAGAAAGAACGACACTAAAGGTCTTTATTCCTGAAGATCCTCACCTCAGTATCGTTAAAGGTGTCGGTGCTGTTCTTGATGATTTTAAAAATATGAAAAAAGTCTGTATCAATTAAATCCGTTACGGTAAACTTTCTTCACTTTAAAGTTTAATTCTTAATCATCGCAAATGAATCAATCAAATAATCTGACCTGCATGGAATGTGGAAAACAGGTAGCATCCGTCCCTACATTTTTAGAGTATAAAGGGCAAGAAATTTTTGTCTTCGATCCAGTAACCTGCAAACCTTGTCTGGGGAAATTATGTGAAAACTATTCTATAGAATGTGCAAATTGCGGTGGGACCATACCCCCTTATTCGCATGTTGGGATTTTGAAAGCAGGAAATGGGCAAAGTCAGTATATCCACATGACCACCGAGTGCAACACCCCAGGAAATGCATTCTATGGCTATTGGGGAAAAGGAGCTATAAGGGAGTTCGTACAGATTGAAGCGTGCTCCTAAAAGGTCGGGCTAGTAAAAAATATTGCACCAATGAGGTCAGTTTAGATATGATCCACCAATCACTAAATTTATGAAGAATCGATCATGCTGAAAATTCGTTTTGAAAAAGAAAATAGGACCATTGAGGTCGAAGAGGGAGAAAACCTTCGCGAAGCTGCAATTCGAAATAAGTTCAGTATTTATCCACATATAACCAAAATACTCAACTGCCGAGGTCGCGGTTTATGCACCGCCTGCACCGTGCAGGTTTTATCAGGCAAAGTTAAACCCAGAAATGAGACCGAAGCAGATAAACTGGGTAAGAAACCTGATGATTTTCGTATGGCTTGTCAGGTTACTGTCACCGATGACCTCGTAATTCGTACTAATCCCTAAATTCTACCGTAAAATTTTTCAAAACCATTTGACATCCAATCCTGAAGCCCCCAGAATGATACATGTCTCCACTTGAGAAAGAACAATTGGATAAAATCCATCAGCACGCCATGGAAGAATATCCGGAAGAATGCTGCGGGATAGTTGTAGGTAACCCAGATCATAATAATGATAATGTTGTTTATCGGTGTGAGAATATTCAAAACAAGCTGCACGAAAAAAATCCTGAAAACTTTACTAGGGACGCCCGTACAGCATATAATATTAGCGCATTAGAGTTACAAAGGCTTTTAAGTGAGGCGAGTTCGAAGGGTCGGGTCTTTAAAGTTTTATATCATTCCCACCCCGAACACGATGCTTATTTTTCAGAAGAAGATACCAGAATGGCCCTGTTCGATGGTGAATCTCCCATATACCCAGGCACCCAATATCTGGTAGTTTCTGTTTATAGTAAAAAAATTCGGGAACAAGCATTATTTGACTGGAACCCGGAAACAAAAACTTTCGAACGAAAACCTATATAATTCGGGAATTCGTTAAATTTGGAGAAATTTTATGGCGCTCTTAATCACAGAGGATTGTGTTAACTGTGGTGTTTGTGAACCTGAATGCCCTAACGAAGCAATTTCAGAGGGCGATGACATATTCGTTATCGAGTGGGAACACTGTACTGAGTGTGTAGGTTGGTATGAGGAAGCACAATGTGTAGAGGTGTGTCCTGTAGATTGCATACCAAAAGATCCTGAGCATGAAGAAACTCAAGAAGAGCTTTTAGAAAAAAAGGAAAAACTCGTCAACGGTGGGTAGTATCGACCCTATTAAAAAGTATCCATGACTCAACTACTGTTTTGAATGGAATCCATGAAAGAAGAAGTAGAAGAAGTGCTTGAAACCCTGCGGCCCATGCTAATGCAGGATGGAGGCAATGTAGAATTAGTAGACATAGAAGATGGGGTGGTTAAAGTACGTTTGGTCGGTTCTTGTAGTTCCTGCTCCAGCTCCACGATGACTCTAAAAATGGGAATCGAAAAAGCACTTAAAAAAGCCATTCCCATGGTACGTTGCTTAGAGTCTGTCGAATAGCTCTGCTTACAACTTAAACACCGTTTTATCCATTACCCCGCTTTGTTTTCACAATACAGACCATTAGTGAATATACCATTCCATAAAAAATGCTTCACGCTCCTTGCTATGCTAGCCTTGTTTTTTGTTCTAAACGGCTCTACTTCTGCACAAATAGAAGAAGGTGTTGATGCTCCTAACTTCACCCTTAAAGACCTCAAGGGAAAAGAAGTCAGCTTAAACGAATTTCGTGGCAAATATGTTTTAGTAAATTTCTGGGCTACCTGGTGTGGACCCTGCAAAATAGAAATGCCTTCGTTGGAAACTTTATATCAAAAATTCAAAAACAAAAACTTTGCAATGCTGGCTATCTCAAACGATATGTTCGGTGCAACAGTTGTAAAACCCTTTGTAAAATCAAATAAAATTAATTTCCCCGTTCTTCTTGATCAAAATTTAAAGGCTAGCAACGGATTTGGCGTGGTCAGCCTGCCCTCTACATTTATGATCGATCCTAAGGGGAAAATTATCGGAGCCCTTTTTGGCGCAGAAGACTGGGCCACACCCAGTAATATTCTTTATTTTGAAAACCTTCTTAAGTAAAGGGTAAGGCCTTGCTCCTTCGACTAAAATTTTTTTTATTTATGTTCGGGATTTTTGTTCTGCCCTTATCAGGTTGGTCCCAGAACACCACTGATAATTCTCTAGAAGGAGAGATGATTCATATCCCCTCCGGACATTTCATTTTTGGTACTAACAAAAAAGATGAAATTGCCGAAGCACTTTCGCTGGGAATCCCCAAACCATGGTACGCAGATGAAACTCCGCGACAAAAGATTTTCCTAAAAGGGTTTTATATAGATACATTTGAAGTTACGAACGAACGTTATAAAAAGTATGTTGACGATTTAGGCGCAGTCTCTCCCGCAAATTGGGAAAATAATGATTTCCTGGAAGGAAAAAATAAAGAACCTGTAACATGGGTGACCTGGTTTGATGCCGCTAATTTTTGCCAATGGGCAAAGAAAATGCTACCCACAGAAAAACAATGGGAACGAGCTGCAAAAGGAACAAAAGGTAATGAATACCCCTGGGGAAACGAATATCAATCCAGTATCGCGAACCTTTCAAAGCGTGCGGGCAGTAAGAATAAACCCGTAACAGTAGGTAGCTTCCCAAAATCAGTAAGCAAGGAGGGGGTACATGATCTGGTGGGGAACGTTTGGGAATGGGTGGCAGACGATTATAGACCTTATAAAGGTAGTACCTATAAAAATAACTATTACGATTCTGGATATAAAATATTACGCGGACATTCTGCAAGTGATATCGGTCATTTTCCAGGTACTATGTATGCAAATGCCATCAAAATGTTTGCCCGCAGTGGCTACAGGCAATTTGCAAATCCAGATGAGCCAGGACCAGATGTTGGGTTTCGCTGCGTAAGCGAAAATAAACCTTCCCCAATCAAAGCGGGATTATCTTTATCAAGCTCATCCGATACAGCAGGATCAACTAACAAAACTAACTCTATTGAAAAATCTTTGATCCTGAATACAATATCTAAAGATAAGGCCCCATTTAATCCGTTCGCTCCAAAATCTAACCTTCCTGAGTCGGGAATTCTTGTTTTAACGCTTCTAGCATTTATCGCCGGGGTATTCAGCTTTTTATCCCCCTGCACCTTACCCATCCTTCCCGCTTATTTTGCGGTGACAGCACAAACTGACCGGGCACGCATGGGTATGATGTCCCTCGCCTTCTTTTTTGGGCTTGCGAGTCTCTTCGTTGCGATGGGAGCTTCTGCCAGCGCACTGGGCCAATTATTGCGCGACTATATGTTTCAGATTTCACAAATCGGTGGTGGCATAGTTACAATCTTTGGTGTTATGACCTTGTTTGGAAAAGGATTTTCAGGAGCTAGTTTTCAGGGAAAACCTGCGTCCACTTTTATCGGATTTTTCCTGTTTGGCGCAACCTTCGCTCTGGGCTGGACTCCATGCGTCGGCCCCATCCTTTCTAGTATCCTCATGCTGGCGGCTTCTGAAAAAACTGTATTTCAAGGAATGAATCTTTTGTTCTTTTATGCAGTTGGACTCGGCCTACCCCTGATTCTCGTAGCAACTTTGTGCGGCAACCTACCCAAAGATGGAATGTTTTGGACCCTGCTACGAGGAAAAGGTTGGGACATGCCTATTGGCGGGAAAACTGTTTTCCTGCACACTACCAATCTGTTCAGTGGAATTTTATTGATCGTATTAGGGGTTGTTCTTGCCACCGGCTACATGACCTACGTCAATAGCCTCATTCCCATAGAAATTCAACTCTGGTTCAGCAAATTTGAAGAAGGAGTCCTCCATTGGTTCACCTCTTAACATAAGAGGCTAGGCAAAAACCTTCTTTCTCATCTAACTAAAAATAAGTATCTAGATTGTAAAAGAGGGTAAATTTTTGTTAAACTATGAAAAGTTATTAACATGTTTTTAGACCTATGAGATTTATTACTAATATCTTGGTGCTTTCCCTTCTGGTTCTACCTGCCTGTTCTGGGGTAGGTTCGGTCACTAAAAAACGGTACCAAAATACTGAAAATACTATTGTCCTTAGAGATTTGACTTCCAGTGATTTTGACTTGCAAGATGCTGGCTCACAATTGCAGAGTGCTATTGAAGATGCCATGGTAGATACGAGTTATACCATCGCTGGCGAAAGTGCACGCTATAGACTGAAGTATAAAGTTCTCGAATTCGATGGAGGTAGTCGTCTCGCACGCATCGCAACGATGGGGTTTTCTGACTCAGCTAAAGCCAAATTAAAAGTCAAAGCTGCACTTTTTGATGGCCAAGATATGGTTGGAGCCTGGGAAGTCGATTCATGGGTAAAAGGCGGTCCCATGGGCGGCACTGAAAAAAATTTATTTGAGCACGCAGCTAAAGAAATTACAAGTCATCTTAAGGGCGACTTCTAAGTTACCTCCAAAACTATTTCCTCAATTCACATCTTTCGCGCAACGAAACCCAATAAAATTAAGTTTGGAGTCTGGTTTCATCCAATTCCGATAATAAGTTGGTGAAAATTTTATCGTGATATGTGTCTGTAATAATCCGCCCCGTATTATCTTGAATAACTCCCGTTCATCTTTAGGTTGCCCTGGATAAGTATAACCTTCATCAATCCATTCCCATACATTATGACCCATCCCATAGACTCCGTAAGGACTGATCCATTCCTTTCTTTTATCCACTGGCTCAGACATAAAACCTGAAAAACCATTATTAGGATGATCAACGAAATTCCACCATGGCCACTTCCTACCATCGGTACCCCGTGCAGCTTTTTCCCATTCGATTTCTGTTGGCAACCGCTTGCCCTGCACCTTGCAAAACTCTAATGACTCTAAATAAGAAACATGCGTGACAGGGTACAACGCAGACTTAGCAGAAAAAGTATATTTTGGTTTAAATTTTTTGAATTGTTGGCGGCTTACTTCATAACGATCAATAAAATAAGCACCTGATGCTACGCTCTTACCCAGGCGGGTCCGTGGTTCTTCTTTATGCCCCATTATAAAATCCCCGGCAGGGATATAAACCATGTCTTCCGGAACCTTTAACCCGGAAGGAACATCTACTTCTATCTGTACTACTTCATAAGAATCGCAAGCGAAAAGTAAAAGAATAAAGGCAAAAGAAAGAAAACGCAGAGAAACTAATGTAATAGGCTTGAGTATATTTGTTAGCTTTTGAGGCATCGACTTAATGAATCCCGCGTCATACGGGTGGGCGTTTGTCGAAGAAATGGAAAACCTCACCACCATTGATCGATAGAGGTTTCTTCTTAAAATCGAGAGGATGGTCAATGCCTGGTTGAATTGTTCCGTCTACAGAGTAGGGACCGCTGTTGGACCAGTAGTTTCTTTTACGGGTATCCAGAAACTTGATACTCGTGATGTACTTGATATTCTTGTACCCATATTTAAATGGCGCAATCAATCGCAACGGATAACCATGATCTTTGCTCAAAGACTTTCCGTTCATACGCAAAACAAACAACACGCGTGGACGCAGTAACTCTTCTAAAGCAAAACTCTCGTAATAGGAATCAGCCGACTGGATATAAACAAATTTCGCCGCAGGGTTGGGTTGTACCTTTTTGACAAGTTCTGAAAATTCGAAACCCTCCCATTTCGCTTTTGCCGACCAGCACTCAACACACTTGAGACGAGAAACCTGTGATACCATTTTGAGTCCAAACAAATCTTCGTAACCGAGCCCGATAGGATTCTTCACCATGCCGCCAACGGCAAGACCCCAATTTCCCATATCGACTCCCAAAAAAGGATTTGCGCTGCGAATATGAAAACCAGGGATATCACGATTTTGAATGTACTGCTTGGGAACATTTTTGTCATTACGGAAGTCATCTATAGCAGAGGCCCGACCAGGAAGAAGAGTGGAAAGACCCGCAAAGGAAATGAGCTTTAAAATATCACGTCGTAAAAACCCTTTTTTATATTTACGCTCATCTGGTTTTTTGTTTTCGCTGTCCATGGCTTTATTTCAATTCCAGAACATCTTGCATATCGTAAACACCTTTGGATTGATTAAGAATCCATTGTGCCGCCCGGATAGAGCCACGAGCGAAGGTTTGTCTACTTTGTGCGCGGTGAAAAATTTCGAAGTTCTCACCCATACCCCCAAACAAAACACGATGTTCTCCAATTATATCCCCAGCACGTACAGTGTGAATACCAATTTCCTTTGACGTGCGCTCCGTTATGCCCTGTCTTCCATACACTCCAACCTCATCGAGATTGCGCCCTAGAGAATCGGCAACGATTTCAGAAATACGTACCGCGGTACCGCTGGGAGCATCTTTTTTAAACTTGTGGTGAGCCTCGACAATTTCTACATCATAATCATCTCCTAGAACACGTGCTGCATCGGCGACCAGCTTGAACAAAACATTCACTCCGATACTCATATTGGGCGCGACCACTAATGGAATTTTTTGTGCAAGCTCTGTAATTTCTTTTTTTTGTTCTGCCGAAAACCCCGTCGTGCCGACCACAACTGGTTTTCCCGTTTTTGCAGCGGCGTTGAGAGTAACCATGCTGGAAGTCGGGGTAGTAAAGTCGATGGCAACATCACACGATTGGAAAGCAATCGTCGGGTCATCCACAATTGAAACCCCTTTATTATCAACGCCTATTACTTTTCCAACATCCTGACTTATTAATTCGCTGCCTGCATACTCGGTTCCGCCACCCAGTTCAACACCATCAGTGTCTTCAATACACTCGGCAATCGTCCTACCCATACGTCCTGCAATTCCTATAACCAAAATTTTTGCCAAAGTACCTGCTCCTGTTAATAATTAAATTAGGTTCCGACTTGATTGTCTGCGCTATGCCAGAGAATATTCTTCTAGAACAGATTGCAATGCTGCCAGATTATTTTCAGATGGAGCACAAAGCGGCGCACGAAACTCATTATCGATGCGGCCCATAATAGCAAGTGCCGTTTTCACAGGGATGGGATTTGTCTCGATAAACATAATATCGTTGAGCTTCATCAATTCATAATGTATTGACCGCGCCGTCTCCATATCCCCTGCAAGTGCCGCGCTGCATAACCGAGCGAACTTATCGGGGACAAGATTTGCAGTGACCGAGATCACTCCCTTGCCACCTAAAGCTAGTATCGGCCAGGTTAGGGCATCTTCCCCTGAAATAACCTCAAAAGCAGGCCCGCAGGATTTAATAATTTCGCTAACCTGGACTAAATTCCCCGAAGCTTCTTTTATACCAATAATATTTTCAACTTGTGAAAGCCGAGCAACGGTTGCCGGTAGCATATTGATCGACGTACGACTCGGCACGTTATAAAGAACAATCGGAAGTTTTGTCTCTTTTGCGACTGCTGCGAAATGCTGGTACAAACCTTCTTGTGTTGGTTTATTGTAATAGGGCGTTATCAGCAGGGCGCCATCGGCACCCAACTGTTGCGCAGTCAGGGTCAACTCGATAGCTTCATGCGTAGAGTTCGAACCGGTTCCAGCCAACACAGGCACCCTGCCCTCACAGGTTTCCACTGCTATGTGAATGACCTCCTCGTGTTCCCGATGGTCCAACGTTGCTGATTCTCCTGTGGTGCCACAGGGGACAATGCCATTAGTTCCATTTTTAATATGAAACTCGATTAACCCTTTAAGAGCTTTCGCATCCACCTTACCGTTTTTAAACGGAGTGACTATTGCAACAAATGATCCCTCAAACATAATATTTATTTAAACCGGAAGGATTGTTAATATTCGCCAAGCGTTCCTTCAAAACCAATGCGGGTAAGTCCTTCAAGATAAACATCTGATCCATTAGCAGGGTCAAAGTCTACTTTTAAAATCTCACCGCCCCGCGTTTCAACTTTAACGGGGGGTTTGACTAAATTTTTATAAGATGAAAGTAAAGCCGAGGCTACCGTCCCCGTTCCACAAGCCAGGGTTTCGTCTTCCACTCCTCGCTCGTAAGTGCGGATCTTCAAATCATGGTCGCCAATCTTCTCCACAAAGTTCACATTGGTTCCCGATGGGGCAAACACATCATGAAATCGGATCCCATTACCCACTTCCTTCACATTCACGTCTTCGACGTTGTCAGAATAAATGATCGCATGCGGTACACCCGTGTTGAGGCTGTCGATTTTATATTGTGCCCCGTTTAGTTCGGCAACAATATCCTGCTTTAGGTTTTCGGGTGCGGTGAGTTTGACCCGCACAGAAGCCCCACTGACTTTTGCGGCAATTATTCCGGCAACTGTTTCGAGGGTTAGCTCATCAGAGGTAATCCCTTTTTCCATCGCATAGCGTGCAACACAACGGCCACCGTTTCCGCACATCTCCGCAGAGGAACCGTCGTCATTATAGAAATCCCACTTGATGTCGGCCTTGTCGGAATTTTCGACAAAAATTACGCCATCCGCACCGACAGACATTTTGCGATCGCAGACGCGTTTGACGAAATCAACCTTTCCCTGGTTATCCATCACCGGCACCCGGTTATCTATAATGATAAAATCGTTGCCACTGCCACTCATTTTTGTGAATTGAATGGCCATGTGCTCTTTATGCCTTTCGAAAAAAATTGTCAGAAATTGGGTTAATTATGATTTAGATGCAAAAGCCTCTGGGTAGATTCCTAAGAGGCTACGCAATTCTATCACCCGCTACTTCTTGAGGCAACACCACCTCAATTCTGGATAAAATACAATAGAATCTGTAATTGAATATTTTCGACCCGCTCAGAGAATATCAAGTATTCTCTAAAACAATCTTCCCGATATGTTTATTGGTCGCAAATAGAGCGTGGGCTTCGTTCGCCTGATCAAAACTAAATTTTTCTTTGTGAATAAGCGGCTCAATTAATCCCTCATCTATCCATTTTGCAATACTTTCTAGGATAAAATTATGATGGGCTCGACCTTTCCCTGTTAGCATGGGTAAAAGCATAAATACTAAATGTAAACTTAATCCTTTTATATGCATGGGTGTAAGGTCATGTTGATTTGCCCCAACAATACCGATCACTTGACCGCCGGTCTTTGCAGCTTTTAAAGATTTATCGAGATTGTCTGCACCAATAGTATCGAATACAACATCGAAGCCTTTACCTTCCGTGAGGCGTTGAGTATAGTCTTTGACCGATTCATCACGGTAGAAAATAATTTCATCTGCTCCCAGTCCCTTGGCAATTTTGGCTTTTTCTTCAGAAGAAACAGTTGTTGCGACCCGAGCACCCTGTTGCTTGGCCAGTTGTATTGCAATGTGACCCACCCCACCCGTGCCAGCATGAATAAGAATATGGTCTTCCTTTTTTATATGCGCGCGGTCGAACAGCCCTTCCCACGCAGTGATCGCTACAAGCGGTAATGCAGCTGCCTCCGAAAAACTCAGTGCTTTAGGTTTCAAAGCTATCAAATTACTGTCTGCCAACATATATTCGGCTAATGCGCCTTCAATATTTCCGGCTTCTCCTTGCAGACCTCCAGCACAACCGTAAATCTCGTCACCCGTTTTAAAGGCAGTTACTCCTTCTCCTACTTCTGTTATGACCCCAGCCACATCCATATGAAGGATTCCGGGTGATGCAGGGTTAATCTTGACTTTTCCTTTGAGAATCTTATGGTCAACAGGGTTAAGGCTTGAGGCTTTTACCCCAATCACAACATGCCCTTTTTTTACTTTTGGTTTATTAATTTCATCCTCAATAAACTTTGCAGCTTTTCCATATTCATGAACCCTGTAAGCTTTCATACCCCAATCCCCCTGTTAAATAAACCCCTGCCTATGATACATATAGGGATCAAATAAACAAGTTGATACAATATTTTTATGCCGCAATAAAAATTAGGCTAAGGGAGGATTTAATCGCCTTGGATTATAAAAAAATTCTAAATAGTTTTTGTATCCTATCAGGTTCGGGGTAGAGTTTAGGTTTACTCAATAATAATTTCTTAGTATGGAATAAGATGATCAAAGTAATAGGCGGGTTCTTTCTTCTTGCGGTGTTATTGGTGGTGCTGTTTTTTAATACTCATATAACCCTTCTGGGCTCGGGGTTCCTCGTAGGAGATGGAACACATGTCTTGACCTATCACAATTTAGTGAAAGAAAAAGAAACCCTAACTGTCAAGTTCCCCAACGAAGACAATATCGAAGCAAAGGTAGTGGTTCTCGATCAAGCCAGCAACCTTGCGATCTTGAAGTTGAAGG
>Ga0315316_10001544_pt1 | contig 16267 bp, 14 predicted proteins | sample M160m3416metaG_FD_203702 | JGI IMG/M metagenome (GOLD analysis project Ga0315316, IMG submission 203702) | Ammonia-oxidizing marine archaeal communities from Monterey Bay, California, United States - M1 60m 3416 | ecosystem: Environmental > Aquatic > Marine > Intertidal zone | place: USA...
ACATAAGGATCTAAATTAGATGCTATTCCGTTATAATTTCCACAAGTATCATTTACATTATCATTAAATTGATACAATGCAGTTGCTGTTGTTGGAAAATTACAAACACAAGTACTAGGTTGACCTGTTATGTATTCATCTACTAGAGGTATCCAACCAGTTCCGGGAGAATATTCTATCAAACTTGTTGATGTATTCAATCTAAACTCACCTGCACTTAAACTAGTTGTTGGAGTAAAATTACTTATAGTACTAGTAAAATTAACTGTTTCACTTCCTGAAGAAGTATTTGTTATTGTATAAATTTTATCTCCACTAGTCCAGGTACCACCTCCCACTTGAGTTAATGCTGATGTAACTCCAGCACTAAATGTAGCTGTAGTGGTACTCGCTACTCGTAAAATAACAATACCCTTATAACCATCTCCTCCAGATCGTGCAGTTACATACCCATCAGTACCACCTCCACCGGATCCTATACCGGTTGCATCACCTCCAGGATTACCACTTCCACCATCACCTCCGATACCACTACCTCCTGTACCAGCAGTATTAGATTGATAAGCTCCACCACCACCTCCAGCAGCATAAAAACTATTTAATCCATCTATATTGTTTTGTAATCCGGATCCACCATTACCACCATTATATGAAGATGCATTAGCTCCTACACTTCCTGCACCACCACCACCTCCAGCACCATTAGCATAAGTATTACTACCACCATTATTTCCTTGAAGGGGTATACTAAATCCTTCTTTTCCTTGAGTAGGTCGAGAATTACCACTACCTCCACCAGAACCACCATCTTCTCCTTTTTCATCTTCTCCAGCACCACCTCCACCTCCAACAGCAATCAAACTAGCAAATACGGAATTCCCTCCATTAACCCCTTGCCCAGTACCAGAACCTCCACTTACAACTCCAGCAGCACCACCATCACCAACATCAATTGGATAATTTGTTGAAGGAGTTAAATATATTGGATCACTGCTATAATTAGTAATATAACCTCCAGCTCCACCACCTCCAGATCCTCCGTGGTTATTAGCCCAACTACTACCACCACCTGCGCCTCCACCTACTATTAAATAATGTACACTAATACCTTGAAGTCCTTTAGGTATTACTGTACCGCTAGTATTGATACTTGATGTACTGTTATTTGGAAAATCTAAAAGCTCGGGTGTTGTTATTTTTGTTAATGACATAGTTTATTTATGTAAATGAAATATTTCCTGTTCCGGAAATAAAAGTAGTATATTTATCTGTACTTCCTGCTATAGTTGCATTTATAACTCCTGTATTTAAAGTACCTGTAGTATTATTAACTAACGTCCCAGCAGAATATCTTAATATTACTATTCCTGAACCTCCAGCCCCACCACCTTCGTAGACACCACTGCTATTATTATAACCACCGCCACCACCACCGCCACCGGTATTAGCCGCAGCAGCGTTCCCATTACTCGCACTACCATTAGCTCCACCACCAGCTCCACCATATCCTATTGTTAAAGTTCCATTACTATATCCTGGTCCTCCACCTCCGCCAGCTCTTGTGACATATGATCCTGTTATATTAGAAGCTAATCCATGACCACCATCACCTGATGCATTATAACCTGCTATCCCAGGCATACCAGAACTTCCAGCACCTCCACCTCCAGCACCTGGATAGAATGTTACATTGTTTCCATTACCTCCTCCATATCCTTGATTTGGTTCTCCAGATCCCCCATACGTTAGATTTCCTGATGATGCACCACCACCTCCAGAACCTCCAGAATTAGCTGTAATATTACTGTGACCACAACCACCACCACCACCTTTTGATGTAATAGTAGCAAACGTAGAATCATTACCATCGTTTCCATTTAAAGCATAACTACCATCTACGGTTAATGCACCACCTGTTCCTACAGTAACTGTGTACGCGGTATTAAAACTTGCATTAAATTGAGATTCATTTGAATTTCCTCCTCCAGAAATTGTACCAAAAGAAGTTCTATATCCACCGGCTCCACCTCCACCGCCAAGGGTTGCACCACCACCGCCACCAGCAATTACTAGGTAATCAATAAGAAGTGATTGTGTTAAACTTTTCCATCCACCAGAATTAAAATGCTCCATTTGACCTAATGTATTGTTATATCTTAACATACCTACTTCAGCTCCAGGAGCAGTATCATTTGTAAATGATATTTCTCCACTACCACTTTTAAAAACTAAAGTATCTGTACCACTTGTAGGTGTATCAGGGAAGTATGTTTGTATATCATTTTCTTTTTGCCATAGATCATATACGTTTTCATCTGTTAAAATAACATTATTATAAAGTCTTAATTGATCTACTTTTCCATCCCAATAACCACCATAACTAGTTGTATTAGTTGCACCTATATTGAATTCTGAATAATTAGGGACTGATGAATAACAATTATGCGATTCTACAAAAACACCATCTACATAAACCTTTGTATTACTAGATGAAAAATTAGCTGCTACATGATACCATTTATTTAAAGAACTAAAAGGTTGACTAGACGTATACCACACAGTCCAAACATTACTAACTTTATTAGCAACAGCTAATGTTCCATTTGAACAACTACCACAAGTTGAATCTTGTCCAATTTGTATTAAATTTTGAGAATCTTCCCGAGCATTATAGAAATTTTGATAACCATATGAGTCAAGATATACCCAAGCTGAAATACTAAAACTATCACCGTGAGAAACTGTACCGTTAATATAACTAGCACCATCAAAGTTTGCTGATTGAGTTCCAAATTTACCTGTTCCATAAGCAGTAGTTCCTGTCCATGTTCCATTATATGGTCCGACAGTACAACTATCATTTGCATCACCTTCAAATTGATATAAAGCTGTACCAGTTACTCCACTTGGAAAATTACATGTTGAGGTTGTTATATCAGATGCTGTTTTAAGTAGTGGTAAAGTTCCAGGTTTAGAATTATTATAAATATCTGTAATATTACTTTCAGACAAAGAAGAAGTATAAATTCTCATTTGTTCTAAGCGACCTTCAAATGGTTGGGATAAAGATCCTCCATCTACTAGATGTCTTCCACCAAAAGTTATATCATCAATTATATAAGGATCGGAGGCGCCATAATATAGTCCTGTATTTGAGGTAGAAGAATCCTCTAAAGTACCATTTATATATAATTTAGCACTTGAACTATCTTTTGTTACAGTTACATGATACCAAGTATCAGCAGTAAGCGCAGGGCTATCTAATTGTGCAGCCGCACTTTGTGCATATACCCAATAAAACATAAATTTGTTGCCACCAATATATTCTATACTCCAACCATAACCACTACCTGCTGGCGCACCTGCAGCATATCCATACATACCTATAATTACTTGGCTACTCAATGAAGCACCAGTACGCATCCAAAATGAAATAGAAAAATTATTATCTATAGCTGTACGTATATTAGGCACAACTATATTACTAGTACTACCATCAAATACAGCAGCATTACTAAAATTACCAATAGCATATGTTACATCTTCCGCTGTACCATCATAATTTCCACCAATATCTTTAACATTTAAATTTAATGGCCAATATGCTCTACCAAATGCCCCTGCAGGCCAATTAATAGTTGCTGTATCACCACTATTTAAACTATACCCTGTTATTTCAGTGTTATCATATTTTAATGCTACTACTCCTGAACCACCTGAACCTCCTGCACTACCTGAATAAGTACTTCCTTGTCCCCACATATTTCCAGCACCTGCACCACCTCCTGTATTAGTATCCCCATCGTAAGCTGTATTTTGTATTTGACTACCATTTCCACCACCACCAAGACCTCCGGTTCCCGGTAATACTCCTCCGTTTTGCGCACCACCGCCTCCACCGCCACCAGCAAAATATACTTGGGTACCATTACTTGTATCACCTATTTGTGCCAAATTAGCATTAACTACAGATATAAAACTGGTATAATCTGTACCAACTCCACCATTTCCTGATTGTCCTGAACTACCTGTTGCACCTACTGCTCCAGCACCACCGCCTCCACCAGTAGTATATAGATCAGTTCCTGCTGCGCCACCATCATGTCCTTGTCCTGATATTCCGTTTCCAGGTAGTGAATAAGCAGCGGGAGTAGTTCCACTTAATCCCTGATTATGACCTCCACCAGAACCAGAACCACCACTATTACTTTGAGTAACTGTAGCATATCCTCCTCCGGCACCATATCTCCATACCCCAGTTCCTCCTCCATAAGCTATTATTCCATTAAATACAGAATCCTCACCATTAGGCACTCCAGTATCTGCATAATTAACTCCTGGAGAAGTTGCACCTTCACCTACAGTTATTACTGTTGGGGTTCCACTATAAACAGTAGTTGTACTAGTTAATAAACCACCAGCGCCACCAGGGCCACCACCATCACCATATGCAGAACCACCCCCACCAACTATAAGATAGTCAACTGTAGAACTACTAGCCGGTTGTTGAGCAGTTGTACCAGCACATCCTTTTAAAGCATTAGTAGTATCTGATTGATTTAAATCGGCAAGATCATTAATTACTTTTGTTAAAGCCATATTATATTATTTAAGCTGCGAAACATATAAAAATATATTGTACATTAAAACTGTTTAATTCACTACTAGTACTATTTAATTGAAAAGTATTCTCTAACAATACTACTTCTGTACCAGTAACTTCAGCCCCAGATGAATTTGCCATTAATTCATCAGAAAAAATACCTGTTTTTCTTTTGTTATCAAATATATTCCAATCTCCAGTACTTATAGATTTTATCATTAACCACGCCGGATTAAAACCTAATTGAGCAGGTGTGTGACCTACAACTCCAGTACCCTTATAACCTCCTATTAAAGAATAATTTGGTATAGAACACCAACTATAAGCAATATATGAAATTGCTGATTCATTTATATAATCCTCACTTCCTATATTAACTACAGCTGAAGTTGGTGTTGAAGCAAACATACCACCGGTTGAATCATATTCAGGAATATCTCTATTTAAATATACTTCATAAGTAGCACTTGTTAGGTCTTTATGATAAACTACCCAGTCTCTATTACCGGCTCCGGTACCTAATTTTTTTATCATAATACAGTCTGGTACGTTTCCTAATCCATGAGAAAAACTTTGCGATGAGGTACTTGTTCCTGTATATTGAACTATACTAAATCCAGCTTCTGTATTAACTGAACCCTCAGTAGGCGTAATAGTTCCTGTATTCATGCTTGCTAATGCTGCACTTGCATAACCAACATCATCAATCATAAAAGGATTAGATACAGTAGGTGCTCCTCCAGCTTTCCAGTTCCATGATACATAATCTGGTGGTGTCCCTGAATAAGTACCCCCTGAAGACCCATTTACCCTATAACCTCCATTAGATTGATCTACTACTGTAAAACCATTATTATTAAAAGCAGTCAAACCATATCCTGGATAATTTTGTTCACTAGCAGTGCTATTACTTTCTAACATTTGCTCTACACCTCTAACTGAATCAAAAAGTGTTGGCTGTCCTGGTCCATTTCTTGCTTTAATCCAAGAAAGATCTGGTTGGAAACCAACATCTGTAATAGATTGCGTACTACCATTTCCTGTGTATATAACTGCATTAAAATTATTAGATGGTACTACACCTGCTGCAACTTGATCTGTTTGTTGTAAAGCTCTCCAACCCGCATCACCAGTATATATTTCCATTTTACCAGTTGTGGTATTTTCTCTTAATGTGCCAGTTGTTGATGTTTCACCATTTGAGGTTATCTTAAATGTTGCAGTTCCTGCAGTATCTAATTTTACAAAAGCATCACTACTTACATTACCTTTTGCAGCACTACCACTTAGAATAGTTACATCTCCTGAAGTAATTCCTGGTAATCTTATATATATAATACCACAACCACCATCGCCTCCAGATCCACCACCACCACCTTTTCCATCAGTTCCAGCATAAACAGGTGATAAAGTGGATGTTACACCACCCCAATTACTTCCTGCACCTCCACCTCCTGTAGCAGGGGCAGCTCCACTTCCATTCCCACTATAAAAACCAACTCCGCCACCGCCTCCAGCATATCCTACACTACTACCAGTTATATCAATTGTTGTTCCTTCACCTCCAGCACCAGGTACTGTTGATACTGATGGCGTGGCTGGTGTAGCTGAAGCTCCACCTCCTCCTCCACCAACTAAAAAATCCGAAGGACTAGGGTCATTATTAGCTCCTGTACCGCCGTCAAAACCTTGTCCGGTTGGAGTAGCAGAACCTGCGGGAGCTGATGAAAAATTCCACCCTGATCCTCCACCAGAACCACCGTCAATACCAGTTGTATTAGAAGAAGATTTATTACCAGCTCCACCACCTGTAGCTGTTATAGTAGTTATATCACTACCTGAAATAGTAGAATCATCTCCAGATGTTGCCAAACTACCATATCCGGTATTACCTGCTCCTCCATCACCTATGGTAATAGTATATGTCGTACCTACGGTTAAAGATATTTGAGTTTGAGATTGTCCGGGGGTAGTTCCAGTAACTGGAGTATAAGTAGTTAATAAACCTCCAGCACCTCCACCACCAAAATTTCCTCCACCACCACCTCCAGCGACTATTAAATAATCTACTGAAGATAATTGTGCACCAGGTCTTTCAGCTGTAGTACCTTTAGGCATCGTTAACGCGGTTGTATCTGAGCTAAGATCAATAGTATCGGTTATTATTTTGGTTAAAGCCATTTATTTGATTTAGTAAGAAGTTACCATTTCTACTTTTGTACCTACAGGTACACCACTAGCTAAAGTTACTGTAGTACCTACTACACTTGCTATAGCACTTTTCGTTTGATAGACACCCGCAACATACACGCTCACATAATTAATATCTGCAGGAGCTTGACTGACTGTAAACGCGGTTTGACTTGCTGTAGCTGTAAATTCATCTTTCACTAAACTACCACCACCAGCTGCAGCCCATGTACCATCACCTTGTAAGAAAGTACCAGCTGTTCCACCTGATGGAACGTGACCAATTGTAGCACCACCACCGAAAGCAGTGGATGTTAGTGTTAATGTTCTAGTTGCACCAGCAGAAGTTGTAATAGCAGTATTAGCAGAAGAAATCGTTGCTGCTTGAGTATCTCCAATTGATTGAGGTGTTCCTGAATCTCCAGTTAAATCCCAACTTGTGTAACTTGCTGCTGCAGCTCCCCAAGTTACAGCACCGCCACCAGGACCTGCTGTTAATACTTGACCAGCTGTTCCAGTACTTGCAGCACTATCAGTAATTGAAGTTGTAGTAAAAGAACCATTATTTGTTAAAACTGTTCCACCAGCATTTTGACTTAACATCGAATCACCTAATGTACTTGTAGTTGCCCAAACAGGAAGTGTGTATTGAGTTCCAGTTCCTGGACCACCTACACCTATATAAGCTTTTAAATTAGCTAATGTATCTTCTATAACTGCATTTGTTTGACTTACTATAAATGTATCTGTATCACCTAATGCTGAACCACCAGGTGCAGATTTTATTATATTAGCTGCTGTCGTATAATCAGGTCCAATATTACCTGTAGAAGTTATTGGATTTGAAGCTCCTGTCAGACCAGCATCTATAGTAATTGAAGAAACATTCGTTACAGGACCTGCTTTAAATGTACCATCTCTACTTAAAAATTCATCACCAGTTAAACTTGAAGCATCTGGTACATAACCTCCAGTTAAATTAGCTCCAGAAAATACTTGTGCTGTAACTGCTCCTGCTGTTATATCAAGTCCATTATTTCCTGTAGGAAATTTAGCAACACCTAAAGTAGTGGTGGTTGCTGTATCATGACCAGAATCTACAACAGTCCAATTTCCTTCAACAGCTCCTGGATTATCTGTATTAGCAAAAATTAAATCACCATTTTGTACAGGAATAGTGAAAAAAGTTCCGGGAGTTGTAACTGCCCAAAACCAACCATTTTGTATACTTGCTGATGGACTTACATCTAAATCCGGTGTATTAGTTGCAGCATTATATCCTCCTTGAAAAGTACCTGCGTTAGCAACAGCGGCATCTACATAAGATTTAGTAGCAGCATCTGAAGCTAATGAAGTTGTACCTAAGTTTGTTAGTTGTTGACTATTCGCATCAATACTACCAGTTGGATTTCCAAGATCATTCAAAGGTAGAGTAGTAACAAAATCATATATTTGATCACCAGTGGATAAAGTAGTAGCTCCATTTGTTACAGCTGCAGTATCTGGAGCAAATGTCACATCATTACCTCCACTTTGTGTTATTGTTAATCCTGTACCAGCTGTTAGTTTTACCGTTGAGTCTGTTGTTGTTGAAGCATCTAAATTTAAATCTACATCACTTCCATTAGTACTCGCATTTAATGTATATAAATCACTAAATGTTGATGTAGTAGTCCAAGTCATTGCTGCACCAGGACCACCCGATGTTAATATTTGACCTGAAGTACCCTCGCTACCATTTGCATTAATAGATGTTGCTATTACTATTGCATTTATATCGGCTGTACCAGAAAGATACATATTTCTCCATTCCTGTGTAGCTGTTATACCTAGATCATATGTTGCATTTGTAAGAGGTACTAAATGTTTTCCAACACTTACTGTAGTTCCTCCATTAGGTTGCGAAATAGCAGAACTCCCTATAGCTGCAGTACTAATCCACATTGTTATAGCATCTTGAACACCTGTAGCACCTCCAAGTTTAGAATTAAATACATTCCAGTCAATTGAACTTAAATATCCATCTGTGGCTGTGTTTGCTAATGGTATACTAACAGTACCATCTTTTGTTATAGTTCCACCTGTAAGTGGTGCTGTAAAAGTTATAGATTCTACCCCAATACCTCCTAATTGTTTTATATAATCTGTTAGGGTTTGCATTGAGTAACTTCTAGTTACATTAGTTTGTGTACCATCAACAGTAACTGTAGAAGTACCTACAAGTAAGTCAGTAGGTTGAGGATTTGTTTCTGGAGGATAACTATAAATTATTGCCATTTTTTGTTTATATTTTCTATGTTAATTCTAATGTTCCTGTAATTGTTGTAACAATTGTTTGAGAACCATTTATTGTGCCAGTTGTAGGTTGTGTAGGTGAGTATGTTGGTCCTGATGAGAACGTATACCCTGCTTTTGGTGCACATCCAGTTGTGAATGAATATGCTAAAGATGAAGCAACAGCAGTTGTATTGGATGCTCCTGTATCATCACCTGTTATTGTAAACCCACTACCATCTCCACCAGGTCCTTGAATATCTGTAACAACAAGAAGTGTTGCAGTGATTGTAGGTGTTGGATCGGCTACCAGAGTACCTGCTAAGGTTTGAGAAGCATTAGTACCTACAGCTGGAATTGTACCTGTTGCTGTTAAACCTGTAACTGGTGTTGAAAAATAATATCCTGCAGCTGGTGTTGCTATAGTAGTAAAAGTATAAGGTTCTCCTTCACATCCCGCGAATGTGTCACCATTAGTATCGCCAGATAAAACATAATTTGGTGCTCCTGGGGTTGTATCTACAATATTATTAGTTGTTTGAAGCGTCATAGTTTGAGCCGTACATTTATCACCATCTGGTATTGTAATATACAGTGTATTTATATCAGGTGATCCAATCAATCCATATTCTGTATCTGTTAAAGTAACTACTTTTTCTATTTTAGCTGTTGTAGTAAAATTATCACTTGTATTTGTTACGTTATTCGCATCACCTGAATCTATATATTGTTGAACTAAAGGTAATGCACTTGTAGGTATTGTTGCAAAAGTTGTGGTTTTTACGTCACCTGATGACAATTGATTATAAGCAATAAAATCATCTGAAGTAGCTACTGTTGCCGGCGTGCTACCAGAAGCTTTTCCTACAAGTATATAATTGTTAGATCCATCATATTCTACACCTATAGAAGGGTTTGTTGTTAAATCCCCTGAATCTTTCTTTAATCCAAGTCCAGGGACAATACTTTGTACTGTACCTGGATTGTTTGTTGCATTAATTACCACATCACCCAAACCTGTCGCTGGTGATAAAGTAATATTTGTTCCAGCAATTAAAGAGGTTACACCTGTATTAGAAACAGATACATTCCCCGTTGCTTGATCCACACTTATTCCTGTACTTGCAATTATACTAGTTACAGCACCTACTGGAGCTGGTATATTTATTGTTACATCATTACTAACTGTTGAAACAGTTACACCTCCACCTGTAAAGTTTAATCCTTCAGCAGCAGAGGTTATTTCACTTCCTTCATCTAAAACGGCGATATTTGGTGATCCTGTACTAGTGGCAGGGGCCCAAGTATTATCACCTCTTAAAAAATTACTAGACGATGGGCTACCTGAAGCAGATAATGCTGCTACTATAGTACCAGATGCTGTTATTGGTCCACCTGTTAAATTAATAAAAGTAGAATTAGATGTTGCAACATCAGTTACTGTACCTGATCCAGAATTAGCATTCACCAATCCTACTAAACTACCAATAGTAAAACTTTTAGTAGGATTTGTATCTGTACTTATTGAAGTCCCAAGAAGAAGATCTGATGTCGTCGGAGTTGCTTCTACCGGGTAACTATATATTATTGCCATTTTTTATTTTTTATTTTATCCTTCTATTATTAATACTTTTAATGCATCACCACTTGTAACACCCATAAAAGTGTATTGTTTAGATACAAGATTTCCAAGAGAGAAAGATTGTGTATTTTGTGTACTACTATTTTTTATAAATTGTATTTGTCCTGCATCTTGAGCTGCAGCACTCGGTGCAGTTCTATTAACTGTAACTGTTATTGATCCATTACCCACTGCAAAATTAGATGGAGATAGAGGATTAGTTTGAGTATTTGTAGTTGATATTTGTCTTGTAACAGCAGATCCTATAAATGTACTATTATAAGTTAATCCTGCCGGAACTCCGGATTGTTGTTCTACTTGTACCGTACAATTAGAACTTACTAAAGTTCCACTAATAGTATATGTACAAGTTCCACCTCCTGGAGGTGCTGTTCCTGTATACGGTAAACCACTAGGGGCTGATACTGAAGGACCACTTGTAAAGTTGTATCCGGTACTTGCTGACACCACTGGAGTTGTTCCACCTCCAAGTGATGAAAGTAAATTATAACTACTACCTTGAGCAATGTTATTTAAAGAAAATGCAGTAGGATTTACTGTAAATTCATTTCCTAAACTTCCTCCACTAACACTATCAGTGTATGCAAGATTAACAGTTACTGGATTAGCAGTTGGAGTAAATGTAGCAGTACCTGTTAATACTGGGGAGAAACTTAAATTCTGTCCTGGATTAGGCATAAGACCTGAAATAGGGAAAGGAGGAGTCCATGTAAGGCCTGATAAAGTTAAAGTTCCAGTTGATAATTGATAACTTGTAACCACAGCGGGAGCTGGAAAAGAATAACCAGCATTTGCTATATAACCATAACTAATGTTACCATTTGGTGAAATAGATATATTAGCTGCCACATATGAAGGTCCATTACCTCCTCCATCTGAAAAATTACTAGCAAGAACTACTGGTGTCCATTGAACCGAATAACTAGCAACTATATTTAAATCTCCTCCAATAGTACCTGATGCTGTATAATTAGACGCATAGGGTGCTGTTCCTGAAAAACCAGAATAAGTTGGGCCACTGGTAAAATTGTAACCTCCGGTAGGGTAAGCACTAGTATTAAAACTATATTGACTTCCTTGAGCTACTGTTGTTGTAGCCCCAGTAGTAGCAGTACCTCCATATATACCGAAATTTGCGGAATTTTGTGGATATGCACCACTTCCTCCTCCAGTTCCCCCAGTTCCATTATATATTTGTAAAGTTACAACACAATTTCCTCCAGTTGGTGGAGCAAGTACTGCAGAGACTGTAGGTGTTAAAGTAGCATCAGCACTTATAGTACCACTGGTTGTTAAACTACCACCAGAACTTATACTATATCCATTTATTGCTGTTATTGTAGTTACAAAACTATAGGCTGTAGCCACAACACCTGTTATAGAACACGTAGACGCACACGCACCCCCGTTTATTGTTTCTGTTACTGAATAAGCACTAGCAGGTGCTGTACCACCAGTAGTTAAAGTAATGTTATAAGTAGGTTGGTAGGTTACTGTATAGGTAGTACCTGCACCTACTATAAAATATAAAGTATTATTATCTTTAGGTGTAAGTTGGTTATATTCATTTATAGTTAAAGTTACCATTTTATATCCACCCCATACATTTGGGTAGTTAGGGGATTCAACTGTAGATATTTTACCAGTATCACCTGTATCAATACTGCTTTTAACATCAACTAAAGCATCAGTAGGGAAAGTATTTAATTTTGTTGTTTTTACTTCACTTGCTGTAAGGTCTTGAAAAGCTATAAAATCGTCAGAAGATATAACTTGAATAGATTCGCCTGCATCTATATAATTATCATTCCCTGCAAAATCTATATCAATCAAAGGATTTGTCACATTATTTGTTACGTCTGTTCCTTGACCTGGATCTACACCTACTATCTTACCAGCATTTGCTCTAGTATTTATGGTTACATCACTTGAATACTCAAGAGGTGTAGCGCTTCCTGTTAAGGTAACATTACCACCAGCTTTTGCTTGGTATACCCCAGCATTTGTTATAGTGACATCTCCTGTAGAAGGATTTGTTGTTACTGTACCTACCGCTGTAATACCTGTAGCATTTATTATAGATTCCACTGAGGCTAAAAGCCCAGGTATGTTTACTGTTACATTGTTATCTATAGACGATGCTGTTACACCAGTACCTGTGAATTTCCAAGAAGTTGTATCTAATGTTTCAGTAACCCCATTATAATTAGTGTATATATCAGTGGGCGTAGGACCTGGTTCTGACCAAGTCCCATCCCCTCTTAAGTAGGTGGCTGAAGAGGGTGTGCCACTGGCAGACAGACTTGCAGTTAAAGAACCGCTTGTGGTGATTGGTCCGCCTGTAAAATTTATAAAATCTGAATTCCCTGTAGATACAGATGTAACTGTACCAATAGACAAAGCTTTAAGAATCGCATTGACTACTTCACTAACCTGAAAATTTCGAGTGACATTCTCTGTACTCAAGTCCGTAGCTATTAGATAGTCGGTGAGTTTCAGGGTTCCTGAAGAATACGATTTTAAAGTCGCCATGTATTTTTTATATTATTCGTTTATCACCTAGGTATATTTCACTTACCGGTGTCCCGCCTACATGATATCCATTTGGTGTACCATTTCCTTTTACTGTCCCTGAGTTATTTCCTAAATATATTGCTGCTGCCATTGTTAATTATTTTTATATTTAAAGTGTATACTTACTATATTCACATGAAAACACCTTTTTTTACGTATAAAATACCCTATTTACATAAACAGTGACAAAAGGTAGTTACTTAACCTATCTTTATTAGCTATTGTCACACTGCTTCGTATTTACGTTGTGAGATGTAGGGAGATGTTGTATTTCACCTATCTTTCTGATTATCAATCTGTTACACAAAGTCACTTTCATTCGCCCCACCACCCCCTTTTTATCATGATTTTATTCAAAAGTTTTAGACTTTTCCAGTATTACCATAGAATCTTTTGACTTTTACATGTAGAAGTACTAAACTAACTTTGATACAATAGTATAATCATGATATTTCATTTCATTATGACATTGTGACATATATATATACATTAGATGACAATGTGTCATGTGGTATACATACTCCAATTATTTTACATTTAAATATTATTACACCTTTATACAATCTAAATACGATGTCTAATAGATAATATAAGTATAAGAAATTAAGTAAATAACAATAATATGAATAATAATAGAATAACAAATAGATTTGTCATAAGTAAAAAAGGTATAGAGAATAAAGTAACTAATGAGTTTACTAATAAAAAAGGTGAAAGATTTGTATATAATCAATATGTAATCTTCACTCAATTAAAAGAAAAGTTTGAAAATATGAATTGTTTCAAGAAATATAAAACTTATACTTCTACTAATAACTTACCAACTTTTGTAAGAAACTTAGAGAAATTAGTTTAATACAAACTAAAAACGATTATAAGTAGATAATATAAATGTGGAAGATTGAATATGAGTTCTCTGATACCACTTGAAAAACTTGTGAACTAGTATACTTGAGTAAAAGGTTAATGTGAGTTCGATTCTCACCTACTCAACTATGAATAAAATATATAAAGAATTACAATTAATAGAAGAATTTGAATCTAACTTTAATATCACTAAAGAATCTAAAGAAAGACGAGAATACTTGTTAAAAATAATAAATAATAATGAGTAAAACAAAAGAATTTGATCGTATTGCAGAAGAATGCAGTAAATTAATAATAGATAAAGTATATAATACTTGTGACTTTGCTTTAACAGGTGAAGATGAATTAATAGAAAATGTGGATTTTAACGAAGCACATAGTTATTTAATGAAATTAGTATTAGAGAAAATTATAAATAAAATAAATGAATAATTATAAAAATAAATTCCATTGGAATAAAGAAACTTTAGAATTTTTTAAAGAATTAAAAAATGAAAATGAAAATGAATTTTACAGAAAAGTAAATGAATTTGTAAAATATGAATGTTCTTTAGAAGAAAATGAAACTATAGAAGATTTACAAACAGATTTAATAAATCAAATAAATAAATAAAATGAAATTAATAAATATAAATAAAAATGGTACAGAAGTGTATCGATTAGATGATGGTAGACTTGGTGCAATTTATCCAAGTGGATATGTAAGAGTAACAATATTAAATCATGGAATTGTTAATGGTAAATATTTTCACCGTGATTCCACTAAAAAAAGTAGATGGTATCAAATAAATAAAGTAGAAAAATATAAAGATGATGAAAATCAAAGATGGTTTTTCCACAGAAGAATATTAATACCAAAAAGAAGTGACAGATTGTCATTACTTCAATCATTTAATGATAAAAATTGTGACAAAATGACACATAAAATTAAAATATTAGAAGGTTATATAAAGCATTTACTTTGGAGTGTAGATCACGCAAGAACTAGAAATGCTGAAGAAAATGCTTTAAAACAAATAAATTTAGAAGATAAAATAAACGAAATTAAATACATAATAAATAGAAAATGAAAGATTTATATTTTGGTGCAAAAATACGTGAAAAATCAATTGATGGTATGACATTTTGTCATGAAATTGATAAATGGGTGAATACAGAAGAATATATAAAACAATATTATGAGGAAATTCACACATAAAAAATTAATTACTTTTAAAATAAGTAAAAAACAACAAGAAATGATTGAAGATTTATATTGGAAAAGATACAATTTAAATACGACAACTAACAGATAATATAAATATGAGAATAACAAATAAATATACTAATAAAACCATAAAAGAAATACAAGATAAATTAAATCAATGTATCGAATTTGAGAAGAAATGGGGTAAAACTACTAAAACTCAAGCATACATCAAATGGTGTACTGATGAGAAATATAGAAAAAGAGTGAAAGATTTTAATCAATCTATAGTAAGAACGATGAAATCTATGAATAGAATAGAATTAAATAATATAATAAATGAAAATTAAAACAAAAAATACTAATTTACTAAAAGATATTTCAGGTCACTTATGGACTTTAAGAATGATTATAAGTGGACATAATGATAATAGATTAAATGCTATAGATCATGGAATAGAAGAAGTAGAAAGATTAATAGATAAAATAGAAATATGAATAAAACAATAAATAGATCAAAATTTAGAATTGGATTTCACGTAAATAAGAAATACAATTTCGTTAAAGGATTAACAATAAGTGAAATATTAATATATACATGGATTGGAATATTAGCAACAATATCAATAACAGGAATTATATTAGTATTTGGAACAATAATACTAAATCCAGAAGCTGCAGGTAATGCAATGAATGCAAGTGGATTTGAATTTTAAAATATGGCAGGAAATAAATATAATACAGAATACAAAAAACTACAACCAAAAGAATATAAATTAATATATACTGGTTTATATGGTGATAAAACAACTATGATTGGTGATGCAAGACAAGTTATTTCTCACGTTTTAAACCATATTTAGGAAGTAGTCTGGAAGCCGAAAGGTAGAAAGGTGATATAAACACATTCCAGTTTCACCCACTTCCTAAC
>Ga0315316_10001546_pt1 | contig 16263 bp, 9 predicted proteins | sample M160m3416metaG_FD_203702 | JGI IMG/M metagenome (GOLD analysis project Ga0315316, IMG submission 203702) | Ammonia-oxidizing marine archaeal communities from Monterey Bay, California, United States - M1 60m 3416 | ecosystem: Environmental > Aquatic > Marine > Intertidal zone | place: USA...
TTGCCACTCTCCAAACTCCTTGTAACCCCTGTGTTCGGCATCCTTGGCCTTCTTTTGACGCGCCCGAAACTCCTTCCCTGTAAGATAGGGAGTTCTTTTCTTTTTGATCTTTAGTTGGGCCTTGTCAGCCATTGCGCCATCTTCTGTATTCCTGCATGATCTTTAGAATCGTCCAAAGAATTGTCGCAAGTAGCAGAGTAATCTTAAGGATTACCTCTACATCTGTTAACCATGCTACGCCCAATACTGACCCATTTACTCCTACGATTTTTACCGTGTCTAGCACCAATCATTTTGATCTTTTAGCAGCGGGTTTTGGTGGGTCATCCGTAACTACTTCAGGCTCAGAGAAGTTCTCGGAAACGGAGGGTTCTGTGACTTTATTGATAAAATCAGCTAAAGTCTGTCCATCTTCGTTAATCTTTTCTGCCTGCACCTTTGCTGCCTCTGGAACTAGGCCAGAAGGTTGAGCGGCCATCGCCGCTTTAAACAATGTATTCAGACACGCCATAGCGGTCTGTGCGTCTTGGTCGTTTACTGGATTGTTCATCTTATTATGCCCTTCGGCGTAGGTAACTTAACGTGAGTTCTTGAGGGTGTCAATCTCTTTGCATTAACCTCGGATAAGGAATCTTAATAATATTTGTCACTATAGTGATTGGCGGCGGTTCATAAAACTCCACCTCAAGACCCCCCAGATCGAGGTCTACGCTTTCCACGTTCGACAGGCTCTTGCACCCTTGGGATGTGACGATCAGAGATAATAAAAAGATCATGGTAATTCCTGTGTTGTTCTTTGAGTTCAGCCAGTTCAATTTTGAGGTTGTTAATCTCTCCTCGGACGCCGTTGAGACCGTCAATAAGTTTGATTGTAATCTCTTTATGCTCATCTAATGACCCTGTTAGGTTTGTGAATAAGAAGTTAGTAAGTCGAATAACATAGTAGGAAACTCCCAGTAGAGCGACTACTGCGATCCCTTGTTCGATAAGTTCCTTCGGGAGTTCCACCAGCCATGAGATTAACAGTCCTCAGCATCTTTGAAAAGAGCGAGTGTCTTGAGGTGGTCGTAAGCTTTTTTGATTAGCGTGGTGGCATAGCTGCTAGGGACATCCATTGAGTATGAGCCTACGCCCTCCTCGTACATCCAATCTACGTCATCATACTTTTCTCTCGTCTCCCAACTGAAGACTTCCAAAGAGAAAACGACAGATTCTGCGATTTCATAGGGAGCTATGACGTTGCCCTCCTCATCCATCTCATTTCCATGAGGCTTCTCGTAGACATAACGTAAGTCTGAGATTCTCCAGTAAGCAGGGATGTGACCCTCTGGTGTTTTGTATGATGATTTTAAGGCCATTGTGTTAACTCCATGATACGGCGGTTGTAAAAGTAAAATCGTTCCAAGCATCCGTACTAGTAGAGTAGGAATAACTAGAATTGAAGTAGTTGTTGTGGGTAAAGGTATTGCTGGAGTAATTTGTAGTGGTGTTAGCCACATTGTGGGTCATTAAAGATATTCCAAAACTAGGGAAAGTGTTATAGCTACCTGACGGAGCGGCGTAGCTCTGAAGTGAAATCCCTTGGATCGACCCGCTGGTTGCACCTGTAGCAGTATCCATCTCAGCAGAGGTGAAGCACCAAGAGAGAATACTTCTTTTATAGTACATATTCATAGGGCCAACCTGAGAGGAGCCGCCGATACCAGTTCCACTTTCTAGCGTATACCAAGTGCCATCCACCTTGATCTTTGTATTTGGCCTATGGGAGGGGCCGGAATTCTGGCTGCCCGATGACGATCTTGTGTAGCACCCACTTGAGTCAGACCGAAGGGAGTACATAGTCCCTCCTGAACCATATCTATGCCGCCCAGAGGCGTGATATCCGTTGGGGTTTTGACACCAAAAGACTTTAATAACTATACCGTTACTACTGCCACCCCCTCCACCCCCACCGCCGCCACCGCCACCGCCCCCACCTGTAGCGGTATCATAATTGGCCTTGGTCTCCTTGTAGAGTGTGTTACTCCTTTCGACCAGTATGAGGTCTGTGTTGGCCGGGGTACTCATTTGAATCGAAAGTAGAGAACGTCATCTCCGCGAACACCTAGCCCATTACTGGAATTAGTACCCCCATGAGCGTGGTAAGACATCCGAAGTCTATCTCCGTTAGTAAGAGTCATTGCGGGACTTTTAAGCCATAACGTGCTAGTCCCTATTGTCCACCCACTACCAGATGTTTCGGTATAGAGGTAATAGGTGTTAGAGGTTTGAGAGCGAGTGCCTGTAATAAATGAGCCACCGCCGCCTGACATATAGCTTACCCCGTATGTTCCATCGTATGCTCCTGTATAAGTAGAGCCTGTTGAAGTTCCCCGACTCCACTTTCCGTTAGACGCGCTGGTGATCGTCTCATAGGTTAGAGTAGAAGGATCGGTGGTATAGGTACTTATCGCGTTTGCCCGTGTCCACGCACCATAACCGTTGGTATTACCTGTGTTATGGAAATTCCAGTCATAACCTGAAGTATAAGTAGAGTCTGTCCTGTACGCATTCCCAGCGGAGTTCAATACTTGTACATGGCTAAGACAGAAATCGTGGTAATAAGCTGTTGTACCTCGAAGCCTCAAACCAATATATAAATTGCCTGCATCCGTTCCGTCTCCTCCTGTTATGGCCATCGACTCATTGAAGTACCTAAAGGCAGAGGTATTGTCAGAAGACCCAGTTCCATAGAAGACCTCTATATCTTTGGAAGTATTGGTAGCACTCCATGCGTGGGTTCCAGTCCCACCACCGCCTCCTCCGCCTCCACCACCACCCCCGCCATCATCCCAGTCAGCCCACGTACATTTATAGAGCGTGTTACTACGCTCAACCAAGATTAGGTCGGTGTCATCGATGTTTGCGCGGTTCCCAAAGGTCTCTTTATAGACCGTGTTACTACGCTCAACTAACAACAAGTCTGAACTAGCGAGTCCCATTATGGTAAAGCAGACAACGCACTAACATTTTGAATATGATTCCACTCGATTGTATCCCATGAGAAATTCCCTCCACTCGCATACCGAAGGTATTCAGTTGAGCTTCCCCCTGTCGTTGTTACACAACATACTGAGGTACTCACGTTGTTCATAATCTTATAAGCAACGTCCCGGCTCAAGCCTTGGTGAGTCACTCCGCTTGACGCACCTCCAAATAGCGAAGAAGCACTTGAGAGCGAACCAAGTGTAGTAACAGAAGAAGTAATTCCCACCGTAGCTCCCGCTGCGATACCATCCAGTTTATTCTTTAGGGTAGTCGTAAAGTTTTGCTGAGTAAGTCCTCCTGCCCCCACAGCTATCGCAGAGGTATAAAAAGGAGCCGCCGTATTAGTGGCACTCGCTGCGATACCATCAAGTTTATTCTTAAGGGTCGTAGTGAAGTTCTGCTGTGTAAGTCCTCCTGCTCCTACAGCTATCGCTGAAGTATAAAAAGGAGCCGCTGTATTTGTGGCACTCGCTGCGATACCATCCAGTTTGTTCTTTAGGGTGGTAGTGAAGTTCTGCTGTGTAAGTCCTCCTGCTCCTACAGCTATCGCTGAAGTATAAAAAGGAGCCGCTGTATTTGTGGCTCCCGTTGCGATACCATTAAGCTTAGTCCTGAGAGTATCCGTAAAGTTCGCCTGTGTAAGCCCATGATCTCCTTCAGCGTAAGTGGTATTGGTATAGTTAGAGGAGTGAATAGTTCCTGCACTAGACGCCGCCCAATTTGTTAAGGACGTTGAAGCTATCGCAGAGGTATAATAAGGAGCCGCCGTATTAGTGGCTCCCGCTGCGATACCATCGAGCTTACTTTTAAGAGTTGTGGTAAAGTTCTGCTGTGTAAGTCCTCCTGCTCCTACTGAATATGTCGTATTGGTATAGTTAGAGGAGTGAATAGTTCCTGCACTAGACGCCGCCCAATTTGTCAAAGACGTTGAAGCTATTGCAGAGGTATAATAAGGAGCCGCTGTATTAGTGGCTCCCGCTGCGATACCATCAAGTTTATTCTTAAGGGTCGTAGTGAAGTTCTGCTGAGTAAGTCCTCCTGCTCCTACAGCTATCGCTGAAGTATAATAAGGAGCCGCTGTATTGGTAGCTCCATCAGCAACATTCAGTAAGAGCCTTGCAGCAGTAGCATTATAACAACGACCATAGGTATCACTCCCGTTAGTCCCTGTAAACCGCGCCATTCCAGACGCAGCCCCGGTAGTTGAAAACGTCCCTGAGCCATTAAAATAACTCGCGTGTAAATAACCAGAGCCATTACGTTGAACAACCGTGCTTGCACTCTCGGATGCGCTAACCGTGTAAGGGAACGAGTAGTTATTAGCAGAAGCAGCGATACCATTAAGTTTAGTCCTTAGAGTATCCGTAAAGTTTGCTTGAGTTAGGCCGTGGTCTCCCTCGGCGTAAGTTGTGTTGGTATAATTGTGAGCATGGATTGTTCCTGCACCTGATGCTGTCCAATCAGGAGTGTTGGTAGCTGAAGCAGCGATACCGTCTAGTTTACTCTTAAGAGTTGTGGTAAAGTTTTGCTGTGTAAGTCCTCCTGCTCCTACAGCTATCGCAGAGGTATAATAAGGAGCCGCTGTATTAGTGGCACTCGCTGCGATACCGTCGAGTTTATTCTTTAGGGTCGTAGTGAAGTTCTTCTGAGTAAGCCCACCGTCAGTTACAGCTATCGGAGAGGTATAAAAAGGAGCCGCTGTGTTGGTAGCTCCATTGGCTACGTTCAGGAAAGTCCTTACAGATGCCGCCGTGGCTGGTCGAATGTAGTTATCAGCAGCAGTATTGTACTGTACATTTATATACCCAATGGAAGATGCTGTCGCAACGGTGTCATATTCAGACCTAAACAACCTAGCGGTTAGGTCTCCTGAACTGTCCCTGTAAGCTACCGTCCCAGCGGTTGAAGCAGATGTTATCGAGTAGGGGAACGAGTAGTTGTTGGCACTCGCAGCGATCCCATCCAGTTTATTCTTCAGGGTAGTCGTGAAGTTTTGCTGTGAAAACTGACCAGCCGTTACAGAGTGGGTATGGCTCGTTGAGGATTTCCCCGCAAGAGCGTTGGTTACCGTAGTGGCATAGCTGGCATCATCACCAATAGAAGCAGCCAGTTCGTTTAGAGTATCAAGCGCACCGGGAGCAGCGTCAACAAGGGCATCAAGTTCATTGCTTAATTCTGTGTTGGTAACATAAGCAGATAAATCCTGATCAGCCGTAGCTCCTGCCTCTATAGCATCGAGCTTATTCTTGAGGGTAGTGGTGAAGTTCTGCTGTGTAAGTCCTCCTGCTCCAACGGCTATCGCAGAAGTGTAGTGAGGAGCCGCCGTATTAGTGGCTCCCGTTGCGATACCATCAAGCTTAGACTTAAGGGTTGTGGTGAAGTTCTTCTGAGTAAGTCCCCCATCCCCCACAGCTATCGCAGAGGTATAATGAGGAGCCGCCGTATTAGTGGCACTCGCTGCGATACCGTTAAGTTTAGTCCTGAGAGTATCGGTGAAGTTAGCCTGAGTTAGGCCATGATCTCCTTCAGAGTAGGTAGTGTTGGTATAGGCGGTAGCCTGATCATATAACAGGACATTCCCTGAAGTGTTACCGTTTGTACCTACCCATACCTTCTTATTCGTAGTATTAACTGCAAGCTCACCTAGCTGTAGTCCATCAGGTGTATGGCCAGATGTGGTGGTGGCTGCTAATTTGAGTGTATTTGCCATGTTTCATTATGAACCCCAAGTCACAGAACCACAATCAACCGTGCTGTTTGCAGAAATCATAGCTCCAGTTGTGCCGGTTACTGTGTTAATCGCTGCCAGAGTGAGCGTATAGGTCGTATCAGTCCACGGCACATTAACAAACATCTTCTCTGAGCTAAGCTCCACGGGGTAATTCTTGCCTGACTCGACATATCCAATCTTAACTCCACCACGTACAGTACCACTCGCCAGATCGAGTACAAAAGCATTGGCTCCAGTCGCAATTCCATTAAGTTTAGTCCTGAGAGTATCTGTAAAGTTAGCCTGAGTAAGCCCATGATCCCCCTCTGCATAGGTGGTGTTGGTATAGTTGTGGGCATGAATCGTCCCTACTCCAGAGGTAGTCCAATCAGGAGTATTAGTGGCACTCGCTGCGATACCATCAAGCTTAGTCTTTAGGGTCGTAGTGAAGTTTTGCTGAGTAAGTCCTCCTGCTCCAACGGCTATCGCAGCGGTATAATAAGGAGCCGCTGTATTAGTGGCTCCCGCTGCGATACCATCGAGTTTATCCTTAAGAGTCGTAGTGAAGTTCTTTTGGGTAAGACCGCCGTCTCCTACAGCTATCGCAGAAGTATAGTGAGGAGCCGCTGTATTAGTGGCTCCCGCTGCGATACCATCGAGTTTATCCTTAAGAGTCGTAGTGAAGTTCTTTTGGGTAAGACCACCGTCTCCTACGGTATAGGTTGTGTTGACTCCAGTAATTGTCAGCTTCGACGCATTGGTTCTTGCAACTGAAACGCTACCAGCACCTACGACTTCAACATCCTGCCCTGAACCAGAGGATGGGTTCAATGTCAGCTTAGTAGTTGCACTAGCTACGTTAAACGTATAGGTAGTATCGGAATCTGTAGGGAGCGCACCAAATGTACCATCGTGTTTCAAGAAGTGGCCTACAGTTCCTATTGTCGGAACAAGGTTTCCATTACCAGTACCTATAAGAGTACGCATCTCACCGCCCGTTTGATCAGCCGTTGCGCTGGCTTCAATCCCGTCGAGCTTAGACTTGAGGGTCGTAGTGAAGTTCTTTTGAGTAAGACCCCCGTCTCCTACGGTATAGGTGGTATCCACATAGCTTCCTGTAATAACGTGGGAAGACTTAAGTTTGGTTGTGTCATGATCCCACTTTATTGAAGCTACGTCAGAAAAAAGTAAACCACCCTCATCAAGATTAGCTGAAGTTGACCCCTCTCCTAAAACAAAGGTCTTATCTGCAACGGTAACTGTAGTTGAACTGACCGTAGTGGTATCACCCTCAACAAGTAGATCACCCTTAATTTTAACCTGTGAGTTAACATGACCGCCTATGGTTATAACTGTTCCATCACCTACAGTAGCTCCAATCGTACAGTCAGCATTAGTAAAATCTAGTCCTGTTAGACCCGCGATACTCGGAGCAGTAGCACCTAGAGAGACCGCTGTGCTACCTATGGTTACGCTGGAGTTTGCCAGTTCAGCGTTAGCTACGCCGCCAGCTTTAATGGTAACAATAGAGCCATCATCATTCGCGTAATCAGCAGCCGAGATGGCAAAATTATCCGCTGAGAATCCTGCAGCACCGGGAGTAGTCGCCGTGGCTTGACGGCCTACAATTTCAAAAGGAGCGGGCGAGCCATCCGCAGAGTTATCTGTCGCACGACCAATCCATAAGCGGTTCTCGCCGTTGTTCCAGCCTAGTTCTCCGAATTCAAGCTGAGACCCCGTAGGGTTCGCAGTCGCGTCATGCGCGGATCGTTTAATTTGTAAGTTATTTGCCATTTTATTAAGGGGTTATATTAAGGGGTTAGTTTCCACTCCAATTAGCCTGACCAGCATCAAAGTTTGATCCTGAACCTGTGGAAGGGAAAGTTTTGTTTAAGACAGTCTGTGCGCTGTCAGTATCGACAAAATCGCCTGATGTTCCTGCTGCTGTTTTCATTTTTGCCAATGTAAGTTCGTATTCAGAGAAGTTCGCAACGGTGTCTTCCAACTCCTGCGTTCGATATAGGGCATAGTTATTAGAGTTGTCAAGGTCTGTTTCAGTAATTGGTGAACCAGCCTGAAAATTCACATAATGTGTAGATTTAGGTGTAATGCGGCGAATTTCAAATTGATACGTGGCTCCATTCGTCAGACTAGGGACTTCGAGAAGCTTGCCTGTAATGGAGTAATCATTGAATAAGCTGAGCTTATCCTGCCCCGCTTTTACAGCCGCCTGAAACGCTACGAGGCTTTGTCCCGCTGAAGATAATCGTAACTCCACGTGGCTATTGTTAAGCCAATTAAAAGAGGCATTATCAGGATTTGAAATAGTATGACTAAGAAGACCTGAGCCATTCGCCGCAGCGTTTCCATAATATTTTGACAGCCCCATTTTAATTCTCCAAAAGTTTTTTCATCTGGCTCTCTGTTTGCCAGTTGTAAGTTTTCACAGCCCCTAACAAATTGGGGTACTCTACTAATACTCGATTTTTCGCTCTATTTCTAAACCGTGACATTAGGCTTTTTACGGCCTTTATCCGAGGGTCTCGAAAGGTTCCTTGGTGAAATAGCTCACCCTTATCTGCCATCAGACTTGCTTTCTGGTAAGCAGGACTGTCAAACAGCCGTTCTAGTGCATTTCTAATGGTAAGTCCATTGATTTTTTCCTGACCTATGGCTTCTTGGAAACGATCAAAAGCTGATCTTCCGTTATCGTCAAAGAACTTTCGCATATCCAAGTGGCGAGACCCTTTAATTCTGGCGGTAGGTGCGCCAAATCCATAGTCCAGATAGCCAATCTCATCCAAAACCTTGTCATTCTTGGCCTGACTAACTAGGAAGGGATTCAATCCAGCGGCCCAAACCGTAGGGGCATACATGGATTCAATAGGGTCACCTAGGTAATTTCTCATAGGCTCGACGTACTTTGCAGCACCGGGAATCCTGACTGCTAACCCTTCCAGTATCCCGTAGGTCTTCTTCATGTAATGATCATCCGTAAGCGGCGTCCATTGGGAGACTATTTTAGGAATATAAGAACCTGATTGCTTCTTCAGGAGGGCTTTCAGTTTGGTTTCAGGCTCCAAAAAGGCCTGTAGCACGTTATTTATGCCTGACAAGTAGCTCTTATCAGCGATATTATTAGAGACTGAGTAGGCTCCAGCGAGCATCACAGCGGTAAATCCATCCTCTTCAATATCCCCAGCCTTACCCTGCTCAGCGAATTTCTCATAGGTATCCGCTGCTAAGCCTAGAACCGAAGAGAAGGGGTCGAGACGGGAGTAAGAGATATACTTATCGTCAATCCTAACAGAATACGGCCTCCAGCCTGTGGCAATTAGATTAGTGCGCTCTGAGGGATTCGAGGGGCCACCGCCTGTGATAACCCCTGAACTAGCTAACCCAATACTACTCACCCAATAAAACCGTCCTGCCCAGATTCTCCCAGCAGCTTCAGCCATTCTTTGCGGGTCACCGCTGGCCATATCTGCCTGATATCTAGAGTGCATATTCTTGAGCCATTGGTACTCCTTCCCTAGCATAGTCCCATTAGGAGAAATAACGCCGGGAATGCTCATCCTTTGAAGAGGAAACTTCAGGATGTTCACCGGGGTTTTCACAAAGGGCATGACCAACCTCAAGAAGGGATGTCTATGCACCATATCCTGAGTATCCTGCATCAAAGAGCCTGCCTTCGGGGTCTTCCCTAAGCTCTTCAAAAAGACTACATCTTTATCCAACCTACGGGTATACGTTACATCCTCAGCCCAATCCATAGCTCGTTCCGATAACTTGCCTTTATTCGGATTGTAGTGATGAGCAACGTAATCATCGAGGAAAGCGTCTCTGTCTCGGTACTGTTCAGGAAACTCGCTCGTAGACTTCTCGTTGAACCGAGATAAGATTTTACCGTGTTCCCGATAGGCTTCATCTTGAATTGCTTTACCTGAATGCCTTTGACCATTCTTGCGAATTAACCCTGTGAAGTTATCAGCGATATAACGAGCGATATCCTCAGCCTTGGTGAACCCAGCATCTAGTGCGTCTGCACTTAGCTTGGACATTGCAGTAGCTCTAAAGGACATCTGCTTAAAGAGTTCATCAGTTGTAATCATCATACGCATAGGAAGACGCACGATATTCCCAACATACTCCAAAGTAGCTCTTGCTCCTAAACTGCTACCAAAAAAAGACCCGTCTGAAGCTTCACCCAGCAGATCGCCAGAAATGGCATGAGGCTGCTTAACATCAAATAAATCTGAGTTCTGACTCAGCGTTCCCTCGCCGTGTCTGAAAGATTTCCTAGCTCCTGCGACAGCACCCGTTGCTTGTGCTAAGGGGCCAGTACCTTCTTGTCCTCGTTTAAAAATCTTAGCGCGATTCGCGTGAAACCCAGCGTTATCAAACATACCTCCCATGTGCTTGAAGTTGTTCCAGCCAAGTGATCCAAGCACCCTAACTACAGAAGCATTGATCATTGCTGTTTGGACTAGCTGATCCATCATCACTTTAGCTTGAGCAGGATCGAGGCGCATCATAGACCCTAACATTCCCTCTAAAGGTTTGTAATAGAGATGAAGACCTGTGGACACAAAGTTAACCAGTTGAGTCTTCGTTCCACTAAGAATGGAGTTAAGCCAATACTCGTTATGAACATCAATACCTCTAACGGTCTGTGCTAGGTATTTCTTAGAAGCAATCGCTTCACTCACAGCGTCATGTCTATTGGCTTCCATAACAGCGTGTAACCTCTGTGCGTGTTTCTTTAGCTGTTTTGGGTTGCCATACTTCATCTGGTCAATGTGCTGTTCCATATCGGAAAACACAGCCTTATGAAAATCTTGTTGAGCGCGGAGCATCCTACCTGAAGCTGTGGCAAGCTTTTGGATATTCGACACTTTCATGGCTATCCGCTCTAGCTCAGCATTGTAGGCCTGCTGTAACCCTTTGTTAGCCGCCCACTCCTCATCAGACATCTTCGAAATGTCCTCCGTTAGTTGCTTCAGCTTTTTGACTTGGATAATGGAGTCCATTTTGTAAGCCACAGAACGTATGTAGGCTTCTTTTAAGACCTTAACATCCTGTCGCATGGATTCGTCCATGCTCGTTGCGGGAGCTAACTCACCGTACAGCTTTCTAAACTCACCACGGCCTTGCCTTATACGCTCAGCCATTGCGTCCCTGCCTATCGCGTTTGAATCAGCAATGTCATCAATGGCATTGAGAACATCTTCCTCCAATATAGCTGCTGGGCCTCTACGATGAGGGTCTTTAACAAACCCAAGAGCATCTGCAAGGGTATCCACATCTTTCTTTTTGAAATTAACGGCTTCATCAGGGAGGTTGGAGAACCCTTGACGGAGGTTGTGGATGAAAAAGGACATTACACGGCCAGTCAGATACTTGGAACCTATGTCCGTCATCGTGTTATCGATGTTAATAATCTTTGCCGCCTCGTTCATAGCGTCAGTCACGCTCTTTCCACGGGCTTTCCCAGCGTTACGCAGGATTTCAACAACCTTACGTCCAGCTTCATCATTGCCTTCTCCAAACAAGACACGAAGCTGCTCACTTTCTGTTAGTTGCAACCCCTTTGGAGCATCGGGGTCAAATTCATACTTATAGAAGTCGCCAATCCCCTTGCGCTTGGCAGAGTTCATGGCGTGTTTTCTAACACGTAACTCGTAATTAGCATCGGACTCTCCTCTCAACTTAGGAAAGCGACTTTTGGCTGTCTCTCTCTCTATTAGATACCTTTCATAGTCTTCATAGTTGGCAAAGACATCTTTAGGTATTAGTTCGTCTCCAACCGTTTCGTCTTTCCACCCTTTCCAATGTGTAGTGGCAGCATCTCGATCTATGTGAACGGTTTTCTTACCACCACTTACTGTAGTTGCTGTTAGGGAACCGTTGAAAGGTACTTCATCAGGTTTAGCTATTTTAACTGCTAAGTCTCCTTCGTTTAAAACAGGCAATGTTGTTTCAAGGCTTCTGTCTGACCCCAGCTTATCAAGATAAGCGTTTTCCAGATTGTTGTCATATTGATTCCATTTGCCTGCAGGAATCACAATAGGCTCATCCGAAACAACACGTTGTTCGATCTTACCTCGTGTCGTACCTTGGCCTTCTAAAACGTCCAAGTCTTTTACTGCTGCTAACCACGCATCTTCATCTATTTCAACTATAGAGGCGACAAGTCCTTCGTTTTCAGCAAACTGAGCAAGCGTATCCTCGGCTTCAGGGGGGCCATCGGGATACCATTGCATCACCGCCCCCTCATCGTCCCCATAGATGTTCATCTCTGCATCACGAATCTTCTGATCAACATCTCGTACAGCGTAGAAGCGAGCAGTTTGAGGGTCATCAATGACAGACGTACCCTCAGAATTAAACATGGAATCAAATCGATTCTCTATGACGAGATCGCCTTGTTCATTAACCGTGATCCTTTGCTTACTACTTCCACGATATACTTTCCCTGAAGCTGCTGCGCTAGAAAGAGGGATATGCTGCCCTGTCTTATCAGTCCAAGCAGTCGAAGGCTCTCCATAATACTCTGAAGGGTCTTGGGGAGGAGGCACTTCCTTAGAGCGTTGTTCATACCTTACAGGTATTGATTCGTCCTGTTTCACAGGCTTCGTATCATACAAAGCATCGTCACCCTTCAAGCCTGCAGACGCCTCGTTAACGGTATCGTCATCCCATGACCTTGGGGCCATTGTCTCGTCTTCAACGTCTACACGATCCTTGCGTTTGAAGGCTTCGTCAGCCTCCGCAGCATCGTGGGCAGCAACGCTTGCGTTAGTCAGTTCGTCCTCTGCTTTGTTAATCTCTGCGACAGTATCTTTATCTCCTCCAAAAGCTAAATCTTCAGCATCCTGTAGCTTCTGCTGTTTCTTAGATAAAACATTAGCTCCTGCTTCTGTTGCATCGGCTCCTATCTTTGCTGCCGCATCGCGTCCAGCTAGAATGCGCCTAAGCCCAGAGGAGGTGGTACGTCCTGCAGTTTTTGCTGCGACCTTTAGAGAAGCTGCTAGGTAGTTGAAAAAGATACCAAATACAGCACCTTCGCCTGCAAACTTCATACGCCCAAGCGCGTTACCTTGAAAGGCGTTCCAACTGTATGTTATGGACTCACCGAGTTCATTCGCTGGTGCGTTAACCCAGTCTGGGTTTGCTTCTATAGCCTGCTCAACAATAGTCTCTAGTTCGCTATGTTCGTTAAAGAACCCCTGCAACCAGTTTACAAGTAACTCCTCATCCTGCCCTCTCCAAAAAATACCTTCAGCAATGACGCCTGTTCCAACGCCTTGTTTTCCCACTTCAAAAAGCTTCTGGGGGGTTAACCCACGTTCCCTAGCGGCTCTATCGGCTGCTCGCTTAGACTTCGCCATGTCGCTTACATAAGCAGCACGGGTCTTATCGTCCATCGCAGCTATTTGTTTATCAGACTTTGGCCTCCCACCCCAGCGTTTCGCCTGATCTTTTGACCAAGGGGCTTTAGTCTTAGGGCCACCTCCTACCCGCTTCATGACTCGATGCCCTAGTAAGTAGGAGCTTACTAAGTGGCTTCCTATTTTAGATAATTCGAAATTAGTACTATGAGGATTATCAGGGATGTAATCAGAAAAAGTAAATACTCGTTGATCGGCTCCTGCGAAATCAGGAATAAAGTTGGCAGCGGCTTCACCTGTTTGAAAGACGCCCTTAGCGGCTCCTTGAAGAGTGTTATCGTACCAAGAGCGTTCCTGCATTTGGCGATCTTTATAGTCAGTCGTATCTTGATTCTTGTACCAAGAGTTTAACTGAGATTGATAAATATCCAGTTCGCTTTTAGTTGCGCCCCCTAATTGTGTTTGTCCTACAGGCATTATTTCTTTGGTTTTGGCTTATTGATTTTTGGCTTCGGAACCTTATCCACAAGCTTCTGAATGGCTTCGTCTTGAATCTGTTGGATTATCTCTGGGACAGTAGGCAAGGCGTCTGCTTTAGGTGTAGCCCCTTTCGGAGGAGAAGTGCGATACCGCTCTGCTTCTCTCTTATTAGCCCCTTCCATTACTTCTGCTGTCCTTTGTTTAACACGATCAGGAAATAGCTTATCCAAATATTGCTGAACAGCTTTACGTTCTTTCGGATTTTGGATTAAGCCTCCTATTTCTTTCTTCTGCTCTTCGTGAACCCAAGGAGCATCGGGAGTTAGCCTCGTCGGACGGCGCACTTCACCATCAGGGCCGGGAGGTAACTGTTCTACTGCAGGCTGTATAAGTCCATCAGGAGACATGGTTTGTTCCATCTCAGGAACCTTCCCTCTGTTGGGAGTCCCTTCACGAGGCTCGTGTAGACCTTGAAGATGAAGCCTTTCGTTGGCTGTCTTCGCTCCCCAAGGCTTCAAACGGTTAAACGGTGAATCACTTTGGGCTTCCTTAACCTTATGAGGAATAGTGAGTGGAGCTACACCAAAGACATTGGTGCGGTCTCCATAAAATCCTTTTGTATACCCTGATCTTTTTATGAGGAGGTTGACGGCCTTAGCTCTCGCGCTGTTCATCTCAGCACCACCACTTAAGACACCAACGTAATGCTCAGTACGTCTCTTAAACTCGTCAGGATCGATCCTAAGTCCTGTACCGCTTGTGCTTCTTCCAAACGGAACCCACATCTGTTCCATATCAGGAAGATTATGCGGGGAATTATAGTTCATCTCAGCTAAAGCTACTTGCTGAGCTAAGATGTATTGTTGTCCAATTCGATCCCGGCGGGGGATTGCGTTAAAATCTAGTCCAAGTTTATCAAGGCGTTCTTGGGTTTTCTCGACATCACCTATTTTTCCAAACTTCCGTACTTCTTGACTTCCGTACTTGCTATCCTTAGAAAACTTCTTGCCTGTTAACGCATCTCCCGCATCCCCAAGCTCAGGTTGCCCCAGCGTTTCTGAACCTAAAGAATATTCTGCCCCTGCGCCATCTCGCTGCTTACCGCTCTCAATGGTGTAATATTTAGGTGCAGCAGGGAGTCTCCCTGTAGCTCTTCCCAACATATTTCCATCTAAATCTACCGTAAAATCGCGCCACCACGTTCCAAAACGGCCAAGCTGCTCACCTGACTCCGCAGCATCTTTGATTTCATACCTATAGACGGGGTACTGTCCATTAGAGATTACTCCAGATATATCTTTGAAAGCCTCCCAGCCAAACCCATCCTCAATATTATACTCTTCGTTCAACACTTTCTGATTGTGTTGTAGAAAGCGGTCAAAGTGTTGCTTTTCAGCAGGAGTCCACGAAGTGTTCTGGTATATGGAGTGGTCAGAGCCTAAAAACTCCGATACCACGTGGTTCTCGATCTGATTTGAAGCGGATTCAGGCAACTCCTGTGGCATACGAGCCATGAACTTAATCATTTGGCCCCGCATCTTCTGATCATAATCGGTATGAGCTTCTTGAAGTAAGGCGAGTTGCTTAGGGTCTTCCAAGTTATAATTCTGAGGATTGATATCCTTACCGTGCATGAGCTTCCAAATCTTAAAGAAACCCTTGGCCTCACCTGAAAACTCCCACTCACCTATTTCAGACGCATTGATCTCTACGTTAAGATCATCAATCTGATCCCATGAAGTGTAGAGTAAGTGTGTGTTAGCTGATAACTGGTGAGTAACCACATTGAAGGGAACTTCTAAGTCATCCTCACCTTCAACAGGAATGTTTAGGTTGTAATCCTCCTTGAAATTTCCGTTCTCATCTATCCATTGACGCCAATCTAACCCGTCTCCCATCATCTGAGAATTACGTAGATATTCTTGGTGGCCTTGAATAGTTACCAGTAGTTCTTTTTGAGCATCAAGGTCTCCAACTTTCTGGGCTTCCCTATATTTACCCATAGTGTTTCCATAGTTTTCAACCTCTCGATTAAACTCTTCTTTTCTAAGTCTACGTTTGTCGTTGAGAGCCTGCTTTAAGCTGAAACCACTTGGCCCTGTCCAAAATTGAACTGCTGAGTGCGTACCCGTAGCTCCTTTTTGATTGTCGTTAAAAACTTTCTCGTTAGTTGATTGTCCTAAGTCTCTAAAGTGAGACTCCATCTGACCTTCAATACTTGTAATAGTATCTTCAGCCTTTTTAAGTTGCGCTCCAAGCTTAAGCTGCTGTGCCTCTCTTGCTGCCTGTCCTTCTGGACTCCACCTAAGATGATCTTTGTAAACCCTTGTGTAGATGTTGACTCGTTTACGCATCTCTTCAGTCAACGCTGTCTTAAGGTCGGTGTAACCTTTTTCGTCCCAATGTTTTTGACGCTCAGTTGGATCAGGGTGAGCGAGGTGGTAACGGTTCAGCAGCTTACGGGCAGTCTGCTGGATGTCTTCCTTCATTGCGTCGAGGGCTTTGTGCGCTGCCTCTTTCTCAAGCGAGCTAGGCTTAGCAAGAGATACACCTTCAGCATCAGTTAGGTCATCTGCTTGACGAAACTTATATTCAAACTGAGGTGCAATGACTTCCTTGAGAAGAGAGTCAGACGATCCATCAATAATGGAGGTA
>Ga0315316_10001548_pt1 | contig 16255 bp, 2 predicted proteins | sample M160m3416metaG_FD_203702 | JGI IMG/M metagenome (GOLD analysis project Ga0315316, IMG submission 203702) | Ammonia-oxidizing marine archaeal communities from Monterey Bay, California, United States - M1 60m 3416 | ecosystem: Environmental > Aquatic > Marine > Intertidal zone | place: USA...
TATTGGCATTACTAGCATCAAGTGCCATTCCAGTTTCTCCCCCAGGTGTCCCAAATTCAATTGTTTGTCCAGTATTAGGTTGAAATCTACCAGTTCCAGTAACATCTAATGTTTTAGAAGGAGATGAATTACCAATACCAACTTTACCATCAGTTGTAATTCTCATTTTTTCTGAATATCCAGCACCATTAGTTCCACCATTATCTGTTGTATAAAAGAAAGCAATATCACTAAAATTACTACCACCACTATATTTTCTACCAATAAGCCATCTCTCATCACAATCAGCAGTTGTTGTACTATTACCAAGAGAAAAACCAGCTTCTCTTGCTTTATTAGATGCTACTCCGATTCTTGCAACTTTACCTCCTGATGTTGTATTAGAACCAACAACAGAGAAGGAAACTCCACCAGCAGTATAAAGACCATCTCCCATAAATCTACTAGTTCCATTAACATCTAATCTATAAGCAGGATTTGTATGTCCAATACCAACATTAGCACCTTGAATTCTTACTCTTTCTTGATTATTAGTATAAATTGCTAATTTACCGTCACCTTGTTGATGAAATCCAGTATCATTATCACCAATTGCTAAATGAATTTGTGGGGTAAAACTTCCAGCAACTCCAAGATTACCAGTAGCATTAAGAGTTGTACAAGTAAGTGCGGCAGTTCTTAATGGAGAATAGGAAAGATTAGAAACACTTGTACTACCAGGAGCACTTTGGGAAGTAAATAAATGCCATCCAGTGGCACTAGCATCACGGACTAAACCAGTATAATAAGTAGTTGCTCCACTAACATATTTACCATACATACCAATATCAACACTATCAGCAGCATTATTAGATGCTAATTGAATTAAAGAATCTTCTACAACAATATCGGTAGTATTAACAGTAGTAGTAGTACCATTAACAACTAAATTTCCACCAACAGTTAAATTACCAGTAAATCTACCATTACCAGTAACATCTAATTTTTTAGATGGAGAAGTATTATTAATACCAACATTACCAGTAGAATTTTGAACTGTAAAGTGATATGTATCATTAGCAAATATATAAAACTGGTTATTATTAGTTCCATTACCTGCATTATTAGTTCCTACTTGCCAAGAACCATTGTTGGAATAAAATAAAATATCTTGTTCAGCAGTTGAACCATCTCCTAGTCTCATATTGCCTCTGACATCTAATTTATATTCTGGATTATCAGTACCAATACCAACATTACCATTATAATATGCTTCACTACTTGCTTCAGTCCAAACAGAAGAACCACCACCACCAAATGTTTGGGCGGTACCATTAATTCTTAAAGAACCAGTAAGGTTAATATCACCATTAACATCTAATTTATAAGCAGCATTTTGTTTACCAATACCTAATTTACCACCTTTAAGATGCATTTTCCATTGATTATTTTCCATAAATCCCATCTCTTTACCAGATGCGATATTAATTCTAGTATCACCACCACTGGATTGGATCATAGCATAAGTATTTTCTCCAAACATAGATTTATGTGCGAAACCCATCCAGCCACCATGAATAGCACCAATTTTCATTTCTTGATTAGATGGACCAATTTCAACATTATTAGCATAGACGGCAGTATTTGATGATTCACTCCAAACAGAAGAACCACCACCATATTCAGTTCCATTTTTTCTTAAAGTTCCTGTAAAATTAATATCACCAGCGACATCTAATTTATAAGAAGGTGTTGTATCACCAATACCAACATTACCATTACTTTCTAATATACTCAAAGTAACACGTTCATTAACTCTATCTCTAATATTAAATGTATCTCCTGAACAATACATATCCCAATAACCTAGTTTGGTATTTCCATTACTACTTAATAGAATTAATTCAATTGCTGGGGCCCACCCAGAAGCGTGATTTCTTGCGATTTTCATAACAGCATCTGGCCCAATAAGATTTAAGTTTCTGTTAGCAGTTCCTTGACTTCCAACTTCAGCACCAACAACAACTTTACCATCACCTTTAATAAACATTCTAGTTGTATTATTTGTTCCAAAATTTAAATTATAATTACCTGTATTAAATAGATATCCTTGTTGATTATCGTTTCTTTGAAAATACATAAAATCATCACCATTTGGGTTAGTAATTCTAATATTATTTCTAAAATTAGCAGTAAATGAATCGGTTGAATAAACATCTAATGTATATCCAGGAGTAGCGGTACCAATACCTAATCTACCTTCTTTAGTAACTCTCATTCTTTCAACATATGAACTTCCTGCAGTAGTTAACCATTTATAACCACCTTCAGTAGTTGCTCCACCATCACCAGCATAAAAATCAACATATTCTCCAGTAGAAGTTCTAATTTTAGAACCAGCAGTTCCTCCAGTAGTTAAATAAATTTTTTCAGTACCATCGGTACTATTTAATTTAAGAGTTCCTGTAATAGTAGCATTACCTCCATAAGAAGCGGTAGAAGACGCTTCAGACCAAACAGATGAACTACCTGCGGAAGTTAAAGAAGTCCAAGTACCATTAGTTTTAGCACCATAGAAATCTCCACCTTGGAATTTAATAGTACCAGCAACAGAGTTATCAGCATTACCAAGTTTAATAGCACCATCAACTTCTAATTTTTCAGTAGGATTATTATTACCAATACCAACATTACCACCACCAGTAACTAGTGCAACATTATTTGTAACAGCACTATTTATTTCTAATGGTGTTCCAGCAGTTGCTTCATTATAAGCAATATTACTTTTTAATACACCATTTGCTTTAAAATCTATATATGAAATATCATTTCCACTATTATTATTATTACAATCAAGAATTAGACCAACATTATTATTACTTTCTATATGTAAATTTGCTTGTGGATTATTAGTACCAATACCAACATTACCAGAAGCACGATAAAGATTTGCACCATTATCTAACCAAGCATCAGCACCAGTTTCTTCTTCATAATCGTCTGCTGTAGCTCTGAAAACATCTTTTACTCTTTTAGAATTATCACCAGTAAGATTTCTTAAATAGTTTCTCCAATGTTTTAATTTAATAGATTGTAAATTTGCTGCATTACCAGCAAAAGCTTTAGCACCAGCAGCACTACCCCCAGCAGCAGTAATAGCAGCAGGAACTGTAGTAGTTTTTCTTTTTCTGAATTTCATTTTACCACCAGAAATAGTAACTTTATGCTCATCACCAATCCAAAGAGAGGAATCAGAAACATACATATCTCTAATTTTAAATTCAGCAGAACCAATATCATAAGCATCATTCACATCTGGAATAATTGAACCTCTCATAGTACCAGAAGTAAAATCAATATCTGCTACTGCGAGATCTGCTTTAGCATAACCACCAGCAGTCAGATCAACAGTAGTAGCAGGTTCAGTTTGGGTATTATTGAAAAGTCTCATTTTTCCATCAGTAGCATCTCTAAACATACCGGAATATTTAGTAACACCACTATCAACATATTTACCATACCAACCCATATCAAGTGCGTCTGCTGTATTAGCAGAAGCATATTTAAACATACTATCAGCAACTGATACTGTAGTAGAATTAACAGTAGTAGTAGTACCAGAAACAGTTAAATCACCTACAATAGTAACATTTCTAAGACCAGCAATATCTTTATTAGCATCAGCAACAACCGCTTTAGAACCAGCAACAGTACCTGGAGAAACACCATCAAGAACATTTAATTCAGTTGAATTAACAGTATTTACACCATCAAGAGTTAAAGAAGTACCTCTAAGAGAACCTTCTGCTTGGAAATTATTTCCACATACAACTGTAGTAGAACCAGAAGATGTGATTTTTTGCCCATCTAACATTTGAAGGGTCTTTTTAACTTGAACGATACCACCAGCACCGATTTCAAGATCACCAGTTCCTGTAGCATTAATTTGAACGTTACCAGAACCAGAAGTTTTAAGGCTTAAGTTTTGGTCGGCATCGGTAGAAATGGTAATAGTACCAGAATCATCAGTGACGACTTGTTTACCATTAACATAAAGAGAACCGGGGCCGACGTATACGTGTCTAAAAGTTTTAGTAGCACTACCTAAATCGTAAGTATTATTAGCATCTGGAATAATATGTCCTTTCATAGTCATATTACCAGTAAATTTAGAAGTTCCATTAACATCTAATTGTGCTGCTGGGTCATTAGTACCAATACCAACATTTGCTCCAGTATAATAAACTTCATTAGTTCCAGAGGTTTTAGTCCAAACAGATGTTGATTCAAGTGAAGCAGTACCAGTTACTGTAAGATCACCATCAACATAAGTATTACCTACTATATGAACTGCTTGGGAAGGAGTTAAAGTACCAAAACCAACTCTATTAGTAGAAGCATCAACGAATAAAGAACCACCATCAACAGTTAAATCATCAGTGACTTGAAGATTTCCGTTTATACTATAAGTTCCTTGTGGAACAACATTAATACCAGTTAAACCAGTACCAAAAGATTGTCTAGTAAGAAAAGCACCATTTCCACTATTAGCGGTTGAATCATAATGTTGAAATTTAAGTTGTTCATTATCTACAACAAGACGCCAATCATTATTACTAGGTTGTCCTCCAATGGCATTACCTTGAAGGTCAATAATTTGAGCGCGTACTGTACCATATGGATCTGTCATTTTATGTGTTTATATTATTAATGTTGAAAATTTCTGTAAACAAATGAATAGATTATATAATAAAATATATATACATCTAATATATATGTTTATATTTTAGATATATGATACATAATTATAAATGTTTATAATTTACTCTTTGTTTCATTAAAAATAATTGTTGAAAGTTCTTTAAAAATTTCTTGTTTTGTTTTTTTCCGACAATCTACCATAATATCACAATACTTATGATATAACGCATTTCTTTCATCAAATAAATCTTGAAATGTCATTCCTGGTTTTATAACAACACCTCTTTTTTTTAAATCACCTAATCTTTCTCTTAAAGTTTGAATATCTACAAATAAATAAATAATTATGCTATTAATTTTTCTAAAATGTTTCATAATTTTATCACTATAAATTACACTTCCTCCGGGAGAAATAATTGTATTACGACAACTTAAATTACAGAGAACTGTTTCTTCATATTCACAAAATCCTTTTTCGCCTAAATCTTTTAATATATCTCCTAATTTTTTACCATATATTTTCTCAATAATAATATCACCATCAATAAAATTTATATTATATTTTTTACTTAATTTTCTACCCCAATAACTTTTACCAGCACTTGGCATACCAATAAAGACAATGTTTTTATTATTCAGTTTCATAAATATAATTAAATGATATATTTATAAAATTGAAAGGTATATTTATATAAATTTTAAAAATTAACTGATTATTAAATTAACCGCAGTGATAAGTACAACCAACAAATTGTGCGATATAAATATTTTCACCATTTGCTTTCTTGGTATTATATTCTGATTCTATAGCAATAATAATTCCTAAAAAAATTATCGCAAAGCGGATACGCTCATCTTCGATGGCTATAATCCTAAGTGTGCTTTAATTGCTGCTAATTCATTTTTAAGTGTTTCTACTTCTGCTTTAAGTGCAGTATTTTCAGCATCTAATGCTTTACACGCACCAACAAGAAGTGGAGTAAAACGAGCATAATCAATTGTGTATAATCTATCTTGTGTAACTGAATTTCCATCCTCGTCAATAATTGTTTCTGTTGGTTCATCTGTTCCTAAATCATTATTTTGCCATAATGGAATTGCTGTAGCAACTTCTTGAGCAACAAATCCATATACATCTTTTTGAGATGGATCTTTTTTATAATGATACAATCTTGGTTGAAGATTATTTATAACTTGTAAAGCATTGGCATTTTCTAAATCTCTAATATTGTCTTTTACTCTTCTATCAGATGTAGAAGAATACGAAACAGAAGAATCAGTATTTAATCTAATCATTCCAACAGACGCTGGAGTAGTATCAGATGTAGAAGATGTAAAGTTAATAATATGATTACTACTACCACCTGTTCTAAAATTAGCACAATCAATACCATTATTATTAGCAATAACACCTAAAGCCCAATTACTATTACCAAAACATTTCATACCTTGATGTCCTCTAGCACCACCAATTTTCAATCTTTTTTCATAAATTTGGATAGCTTCGTGAGAAGATTCAGTAGTTGGAGCAGATGATGTTCCAAAAACAACTTGATTACCATTTACCATGAACTTTGTATCATTATTAACACGGAATTCTATTTTTTGACCGCTTGCAGAATTTATTAATGTTCTTCCGGCACTATGTTGCATCAAAGCATAATCAGGAGAATCTTTATGCTGTAATCCAGCCCAACCAGTATATCCCACTCTACCAATTCTCATTTCTTCTCCAGGTTCACCAGCAATTAAATTCTCAGTAAATCTACCAGTTCCAGCAACGTCTAATTTATAAGAAGGACTTTGATTATTAATACCAATACTACCACTTCTAGTAAGTGTAATTCCTTTATTCCATTCCCAATCTCCAGAAGCATTATCAGGAACAAGAGATATAAAATCTCCACTAGCAGATCCTCTCGGATGAATTATAAATCGTTGATTATTAGTACTATTAAATATTATATCACTATTACAATTTAGTACACCAGTAAATCTACCATCTCCAGTAACGTCTAATTTATAAGAAGGCGAAGTATTACCAATACCTAAATATCCTCTATAATCTAGAGTCATTCTTTCAAGTAAATTATTTCCAGTAGTTCCTGTACTATTACCATCACCTTCATTAGTATAAAAACCAATTCCTCCCTGGATCCAACCAGAATTACCACTTCCATTATCTGTATGAATTCTTCCTTGAATACGAGAAAATATTTTTGCTAGACCATAACCAGTTGCTGTATCACCACTTACTGCTTCTTGTCCCATAAAATTAATTTCACCTAATATTGTTCTATCTGGCCAATTCATATAATTATTACTATCTCTATTAAAAAAATTTAATTCACCACCTCCAGCTTGATCACCACCATTTAAAAGTATTTTTGGTAGTGATCCATGGAGTTCTAACATTTCATTTGGAGAAGTAGTTCCAATACCAACTCTCCCACCATCTTCACATAAATATACTCTAATATCAGCAGCAGTATCTCTAGCATAAAAACTAGCCATTCTAAGACCACCATTAAGATCTATAATAAATTGTTTAGAATCAACTAATGAACTTAAATGTAATTGAGTACCAGATCCAGATGTACCATTAGTATGAAATTTCCATTGTCTATCAGTTTCAAATTTTAATAAATCACCATTTCCTTTAATATCTATTTTTGCGGTAGGATTAAGAGTTCCAATACCAACATTACCATTTTGATGGAAACAAACTCTATCAACTAAATTAGTATAACCATTAGTAACAGCATCACCACCAGAAAATACTAAACTTGCGTCAGCAGATGTGTTGCCATATGTAGTATTATATCTTCTAGCAATTCTCCAAGAATAAGCATTACCACTATTTTGGAATAAAATAGAGTTAGTATCATCTGTATCATTACTATTTGTTCTTAAAATTAAATTACTTTGTGCATTATTTAATTTAATGGAACCAGTAGTATCTAAAGAAGTTAAAGAACCAACAGATGTAATATTAGTTTGTGCAGCTGTCGCAAGAGTACCAGTAATATTTCCAGAAGCATTAATAGTTGTACAAGTAAGTGCGTCAGTTCTTAATGGAGAATAGGAAAGATTAGAAACACCTGCGGTAGAAGGAGCACTTTGGGAAGTAAATAAATGCCATCCACCTGCACTAGCATCACGGGCTAAACCAGTATAATAAGTAGTTCCCCCACTAACATATTTTCCATACATACCAATATCAGCAGTATCAGCAGTATTGTTAGATGCTAATTGAATTAAAGTATCTTTTACAACAATATCAGTAGTATTAACAGTAGTAGTAGTACCAGCAACAGTTAAATTACCTGTAATTTCAACATTTCCTCCTAATTTAGAAGCACCAACAACTTCTAATGGAACAGTAGGAGCCATTTTGAAAATACCAACACCAGTAGCAGTAACATTTATTTGAGAAGTATTATCACTTCCAAAAGTATCACCAACACCATACTTAATTTTAAAAGCTTGTTCACCTGCGTGTAATCCAATTGTTGCTTCTCTTGTTGCTGTTGCCGACTTAAAAACCTGAATAATCTGATTGTTACCATCTCTATCTTCAAATAAACATTTAACATGATCACCACCAGCATCTCCACCGTTACCACCACCAACAACATGTAATTCATAACCAGAATCAGCAGTAGAATGACTTTGACCAACAACTAAACTATGAACACCAAGATCATCAGGAACACTACCACCACCAAATGTTTGAGCGGTACCATTAATTCTTAAAGCACCAGTTAAGTTAATATCACCAGCGACATCTAATCTATAAGATGGATTAGTTTTATTAATACCAATTTTACCATTTGTATGAATTGTTAAACATTTAGTTCCACTACTTGGAGCAACGGTGCTTGATGCTTCAGTTGTAATATTAAATTTATCACCATCTGAATGATCTACCCCAACACTCCAAGAACGAGTAGTATCTAATAGTCTATAACGAATATAAGGATCATGAGCAGTATTAACTGCTATATTTAATCCCATTTCACCAGATGTACTTTGAAATTGAACATTACCTCTACGACAATCTAATCCAAAATTTGGATTATTAGTACCAATACCAACATTACCATTATAATATGCTTCACTATTTGATTCAGTCCATACAGAAGAACCACCACCAAAGGTTTGGGCGGTACCATTAATTCTTAAAGAACCAGTAAGGTTAATATCACCATCAACATCTAATTTATAAGCAGCATTTTGTTTACCAATACCTAATTTACCACCTTTAAGATGCATTTTCCATTGATTATTTTCCATAAATCCCATCTCTTTACCAGATGCGATATTAATTCTAGTATCACCACCACTGGATTGGATCATAGCATAAGTATTTTCTCCAAACACAGCTTTATGTGCGAAACCCATCCAGCCACCATGAATAGCGCCAATTTTCATTTCTTGATTAGATGGACCAATTTCAACATTATTAGCATAGACGGCAGTATTTGATGATTTACTCCAAACAGGAGAACCATATTCAGAACCATTTTTTCTTAAAGTTCCAGTAAAGTTAATATCACCAGTGACATCTAATTTATAAGATGGATTAGTTTGACCGATACCCAATCTACCTTCTTTAGTAAATCTCATTTTTTCTGCCCAAGCCGAACTATCATTAGTAAACCATCTAAATTGACCGGATTGTGTTGTGCCATCTTCTTTACCAGCATACATATCAACAGACCAACCAGTTGAGTGAGATATTTTAGAACCATTCGCAACATTAGTTAATATAATTTTATTAGCATCCCCAGTAGTAAAACCCATAAGACCATTAACAGTTAATAAATAATCTGGATTATTAGTACCAATACCAACTTTACCATCAGCAGCAATTCTCATTCTTTCAAGATAATCACTACTTTCACTGGTAAACCATCTATGAACACCTTCATTTGTAGCACCACCACGACCAGCATAGGTATCAATAGTCCAACCACTATCAGTTCTAATTTTAGAACCATTAGTTCCAGATGATGTTAACCAAATTTTTTCAGTTCCATCCGTACTATTAAATTTAAGAGTTCCTGTTATAGTAGCACTACCTGCGTAAGATGCTGTTGTAGATGCTTCAGACCATACAGAAGAACTACCTGCTTGAGTTAAAGAAGTCCAATTACCATTAGTTTTAGCACCCCAGAAATCTCCACCTTGGAATCTAATAGTACCAGCAGTAGAACCAGAAGCATTACCAATTTTAATACCACCACTAACTTCTAATTTTTCACCAGGAGCAGTATTACCAACACCAACATTACCATTACTTTCTAATATACTCAAAGTGTCACGTTCATTAACTCTATCTCTAATAGTAAATCTATCTCCTGTAACATATAAATCCCAATAAGCATTTAAGGTATTTCCATTAGAACTGAGATGAAGTAATTCAATTGCTGGAGAATAACCAGAAGCATGATTTCTAGCAACTCTCATAACAGCATCTGGTCCAATAATATTCAAATTTCTATTAGCAGTTCCTTGACTTCCAACAGTATTACCGAATAATGCGTGTCCATTAACATGTAAAGTTTTTCCTGGATTATTAGTTCCAATACCAACATTACCAGAAGCACGATAAAGATTTGCCCCAGTTTCTAACCAAGCATCAGCACCAGTTTCTTCTTCATAATCGTCTGCTGTAGCTCTGAAAACATCTTTTACTCTTTTAGAATTATCACCAGTAAGATTTCTTAAATAGTTTCTCCAATGTTTTAATTTAATAGATTGTAAATTTGCTGCATTACCAGCAAAAGCTTTAGCACCAGCAGCACTACCCCCAGCAGCAGTAATAGCAGCAGGAACTGTAGTAGTTTTTCTTTTTCTGAATTTCATTTTACCACCAGAAATAGTAACTTTATGCTCATCACCAATCCAAAGAGAGGAATCAGAAACATACATATCTCTAATTTTAAATTCAGCAGAACCAATATCATAAGCATCATTCACATCTGGAATAATTGAACCTCTCATAGTACCAGAAGTAAAATCAATATCTGCTACTGCGAGATCTGCTTTAGCATAACCACCAGCAGTCAGATCAACAGTAGTAGCAGGTTCAGTTTGGGTATTATTGAAAAGTCTCATTTTTCCATCAGTAGCATCTCTAAACATACCGGAATATTTAGTAACACCACTATCAACATATTTACCATACCAACCCATATCAAGTGCGTCTGCTGTATTAGCAGAAGCATATTTAAACATACTATCAGCAACTGATACTGTAGTAGAATTAACAGTAGTAGTAGTACCAGAAACAGTTAAATCACCTACAATAGTAACATTTCTAAGACCAGCAATATCTTTATTAGCATCAGCAACAACCGCTTTAGAACCAGCAACAGTACCTGGAGAAACACCATCAAGAACATTTAATTCAGTTGAATTAACAGTATTTACACCATCAAGAGTTAAAGAAGTACCTCTAAGAGAACCTTCTGCTTGGAAATTATTTCCACATACAACTGTAGTAGAACCAGAAGATGTGATTTTTTGCCCATCTAACATTTGAAGGGTCTTTTTAACTTGAACGATACCACCAGCACCGATTTCAAGATCACCAGTTCCTGTAGCATTAATTTGAACGTTACCAGAACCAGAAGTTTTAAGGCTTAAGTTTTGGTCGGCATCGGTAGAAATGGTAATAGTACCAGAATCATCAGTGACGACTTGTTTACCATTAACATAAAGAGAACCGGGGCCGACGTATACGTGTCTAAAAGTTTTAGTAGCACTACCTAAATCGTAAGTATTATTAGCATCTGGAATAATATGTCCTTTCATAGTCATATTACCAGTAAATTTAGAAGTTCCATTAACATCTAATTGTGCTGCTGGGTCATTAGTACCAATACCAACATTTGCTCCAGTATAATAAACTTCATTAGTTCCAGAGGTTTTAGTCCAAACAGATGTTGATTCAAGTGAAGCAGTACCAGTTACTGTAAGATCACCATCAACATAAGTATTACCTACTATATGAACTGCTTGGGAAGGAGTTAAAGTACCAAAACCAACTCTATTAGTAGAAGCATCAACGAATAAAGAACCACCATCAACAGTTAAATCATCAGTGACTTGAAGATTTCCGTTTATACTATAAGTTCCTTGTGGAACAACATTAATACCAGTTAAACCAGTACCAAAAGATTGTCTAGTAAGAAAAGCACCATTTCCACTATTAGCGGTTGAATCATAATGTTGAAATTTAAGTTGTTCATTATCTACAACAAGACGCCAATCATTATTACTAGGTTGTCCTCCAATGGCATTACCTTGAAGGTCAATAATTTGAGCGCGTACTGTACCATATGGATCTGTCATTTTATGTGTTTATATTATTAATGTTGAAAATTTCTGTAAACAAATGAATAGATTATATAATAAAATATATATACATCTAATATATATGTTTATATTTTAGATATATGATACATAATTATAAATGTTTATAATTTACTCTTTGTTTCATTAAAAATAATTGTTGAAAGTTCTTTAAAAATTTCTTGTTTTGTTTTTTTCCGACAATCTACCATAATATCACAATACTTATGATATAACGCATTTCTTTCATCAAATAAATCTTGAAATGTCATTCCTGGTTTTATAACAACACCTCTTTTTTTTAAATCACCTAATCTTTCTCTTAAAGTTTGAATATCTACAAATAAATAAATAATTATGCTATTAATTTTTCTAAAATGTTTCATAATTTTATCACTATAAATTACACTTCCTCCGGGAGAAATAATTGTATTACGACAACTTAAATTACAGAGAACTGTTTCTTCATATTCACAAAATCCTTTTTCGCCTAAATCTTTTAATATATCTCCTAATTTTTTACCATATATTTTCTCAATAATAATATCACCATCAATAAAATTTATATTATATTTTTTACTTAATTTTCTACCCCAATAACTTTTACCAGCACTTGGCATACCAATAAAGACAATGTTTTTATTATTCAGTTTCATAAATATAATTAAATGATATATTTATAAAATTGAAAGGTATATTTATATAAATTTTAAAAATTAACTGATTATTAAATTAACCGCAGTGATAAGTACAACCAACAAATTGTGCGATATAAATATTTTCACCATTTGCTTTCTTGGTATTATATTCTGATTCTATAGCAATAATAATTCCTAAAAAAATTATCGCAAAGCGGATACGCTCATCTTCGATGGCTATAATCCTAAGTGTGCTTTAATTGCTGCTAATTCATTTTTAAGTGTTTCTACTTCTGCTTTAAGTGCAGTATTTTCAGCATCTAATGCTTTACACGCACCAACAAGAAGTGGAGTAAAACGAGCATAATCAATTGTGTATAATCTATCTTGTGTAACTGAATTTCCATCCTCGTCAATAATTGTTTCTGTTGGTTCATCTGTTCCTAAATCATTATTTTGCCATAATGGAATTGCTGTAGCAACTTCTTGAGCAACAAATCCATATACATCTTTTTGAGATGGATCTTTTTTATAATGATACAATCTTGGTTGAAGATTATTTATAACTTGTAAAGCATTGGCATTTTCTAAATCTCTAATATTGTCTTTTACTCTTCTATCAGATGTAGAAGAATACGAAACAGAAGAATCAGTATTTAATCTAATCATTCCAACAGACGCTGGAGTAGTATCAGATGTAGAAGATGTAAAGTTAATAATATGATTACTACTACCACCTGTTCTAAAATTAGCACAATCAATACCATTATTATTAGCAATAACACCTAAAGCCCAATTACTATTACCAAAACATTTCATACCTTGATGTCCTCTAGCACCACCAATTTTCAATCTTTTTTCATAAATTTGGATAGCTTCGTGAGAAGATTCAGTAGTTGGAGCAGATGATGTTCCAAAAACAACTTGATTACCATTTACCATGAACTTTGTATCATTATTAACACGGAATTCTATTTTTTGACCGCTTGCAGAATTTATTAATGTTCTTCCGGCACTATGTTGCATCAAAGCATAATCAGGAGAATCTTTATGCTGTAATCCAGCCCAACCAGTATATCCCACTCTACCAATTCTCATTTCTTCTCCAGGTTCACCAGCAATTAAATTCTCAGTAAATCTACCAGTTCCAGCAACGTCTAATTTATAAGAAGGACTTTGATTATTAATACCAATACTACCACTTCTAGTAAGTGTAATTCCTTTATTCCATTCCCAATCTCCAGAAGCATTATCAGGAACAAGAGATATAAAATCTCCACTAGCAGATCCTCTCGGATGAATTATAAATCGTTGATTATTAGTACTATTAAATATTATATCACTATTACAATTTAGTACACCAGTAAATCTACCATCTCCAGTAACGTCTAATTTATAAGAAGGCGAAGTATTACCAATACCTAAATATCCTCTATAATCTAGAGTCATTCTTTCAAGTAAATTATTTCCAGTAGTTCCTGTACTATTACCATCACCTTCATTAGTATAAAAACCAATTCCTCCCTGGATCCAACCAGAATTACCACTTCCATTATCTGTATGAATTCTTCCTTGAATACGAGAAAATATTTTTGCTAGACCATAACCAGTTGCTGTATCACCACTTACTGCTTCTTGTCCCATAAAATTAATTTCACCTAATATTGTTCTATCTGGCCAATTCATATAATTATTACTATCTCTATTAAAAAAATTTAATTCACCACCTCCAGCTTGATCACCACCATTTAAAAGTATTTTTGGTAGTGATCCATGGAGTTCTAACATTTCATTTGGAGAAGTAGTTCCAATACCAACTCTCCCACCATCTTCACATAAATATACTCTAATATCAGCAGCAGTATCTCTAGCATAAAAACTAGCCATTCTAAGACCACCATTAAGATCTATAATAAATTGTTTAGAATCAACTAATGAACTTAAATGTAATTGAGTACCAGATCCAGATGTACCATTAGTATGAAATTTCCATTGTCTATCAGTTTCAAATTTTAATAAATCACCATTTCCTTTAATATCTATTTTTGCGGTAGGATTAAGAGTTCCAATACCAACATTACCATTTTGATGGAAACAAACTCTATCAACTAAATTAGTATAACCATTAGTAACAGCATCACCACCAGAAAATACTAAACTTGCGTCAGCAGATGTGTTGCCATATGTAGTATTATATCTTCTAGCAATTCTCCAAGAATAAGCATTACCACTATTTTGGAATAAAATAGAGTTAGTATCATCTGTATCATTACTATTTGTTCTTAAAATTAAATTACTTTGTGCATTATTTAATTTAATGGAACCAGTAGTATCTAAAGAAGTTAAAGAACCAACAGATGTAATATTAGTTTGTGCAGCTGTCGCAAGAGTACCAGTAATATTTCCAGAAGCATTAATAGTTGTACAAGTAAGTGCGTCAGTTCTTAATGGAGAATAGGAAAGATTAGAAACACCTGCGGTAGAAGGAGCACTTTGGGAAGTAAATAAATGCCATCCACCTGCACTAGCATCACGGGCTAAACCAGTATAATAAGTAGTTCCCCCACTAACATATTTTCCATACATACCAATATCAGCAGTATCAGCAGTATTGTTAGATGCTAATTGAATTAAAGTATCTTTTACAACAATATCAGTAGTATTAACAGTAGTAGTAGTACCAGCAACAGTTAAATTACCTGTAATTTCAACATTTCCTCCTAATTTAGAAGCACCAACAACTTCTAATGGAACAGTAGGAGCCATTTTGAAAATACCAACACCAGTAGCAGTAACATTTATTTGAGAAGTATTATCACTTCCAAAAGTATCACCAACACCATACTTAATTTTAAAAGCTTGTTCACCTGCGTGTAATCCAATTGTTGCTTCTCTTGTTGCTGTTGCCGACTTAAAAACCTGAATAATCTGATTGTTACCATCTCTATCTTCAAATAAACATTTAACATGATCACCACCAGCATCTCCACCGTTACCACCACCAACAACATGTAATTCATAACCAGAATCAGCAGTAGAATGACTTTGACCAACAACTAAACTATGAACACCAAGATCATCAGGAACACTACCACCACCAAATGTTTGAGCGGTACCATTAATTCTTAAAGCACCAGTTAAGTTAATATCACCAGCGACATCTAATCTATAAGATGGATTAGTTTTATTAATACCAATTTTACCATTTGTATGAATTGTTAAACATTTAGTTCCACTACTTGGAGCAACGGTGCTTGATGCTTCAGTTGTAATATTAAATTTATCACCATCTGAATGATCTACCCCAACACTCCAAGAACGAGTAGTATCTAATAGTCTATAACGAATATAAGGATCATGAGCAGTATTAACTGCTATATTTAATCCCATTTCACCAGATGTACTTTGAAATTGAACATTACCTCTACGACAATCTAATCCAAAATTTGGATTATTAGTACCAATACCAACATTACCATTATAATATGCTTCACTATTTGATTCAGTCCATACAGAAGAACCACCACCAAAGGTTTGGGCGGTACCATTAATTCTTAAAGAACCAGTAAGGTTAA
>Ga0315316_10001553_pt1 | contig 16230 bp, 27 predicted proteins | sample M160m3416metaG_FD_203702 | JGI IMG/M metagenome (GOLD analysis project Ga0315316, IMG submission 203702) | Ammonia-oxidizing marine archaeal communities from Monterey Bay, California, United States - M1 60m 3416 | ecosystem: Environmental > Aquatic > Marine > Intertidal zone | place: USA...
GAGGGTTTTATCCCTCGCGATTTCTCCTTCGACTCCCCTTGGCGTAGGATTTCCTCGCAGTCAAGTTCTTCCATGATCACTGATCATTCAAGCCAGCCTCATATCCCGCTTGCCAAGCGTCATCTTCGGAGTAATCATCGTTAAAACCATCGTCCATTGGTGGAGCCTCAATGCTCTCGTAATGTCCTACCACTTTATATTCTGAAGTCCTCAACTTCTGACAATCGCAGTCAGTAGGAACGCTTACAACGTTGGCGGGGTCGATCTCTACGACCATAAGATTGCCTCCACCGCTGGCGTAACCTTTGGCGTATTCATAACTACCCGCATGGAAACCGTGAGAACAACCCATCGCGGCATCATCGCAAACACCGTTACGAGTCATTTTAAGAACGTCTCCGATCTTGTTAGAAAACCTTTTGGTGTAAAAGTCTTTGAAGTCGTTGGTAACGCCTTTGTAGGCTAAGAAATTACCTTCGGGGGTAATGGGCATACTCTTATGCTCCAAGAACGTGTAGAGTTCGTTTACCGCACGACGAGAGGGGTTATCCATTAACTTGCCAAGAAATTTGACAAGAGGTTTGAAGGGCGCACCTTCGCTCATGAATTTGAGAATTTTGTCTACCACAACATTGTGGAGTGCCTCCCCCTCAAAATAAACCGTGGAATCTTTTACCTCGATCTTCGCTTCTTCATCGAGATAGTCCTCAACCGCTTTGGCGACATCGAATAACATCGCTAACCTATCCCATTCTTCATTAGCTAATGATTGCTTTGCTTCTAGCCAGCTAGGATGAGCGTTGTTCATTGTGAGAGCCTTGCCTTCGATTACGACTGTAAGACTCTCTTCGGTTAAAATATAAGGGACGTTCATTTTGGGTTTTTTTCCTTTTTCTGAGTTGTTGTTTCGCTATAGTTTAATATTATAAAATTTTTTGTTTTTGGTCAAGTAATTTCTTAATAAAATTTCTTCTCGCGAGAGAAGAAAAATCTTTAATAATCTAATTCTTTATCAGCTTCATTGCATACGGCACTTTTTAAGTCGTCGATAACAGTTCTCATGCAGTTAGCTTTTCCCCCATCGTAGTCATCCATAATTATCATACTATTCAGTTCTTTTTCGTATTTAACGATTAGGTCTTGCTTCGTTAGGACTCCTTGGTGCTTTTTTTTGGTCATGATTTTTTAAATAATAATTCTTTTTTAAAAGTTAAAGGGATCGCCTCCCCTACCACAAAGAGACGATCCCCTTTGTTTTAGCTAAAGTGATGCAACATCTACGACATTGATGTAATTCGCTATGTCCTTAAACGCTCCCTGTTCTCCACCTTTGCTTCTCTTGAAGCTCCAAGAGTCCAAGAGGGTTAACATCGCATATTTTTCCTCAATATCGTCTCTCAATTTCTTGACGTTGTGAGAGGGATTGACCTTTAAAATCTTGTCGGTTCTGGTTCTGCCTATCATTTCGACGCAGATATTAGCTAAACTCATGTACTTTTTGTAATTTTGCTTATCAAGCATATCAGTAGCTATAGTCAAAAACTTGCTGAAATCTCCATCGGGGTCAACAAGATGCTCGCCTATATTCTCAAGCAATGATTCTTTCGCCCAATCACTCCCAAGGTGAGCGTTAGCCTCTTCGTAGTCCACTACTTTCTGAGCAAGATTTTCCTCGGAGATAATATCTTCAATTCTCGCAGCGGCCCAATTCCACAAGTTAATCATATCGGGATTTTCTTCTACTTTAGCGGCAAACTTAGTTTTGATAGCGTAAATCTTTTCAGGGAAGTCGAGTCCTATCTTTTTGACATCATCTTTGAAGGTCTGCAAGTCCCAAGGCTCGTATTGACTGCTCCCCTTCTGGACTAGAAAACGATCAATGATAACGTACACTCCCTTGTCATTTTCTAAATCCACTTCTGTGCAGCTAAAGTAGGCAGATTTAGTTTTGTTCCTCCAGTAACCTCCATTTGACTTTTCTTCTTTAATTAAATCCCAATCCACTTCAAAAACAGAAGTAGAATGTTTAGATGAGTGAGCGGAAGAATTGTTCGTGCTACTTGAACTAGTGGCGTAATAATCGCTTACCTTTTTCTTTTCTAAAGTGGATGCGAGAACCATCTCCGCATCAAAAGCATTCTTCTTCAAGAAAGTTTTCTTAGCGGCATCTCCCGAAAAGGTGAGCATATAGACTGTTTTATTCTGATCAATCGCAAGAGGTAAAACGCGACCTATCATGCCATTTTTAGAGCTAAGATCATTTTCAATGACTACGACTTTGTTCGTGCAATTAATGCGATTCTTTTTAACGGCACGATACTTGAAGCCGCGACTTGGCTTTTCGTAAACCACTAAATCTGCACGAACAGGTTTGCTGGAGTGACCATGAGGGTCAACATCTTCATCGTCAAAATAATAATGATCACTCGAAATCTTTACTCCATTCCAAGTTAACTTTTTGGAAAGAATATCGCGAAACTCGTACAATCCGCTTGTCCAATCCATCATAGAACCATAGAGACATTTAGCGGCGAACATCGACTCGCATTCGCCAAACTGCTCCATTGCTTTTTCGACAACCTGTGCTTCGATAACCTTCATGCGAGCAATGATGGCATCTTTGGTTTTGTTAGTAAACTGAAGTTTCTCGCGACTCGCTGAGATTTCTAAGTCTCCGATATTAAAAACCATCACAAGATTAGGTTTTAAAAGATTGTTTAACTTTTCATTCTCGTCCTTGAGATTCAAAGAATATCTTTCAATAGGGTATGCTATGTTGCCCATTACAGCGATAGCATCCCCATAACGATCCTCTTTCACAAGCCACTTCCAATCATCCCCCGAAAAAAGAACTTCATCATTTTCATAAAGGAATTCTGAAGTACCGCAAATCTTGGGCTTTACAGGGAAATGCTCAAATAAATCTTTAGCCCTTGAAACAAATTCGTCATAATCATCATCTCTAACAGGCACTACAATTTCGATGCCATCGGCTTCATCCGTATTAGATACATCTAATTTAGAAATTTGCCCTACTTGAGAAGGATCAATAAAGGCATTGTAACTATGCTTCTTTCCATTAATAAAAGAATTAATTACAAAATTGTCTCCATAAGCGAATGCCGCCTTGGAACCTATGCCGAGCATACCAATCTGATCATTAGTATTCCTCTTGGTGGATTCCCCGTAAAAAGCATAAATGTTTTTAATATCCTCATCGCTTAAAGCATCACCATAATCGCGAATTAAAAGATTAGGATTCAAGCGATTGGGAAGAGTGACCTTAATTGGCGTATGGGGTTTGCCAGCAGCAACATGAGCGTCAACCGCATTGCACGAATACTCTCTAACAACTGCAAGAACCTTGTCGGAGTAAAGTTGGTTCCTAAGAACATTGAAGATGTGGGCGAACCCGCTTTGTTTAATTCCGAAAGATACGGAACTTTGAACGCCTTGGGTTTTAACTGTTTGTGTGTTTGTAGTAGGTTTCATGTCGTTATGTTGTTGATAGTAGAGAGTTTTTTAAGTTAAGTCAAATACTTTTTTAACTTTTTTAAATTTGGTAGGCAAGGCGGGACTTGAACCCGCAACCCTCTGCTTAGAAGGCAGATGCTCTATCCAGTTGAGCTACTCACCCATAATTTTTTTATATTCTATATATTCGATGTTATCTTTTATATCGTGAATTTTTATCCTCGCGCTAATCTCTTTAGGGTTTTCGCGGCGCGTCCACCTCTTATACAACGCTTTCTCTGAAGAGGCGGCTTTAATATTTATATTAATTAATTTATCGCACAAGTTTTTTAAATCTGCTCTCTTTACCATTAAGAAAACTTGACTCAATTCAAATGCAATAAAATCAGCCTTGCCTAAGAGCCATCCATTCTTTCCTATTACGTTTTTATATTCGACCCATACTTCATCACTCAATACTGCACCAAGTCTAGTGTATTTTTTGGGGGACTTAATGTCTACTGAGTAAGTCTTTCCTAATTTATTGGTAATCCAAAAATCGATATGTAATTTTGTGTCCTGCTCAAAGGTAGCTTTTTCGACCTTATTTCCGCGTGACTGCATCAAGGCGACCCAATTATCTTCGCTTTTCCTTCCCCTGTCGAAAGAGGACTTGTATTTATTTTTACGATTCACTTTATTTGGTGGGGAAGGAGGGACTCGAACCCTCAAGACTTTTAAAGGTCGGGAGATTTTAAGTCTCCTGTGTTTACCATTTCACCACTTCCCCTTCTTATTTAATGCGAGCAAGCCCCTTTTGAAGCTCCGTCATAAAAGTGATAATGAATTATTTTTTAAGAAATGACAAGAGAAAAAAGAAAAACCCTATTAGGTGGTAAGATTGTGATAGCCTGTTGCTAAAATTAGGGGATAACCTCCCAGAGTTTGCTCTTACAAACTCACCACTATTATTTACACTAAAATTATTTATTTAATCAATAATATTTGAGGGATTGTAGTTCCATTCAAAGAAATCACAACAATCATAAATATTAAAATCTTTAACAGGATTGCCTAATACGACCTTCTTAGCTTTACCAAGAAACATCTCCCTCTGCTGAATATCTATTTGAATTAAAACTAATTTATATTCAAGCAGTATATAAAGCTCACCATTATTTAACGTCCCCCTCCACTCATGATCAGACATCTTATATAGGCAGTCTAATTTACGCCCCCGTAAGACTTTGTATCTCTCTGGGAACATTATTTCAAACATATCTGCCATTATTATGGACGCTTTAGCAGAAATTTTAATTTTCTTATAGCCTCGGACTCGACCTGTCTTATCCTTTCTCTTGTTACCCCGAACTTATGCCCAATAACTTCTAGCGTTTCGGGCTTTTGGCAGTCTAGCGCAAATCTTTTCGTAATGATATATTTTTCTCGGTTATCTAGCTTCTCTAAGCAGCTATATAAAATATTATTATCATTATTTATCATAGCTATCTCGTCGGGGACTTTAAATTTGTTGTCAGGCAAGGTATCGGCTAATTCCGAGAACTCCTCTCCATTATTTTTATTTGATGATGGAGCGTTGAGGGAGGCTACGTTGAGGGAAGCCTCGTTTAATAAATCGACCCTAGTCTTCGGTATTTTTAAGGCTTTAGCGATTTGCGCGTTAGATGGACGATAGTTATTTTCCTGCTCAAAGTGTTGTGCAAATTTAATTATTTTAATCTTTTGCTGGACTGCTCCTTGGGGTAATCGGATGGTTCTTCCGTGATTCGCTAACGCTCTCATTATCCCCTGCCTAATCCAAAATCCTGCATAATGGGAAAGCTTTGCCCCTTTACCAAGTAGGAATTTATCCACTCCTTTTACAAGCCCCCCATTTCCCTCGTTTATTAAATCGCCCAAATCTAAGCCTGACCCCATGAACTCTTTTGCTATTTTAATTACCAATCTTAAATTAGACCTTATTAATGTATCTCTAGCCTCAATCCCCTTGGCTCGCGCTGCTGACCCGCAGTTGGCTTTATTTTGGCTCCATTTCTGCATTACCATGAATAGCTCAATCTCTTCTTCTCGCGAAAGAAGGGGGTATTGAGACGCTTGTTGATAGTATATCTTAATTGCTGTGGAATCTTCTTCTGAACTCATAATGCGGCCTTGATGTATTTATACTAAAACTTTGTTTTTTAGTCAAATACAATCATTTCTTAAAAATATCATCAACCCCAGAAAGAAAATCTGGATCATCATCATCACCAAGCGTATAATAACGGCAATGATACTCATGGGTAGCGTCGGTAATTTTCAAGAGAATTTCCTCGAAAGGGTAACTTTTATAAATGGCACTTAGTAAACATCCATGACAGTATATCTTCATGCGCTTTTCTGTTATGGGTTTAAATTTAAAATAAATAAGTTTTTCACTACTGAAGAGCGTGTCGTAGTCCTGTATTGTGTAGGTCATTTCGCAATCGCAGCACTTTAATGCGCGTTTACGATTCTCAGGACTTATCACTATAATCTCTACCACTGTCCTTAAATATATCACGCCATATAAGATAAAAGCAAATTATTCCTAGTATCCATTTTATTTGGCTTAATATTATTACTATTTCCTCACTCATATATCCCACTGATTTTTGTTATTATTACTATTATCAAGGAATTTATATAGAAGAGCCAAGCCCTTTTTATTTAGAAGATGAGGCTCAAATACGTGACCCGCCTTATTTGGCTTTAAATCGTTCACTTTTAAGTCGCTCGCGAGAGGGGTCTGTTTCTTATTTAAATAAAAAACAGTATACTCACTTCCATCGCACATTTTCATTCGTGATTTTATCATAAGGAACTTTATATTTATTTAAAAAAAATATCAAGAAGAAATTAGTGGGTGGGAGGAATCTCATTTACCTCCATCGTTTCGGAGTCACAGCTTGAGTTTCAGTGAGAAACCCTACTTTGAACCAGCCCTTGTAAGCCCCTAGAGACGGTAATCTCCTGCAAACAAGCACTGTACCTTAACTGCCGCGACAGCAGTTTATTCGGTCACACCCTTTGCCAGCGATCAACTGGCAAAATTATTTTAAAGAACAAAAATTCTACAATCTTCTAGGAAGAGTCTAGGAGCATAAGCTTCTAATTTATTACCCGTTTTAACATCAATGAGTTTATTAACGCCGTTCCTTTTCTTTATAACGACTTGCTTCTTCCACTTGGGACGTGGAGACTTTTTCTCCTCTAAAGAGCGAATCGTGTCTAAGTCCACCTTTCCTGAGAAAGTTCTCCTATTGAGAGACACGTCTCCCAAATCCAAAGCATGGGTTCGTTTAAGAACGTCAAGCTGCTTTGCATTCCTTACTGAATAGCTACCACCGTTAGGCTTGCGCCCTTTAATTTCTAGGCACTTCTTTTTCGGATTGTAGTAAACTATTACTTGCATCTAACAAAAATCCTTTTCCGTAAAAATTACGATAGGTTTACGGGCAATAGCGTCTTCGGTAAACAATAAATGCCCTTCTGGCGCAACCTCGTCCATAATCTGGGGCAATACCTCTTTATTTGGCGTTGAGCAACTCGCAAATACAGCTAAACTTAAAATTGAAATTGTCTTCTTCATCTCGTGTATCTTTCTTATTATAGATACTTTTTAAAGTCTGTCAACTTTATTTATTGAAAATATTAGGATTAACTTTGAGCTTGCGGGTAAAAAGCCCCTCTTCCCCGTCTTTTCGGTGCATAAATATCACTCCGAAATCTGTTACCACGTACTGCATGGGTTGATCAAAGCATAAAGTGCAAATATCTAAAGCTTGTTTAAGCGTAATGCTTCGGAAGACTATATTGCCTCTCACTATACGAGGAAGAGCGTCTGGCGGGGCGACTGGAGCTATTAAGAGTGGAAAAGGCGGCAAAACTAATGGGAGTCCAGTAAGGGGATCGACCCCTTGGCCAGCGGGGACATTATTTGTAAGGGCGGGAAGTGCTGGGGTGACGGGCTTCGCCTTGGGCAAATATATAAAATTAACTTTATTTAATGACTTTTCTTGAAGAATTTCAATTATTTTCTCTATGGTTAGGTGGTTTAATTCTATTTCTTTTATTATGATAGTATTTAAATTATTTAACACTGATTTTCGAGTGGAGGGAGCAGCGTTTAAGGTAAAAGCTAGTAATAATAATAATATTAAGTATTTCAATTTAATCCTTCCCCCTGTAAACGCCTAAGTGTTTTCTCATCCATCCAATTTGGTTCTTCGTTTTATTTGGGAAAAACATTTTTTTAAGGTCGCCGCTGGAATAGTTGGCCCCATGATCAAGTAAAATACCGCGCTCGTCGTTAGTCCATACTGGCGGCTTTTTTAAGCCTCTCATCATTTTAGCAGACCTAACTTGCTCCACCGTTTTATTTGGAAAAAATTTTTCTTGAAGCTCTCGTTGATCGTAGTCTTTCCAGTGCTTGTATAGAAGTTCTAGTTCGCGAGAAGTCCAAATCGGCGGTGATTGGATTTGTTTAAGGCAGCCTAGCGAACATCTGCGGCCTTGGATAGCACTCCGACTTCTATGGGGAAAAAAGCTTTCTTTGAGTTCTTTGTCGGATAATTTTTTATAATTATTTTTAATTATTTGTTCTTCTTTAGCACTCCAGCGTTTGTTGGCTCTTGATTCATTGAGCCAATTGCCCCCCTTGGGAGAATCTTTTATTTGGAGCAAGAAGTCATTCATTTTCGACCCTCGTGGTAATCCGTAGCTTCGTCGTAGTCGGTGTAATGCCTTCGGTTTGCTCGGTCACTGATAGTGTGCTGTTCATAAGTCTCGGTGCGCGGCCTGATGCAAGCGTCCATTTCGCGTTGGCGTTCTTCGCATATATTTTTTTGTTCTTCCATTTTTAGAAGCTCACTATATATCCTAAACATTTGATCTACGCGATCTTTACAGGGGGCGACCCACCAAGTAAGTCTAAAAAATATTTTAAATAAAAAGAATCTCATTATTTAATCTTTTTCCAAACCCACATAGGTTCAGCAAATTTACCAGTTTTCCCTTGCAGACTTTTACTGTTGGGCCTTTTCATCATCTGGTATCCATGACATCCGATATACTGAGAATTTGATAAAGTATCAATAAAATCATTCATAGGATCACATATTTTATTAATAGTGTGATGACAATATACATCGCTAATATTTATTATCAAATGCCCATCGGGCAATAAGTGGTTCCATGCTTTTTTGATAGATTTAAATAAGAATCCTTCTAGCCAAGCGTCTAATTTCTTGTATCTTTTCCAAGACTGATTATCTTCGGAGGTATATCTTTCTAAATCAAAATAAGGAGGAGAAGTGAAAACTAAATCAAACATTTTATCTCCATAGTCTACGTCTTCAGCGCACTCATTAAAAATAGTTATATCTCTTTGAGGGCCGAACTCTTTAATCATCTCATGATATTTAGACACGGCATCTTTATTTGGGTCTACACCCGTATAAGATGCTGCGTCACCAGCTAAAAAACCGCACAACCTGTCGCCCCACCCAGCACTGAAATCTAAAATATTTCTAGCTTTAAATAAATCATATACAGCTTTCGCAGCGGAAGGTCTGAATTGGCTGGCTATATATTTTCTCATGGAAATAGCTGTCCTGAGATTTTTAGAGTTAATTTCGTCGAACTTGAGGCTCCAAAGCGCATTAAATAATGTTAGCCTAAACCTCCCCTCTGTCCAACTTCTGTATGCGCTTGGCGCGGTAATACTGTTGCACCTCCACCTGTTCTCCTGCTGGTAAAGGTCGGAAGTTTTATTTCCTACGTTGCAGCACTTAACTAAATTATTTGTTAAAAAATATTTATCACTGTAGTTATAGCGAGTGAACCAGTCTTCTTTAATCAAGAGGGATGAAGAGTCTAGGTTCTCCAGCTTCGAGAAATCTTCTTGAGCATCACTTAGCTCTAGCTGTCTCATGGGCATCGGAAGGTCATTGTCCTCGATGGCGTCTGAAATGATTTGCTTTATTTCATCTTGGCTATATTTGGCGTTAAGCTGCTTCCATTTAGCCTTAGAAATATCTATTTCGTTACCTTTAACTATTTTTACCAAAGACTTCATTTGATTGCTGGTTAACTCTCACGAAAGTGGCGCACTTAGGCATAGCTTTTAAGTCTCTTGCACCGATATAAGTACAAGCCGAACGCACTCCACCCAAAATGCTTTCGACGGTATTTTTAATGAGTCCACGATGTTTTATCCTTACCGTTTTCCCCTCTGAGGAGCGATAGCTTGCGACTCCCCCGTGATACTTATTCATAGCTGTGTCGGAACTCATTCCGTAAAAAGTTTTGTGCTTTTCGCCGTCAACTATTTCCTCTTCCCCAGCAGACTCTGTGTGTCCCGCCAGCAATCCACCGAGCATAACAAAATCAGCCCCAGCACAAAAGGCTTTGGCCACATCCCCAGCAGAAGTGCAACCGCCATCGGACATAATATGACCGCCGATACCGTGAGCAGCATCAGCGCACTCGATAACAGCCGATAACTGAGGGTATCCAACGCCAGTTTGAATGCGAGTAGTGCAAACACTACCCCCTCCAATGCCAACTTTAACAATGTCTGCTCCACTTAATAATATCTCCTCTGTCATTTCGCCAGTAACTACATTCCCCGCAATGATAATAAGAGCGGGGTGTTCGTCTCTGACTCGTTTAATGAAATCGCAAAACCTTGATGTGTACCCATTAGCTGCATCAATACAAACAAATCTATTATGGTAAAAATTCCATTGAATGTCTCTAAGATAATCTACATCATCATAATTATTTGGGTCATACTTAATGCCAATAGAGGGACAAAGATGGTCGTAGATTCTGCTTTGCCAACTCTTTGCTCCTCGTTCATATTTCCAATTCTTTGAATTAGCTTTCTTGCTCTCTGGCGTTTTGTAAACCCCGTAGCCATCCAGTTTATGTGACCATCTCTCTACATCGTTGTGCTTGCTAATACAAGTCAACATATGATGCTGGGCAAGAGCCTTGGCTGTTTCAAACGTACCCACAGTGTCCATGTTTGAGGCAACAATCGGAACACCTTTCCAACCATAAGCCTTGGGGTCAGAACCTTCACCCCCAGCATTCTTAAACGTAAAAGTACGCATCAAGTCTACCTCGCTACGAGACGTAAGCTCAGAACGCTTGGGGCGCAGAAGAACGTCCTTGTAGTCTAACTTTATTTCGGATTCAATTCTCACTTTATTGTTTCCAATCTCCCTCTGGCTGCTCTAGGTCTTTGTCTTTCGTAAAATCTACAAAGATTTCTTCCCCCGCCTTTATGTCTTTTAAGGCGACTAAGACTTTAGCCTTGTCGATGGTTTTTATTTGACTGTTTTCATTTAATTTAGAATGGTTATACATACAATTAGGCTTAATATTTATCCATATATTATGCTTATGACTCCAAGTCTGGGTAACATGCAAAATTTTTCCCCTCGGAATATCTTGTTCCGCGATTAATCCTTTGCCGTGACATTCACTCTTCTCAAAAACAACCATCTTATTTTTTGATAATAGTAAATTTTTTCTTACGTTACAAGACTTATTTCAAATATTATATCACTTATTTAAGATAATAGTGTATAATATTATATGAATGAACTCGCAATTGTAATGGCCGTCCTAGATTCTATTTGTAAACTCGCTACAGCAATAGGCGTATGCGTTATAGCAGGTAAGATAAAAAAATAATTAAATATCCCAATCGTCACACGCCATATCCATTATGGCATCAGGGGGGTAATCTGGGTTAGATTGAGCGTGTTTAATCGCAGAAACAACGACTTCGTTTAACAAATCATATTTTTTTGCTTGGTCAAGATAATAAGTGATATCTGTTGTGTCCATTTAGTCGTCTCCTATGTTGTAATTATAGCTCCCATTCCACAGCTTATCTAGGGTTTCCCCCTCGTCATCAACTTCGTAAGCTTTTTTTATATCATTCAAATCATCTATAAAGGTAAAAAGATAATCATCAAGGAGGAACTCTTCCTCTTCTATTCTGAACTTAGATTTAGTAGCGGGGTGAACTTTATTTAAATCTTCAACAAAGGCTGATGTATAATTCAAGAGCTTCGCTTTTAAGATTTTCCTTTTATAGTCTTGGTTCATCGACTTATTCTTAGGCTATCCGAATCGTTGTGGTAAGTGCTTATTTCCACTTAGCTTTATGGTTGCTCAGTTTTTTTCTTGTGCTTCAAATCAAAGAGCTCATCACTCACCTTGGAGATTTCATCACGATAATAATTGCTCATGACATTTAACTGCTCCTCAAGTATCTTAACGTGTCCTTTGGATGCTTGGTACATCGCTTGTTCGTGTACTAAGTTATGTTTAAGCCCCTCGTTTTCTTGTCGCAGTTTATCATTTGCTTCATTGTTCCCCTTAACGTATTCATTGCCTTCCTCAAGGGCTTCGTGAATAAAAGTATCGGCCCGATAGGTGTAATAGCATTGATATATCATCATCCACACTAAGCAAATGCATACAAAAATATAATACCTCTCGTAAAGAGTTAATTTACTAAACATATTCAATTAACCCCCCGTCAGCTTCATAGTCAATGTAATCAGGGTGAACCCATCGTGTCTCCTCCATCTCCTTCGCAGATTCAGCAGATCGGTTTAGTTTTACCCAATAATTAAAAATATGTTTGGGAGGTACAAGGGGATCGTTTGTTCTTTCGTGAAAAATCTCGTAAGCAATTTCATGCTCAAATGGAACAACTAAGCTATGTATATCAATAAAATCTACAGCCTTTTGAAAACCATAGAAACGTAATTTACCATCTATCCATTTGTCTCCCATGTACCCTTCGGAACCGAAAGCAGACCTATCGCCCGAAAAGCTTCCTTTCTTGTACTCTTCTAATGGCCAATACTGTTGGTTTTGTGTATAGCAATTAACGTAATAAGGGTATGAAAAGTCTTGTTGGCCTTTAACGGAAGCATCCGCAAATACTCTAGGAGAAGAGAGGAGGGCGAGGCTACCCCCAACTGAAGACTTGATAAAATTTCTTCTGTTCACTTATTTAAGGTAAGGAATTATTGACTCGAATGCAAGCGAAATGTACTACCTTAATTTATCTCTAAGCTTTTTCTTAATCCACCCCCCGATAATAACGATCACCCCCAGTATCCAATAAATAACTACCACAGAATTCCTTCATCGCGGAGATGCGGCTTGCATCCCTACGGCTCCCGTGGATATACCCCCACCGCTTCCAGAGCCAGAGCCTCCACCTTGGTTAGTGCCGCCGCCTTGGTTAGTGCCGCCGCCTTGGTTAGTGCCGCCGCCTTGGTTAGTGCCGCCGCCTTGGTTAGTGCCGCCGCCTTGGTTAGTGCCGCCACCTTGGGTAGTGCCTCCACCTTGGGTAGTACCTCCGCCTTGGGTAGTACCTCCGCCTTGGGTAGTGCCTCCACCTTGGGTAGTACCTCCGCCTTGGGTAGTACCTCCGCCTTGGGTAGTACCTCCGCCTTGGGTAGTACCTCCGCCTTGGGTAGTACCTCCGCCTGAATTACCGCTGCTGCTATTATTAAGCTGTATAAATCCATGCCCCCCCAACCTGAGATTAAGCCTATGCTGTCTATATGTAGTAACTTGTTGTCGCTGCTGAAACAGTGAGCGTAAATTAAGTCTCACTGACGTACCGCTTACTTGCACTGGACTCCCCTGTGTGTAGCCATTATTAATAGTAGTAGCTGTTAGCGTGGAAACGGAGCCTCCTTGCTGACTGCTGCCTTGGGTGTTGCCCCCGCTCTGTTGCTGGCCGCTTGAGTTTTGGGTTTGGCTTGATCCACTGAACGGAATCCTTTGAGCCTGAATATTGCTAGCAAGCCATAAAAAAATCAATAAAATTCTCATAATCTGTCCCTATTATTTACACTAAAAAACCACCTTTGGGGCCATTATAGTCTATATTTTAATCTTTTAATTACTTTGGCGGCATTTTTTTTAGCGTAAAAAAGACGAGACATTACAGTTCCTAGCGGTATTCCTAATTCCTTTGCAATATCTTTGTATTCGACTTTACCTGTGTAATATAATTTTAATATTTCTCTCTCATTAGGCTTTAATTTTTTTAATATTTTTTGCAGAAGGAGCTTAGTTTTATTAAGCTCTTCTCTCTTCTCGATGGAATCAGAGGGTAGAGTCGCATCATGAGGCTCAAATTCTGGCCTTACTTCTACGGCAAAAGCTAAATCATTATCATTAAGAAATTTAGGCGTTAAATTTAAGCACATTTCTATGTCTACGAATTTGGCTTTTTTATTTCGTCGATATTCGTCTAAAAAATTCCTGCGGGCTATGCAGCAAGCCCATGTTTTGAAGCCAGATTCCCCCTTGAAAGTCTTGATTTTTTGCCACGCTTTAACCAGTGTTGAAGAATATATCTCTTCAGCCATGCGATCATTACCTTTACAGAATTTGAATATCCATGATTTGATGTAGGAGCTGCATCTACGCATTAACTCGTCAAAAGCGGGCTTGTTTCCCCTTTTGCACATAGAGACTAATTGTTCTTCGCTCTTATTTTGCAAGCTTTTTTGACTTTTTCTGCCCCCAATTTATTGAATCATAGTTTTTCTTATACTTTTTAGAAAAGCAATTCCTAGGTTTATCGCCCTTCCCATTATTTGAGTTTTTCTTACTCACCGCTGCTTCCAAATCCACCTTCGCCTCTTTCGGAAGGAGGCAGTTCGGAAACTTCTTCCCATTCAACGGAATGATGACGCTCTATGATTAATTGAGCAATCTTCGCCCCTTTATCTAAGGAAACCTCTTCACTGGACAAGTTGATCAGTACCACGGCTATTTCTCCTCTATAGGAAGCATCAATAACTCCCGCTAGTACATCTAGTCCTTTATTTACGGCCAACCCGCTCCTAGGTGCTATCCTGCCGTATACCTCCCGATCTGAACGCAGTTCGGGCAACGCAATAGAAACGCCTGTTTTTACCGCCCTCCTCTCCATTGGAGCTAAGGTTACCGCTTCGGACGAGCATAGGTCATATCCCGCGTCGGAGTCATGTGCTCGTATTGGTAGTTGAGTGTCTTCAGTGAGTTTTTTTATTGCAATTTTCATTTTATTCCAAGTTTCTTTTGTTTATCTTAATTCCTTTTTTAAAAGTCTCCAACGCTTGCTGTCTATTTCCTTCTCTCCAGAATCAATTTTCTTAACTACGTCTAAAACTTCATCTATGCTATCATATATAAAGTTATCTATTTTCCACCCCATGACCCAAAGGGGGGTATTACATTTGCCTCCTTCCATAGAAATAAAAACAGGCTTCTTCATCCTTACTGCCGTAACAAGCTCTTCTGCGCTACCCCAACTTGCTACTTCTGGCAAAAGATGAGCGATAATAAAATCACACCTATCAACTAAATTTAGATCATGACTACGCACAACGCTCATTCTCTCTACTACATCGCTGTAGTTGCCGTTAGCCATATCCTCGGCCATTCTAAGGCGAGCAGCATCGTCTTCTTCAATATCCTTTATAAAGGGCTGTTTGTAGGGGTTGAGTGCTGTAATATTTAAATCAGTAAGTTCTTTTTCAACATACTCCCTCCAATTTTTCCCCTCGGAGTATTGCATGTGGCCCACGAGGTAAGTCTTGGTTTTTTCCAAAATATTAGGCATCTTCGCTTTCTCGTATTTCGCAGTCTTCTAAAGACTCTAAGGCTTTCCTAAAGGACTCAGGAATTATTTGGCCTTTCATCTTGTAAAAAACATGAGGAGGAATATATTTCAATATTTCAACAGGATCATCTTTTTGATAAATAAAAGTAATATAATGCAAGAGGCCACATAAGCTCAAACCTTCTTCACTAAACGTACCTTCACCAGCGACTACGATTAACGAATCGATTTCTCCTTGGCTTCTAGCAAAAAAACTCAGTAGATTGTAATCTACCGCACTAAATCCTTCAGAAAAGAAAACAATTCCCACTCTTCCTAAAGAGCTAAACTTTAGCCATTCTCCCAAGTCTTCGGCAGAAATATCTTTGAAATTAGGAGTTACAATCATCAGGCTTTAGCTCCTTTAACAGTTCGAGAAGGTTGCGCGTATGAAATACCATCCCGCTTTCCCCTTCGGCGTCAACAGACCGATTCTCGGCGTGAGCTTTTTTCTTGTGCTCTTCATCCTCTTTCAGCGCTCGTTCGTGAAGATATTCACAGAGCTGAATGGCTAGCTGTTTTTTCGTCTTCATGCTAAGGAGTCTAATATTTTTTTGGTGTGGGCGCAATCTTTTACATCATAAAATTTTCCATCCTTATATTTTTTAATATTTAATTTAGCATCATAGTCGTTGCCCCCCTTAAAGCCCTTATCTCCAAAATAGAATAAATTATTATATTTATTAAGTTCTCTTACCCATCTCAGGGCTTGACTCTTATTTCTGCCCTTCGGCTGGATGTCAAGACTAATCATGCCCCCTAAGCGTATATCTAATTTAGGAAATTTTTCCGATAAGTCACAGGCTACAGATTCTCTTTCTCGATGCAAAGTATCCCAATTAAAGTAGTCTTCTCTCTCTCGATGAGAGGATTCCCTTCCTGCTATAGAAAAATTAAGCATCCCCACTCTGGCCTCTAAATACTTTTTTTTCTTAACGGGGTAAGGGGATTTCATGCGCCACTCCAACAACGAGGAGAGTAAAGCAACAGAAGGTTTCCATTCATGAGAATAGATTAAAGAGTCGTCAACTCGTAAT
>Ga0315316_10001554_pt1 | contig 16229 bp, 16 predicted proteins | sample M160m3416metaG_FD_203702 | JGI IMG/M metagenome (GOLD analysis project Ga0315316, IMG submission 203702) | Ammonia-oxidizing marine archaeal communities from Monterey Bay, California, United States - M1 60m 3416 | ecosystem: Environmental > Aquatic > Marine > Intertidal zone | place: USA...
CAGGCTCCGAAAGCCCTCGGTCGCTGCGCGCTCGGGCGAGACATAGAGCAGCTCGAGCGCGCCGCTCAGGAACTCGGCGACGATCGCGGATTGTTCGCTGGGCTCTTGGTGGCTGTGCAATGCTGCGGCGGCAACGCCTCGCCCAACCAATGCCCCGACCTGATCCTGCATCAGCGCGATCAGCGGAGAGACCACCAGAGTCGTGCCCCCCCCGCGCCGTGCGATCGTCACGCCGGGCACCTGGTAGCAGAGCGACTTCCCGCCTCCCGTCGGCAACAACACGCTGACGTCGCGACCCGAGAGCAGAGCCTCGACCGCCTCACGCTGGCCCGGTCGAAAATCGGCGTGCCCGAAAACCGCGGATAGCACCGCGTCGGCTTCGGCTCGAGTCTCCTCTGCTCCCCCCATGCAGGAAAGAAGTATCACGGTCGGGCGCCGCGCGCCGGAAGATCGCAGCGGGCCTCTACATCCCCACATTCGGGTTCGCCCGCGACGCAGTCGCGGGGTCGAGATGAGCCGTGCAGGCGAAGAGGTCGACGCGATACCCCGGAACGGGGCCCGATCCCGGCTCAATGATCGACAGCGCGGTATTTGCGATCGATACCTGCCCTGCAGCGTTCGCGTGCGCCTGCAACCCCGGCTGACCCAATAATCGTCGCTCGAAGAGGGACCGGAGCACGAGCCCATGGGTCACGACACAGAAATGGGCCGGCTCGGCGCGCTCGGCGAAATGCGTTCGCCAATAGACCTCGATCTCCTCCCAGACCCGGTCCACTCGGGCGTGAAAGACCTCCCAGCTCTCTCCCTCCGGAGGCACATAGCCCGCCTCGAAGGGGTCGAAGTCGAGCTCCGCATAGGGACGCCCACGAAGCGCCCCGAGACTGCGCTCCCCCAGGTCCTCGACCGTGCGCAGCGGCGCCCCGGTCGTCCGCGCGACCGCCTGGGCCGTCTGGTGCGCCCGAGTATGGTCACTGACCCAGATCTCCGCGACCGGCTCCGCGGCCAGGCGATCGGCCAGGCGATCGGCCTGCGCGAGCCCCCGCTCCGAGAGCGGGGTGTCGGGGAACTGGATGATCCGGTCACGATTGCCCGGCGTCTCACCGTGTCGAATGAGGAGAATGGCCATCGACGCAGCGTAGTCGCCCCCCCGAATCGAAGCCAAGCCTTCCTCAGGCGTGCTCAGCCGCGGCCCCACCACGGCCATCCGGCTCCCGAAAAGCGAGATCGATCAGTGGATCGCGGCCGAGAGCGCGGAGAGCAGCCGGCCCAGATATTTCGGCTCGACCAGCAGATGGGAGACGGCCGTGAAGATCTCGTCGCGCGCGTCGATCCGCAGCCGCGCTGAGAGCACGACCGTATCCGAGGGGGCATGGGTGTTGACGAGCATCGCCAGCTCGGGCGACTCCGCCAGCACCGCCCCGGCAAAGCTCGCCTCGCCATCGAGAAGTTCGCCGAAGGCGGACGCAATCCCTTCCAGCAGAGCACGCCCGAAAGAAACGTAGGTCGCGATGGGGTCGCTGCGATCTCCGAGCTGAGACCACAACAGGGCCTCATCGGGATCGAGCACGAGGCTCAAGCTCCCCGGCATGACGCCCTCGAGCCGCCCCACCACCCCGGCGATCAGATCCTCGGACAAGCCGAGCCCGAGTTCGCCGAATTCGGCCAGGGCCGTCGCCCGCACCTCCTCCACATCGACGTCGGTCTCACAACCGCTCAGGTCCGCGAGAGAGACCTCGCCCTCCGCGGCCGCCTCGGCGAAGAAGCCGTGCAACGCGATCAGCTGTTCCGTCGAAACTTTGGGGGGATTCATGACCTGATTCGCTTCGCCCACTCCGCCCATACTCGGCACCTTCAAGCTATCGTCCCCTTCGTCTCCACAGAGAAGGGATTTCCCAACACGCATGCGCATTTCTTGGCGCCCTCATGAAAGACTCGCGCATCCCGCCCGCACGCCTTCGGCAGCGCCCCCGGGCGAGGTCGCGATCGCCTCGTCTGAGCGAGAGCCTGCTGCACGTCCAAGGGAAGGACCGGGCCGGCGTCGATGCGACTGATCCTGTCCAACGATGATGGGGTGGATGCCCAGGGCCTCGCAACCCTTCAGGAGGTTCTTTCCGAACGGGGCGAGTGTCTGGTCTTGGCGCCCAGCGGCCCCCAGAGCGGCGTCGGCCACGCCGTCACCACCACGGTTCCCCTGACGCTCGAAGAGCGCAGCCCCGGACGCTTCGCGCTCGACGGGACCCCCGCCGACTGCGTGCGTGTGGCCCTCGGACGCGGCGGGCCCTTCGCCGCCGCCCTGCGCGCGGGCGGCGAAACGACCTGGCTCGCTTCGGGGATCAATCACGGCGCCAACCTCGGGGTCGACGTCTACATCTCCGGCACGGCGGCCGCGGCGCGCGAGGCCGCGATCCTCGGCTACCCGGCCATCGCCCTGTCCCAATACGTCGGCCGGCATCGCCTGCCCGATTGGTCCGCAACCGCCGAGCGTGCGCGGCAAGCCCTGGATGCGTTGCTGACGCGTCCGCCACGCACCGGCCATTTCTGGAACGTGAACCTGCCCCACCCGGCGGATGAGTCCTGCGATCACGAGCTCGTCTTCTGCCCCCTCGACCCGAGCCCCCACGCCTTCGAATACGAGACCCGAGACGGGCTCCTCCATTGGGTCAGCGACTTTCATGCCCGCCCCCGGCTCCCGGGCCATGACATCGACGTGTGTATGGGCGGCCAGATCGCCATCACCGAAATCCCGCTGCAACCCACCGACGAGCCCTGATGCTAGGTGTGCGCGACGGATGAGAAAAAAACGCGTCCGAACCGCGAAAAGTACTTTGACTTCCCTGCAGCGAACCGATATCTACCTCTCTTCACTGCAAGAGGATCTCTCCCCATGTACGCCCTCTCTCTCCAGCTCGCCGAGACGACACCGGTCGTCCTGCATGGTGGCCACTCGACGGCCTCGATGCGCGGTGACCGTTGGAAGAAAAGAGGAGGGGGACTCCAGTCATCGGGCCTAGGCCCCTTGGAGGCAAAAAGGCAGCCTTGAGCAAGCCGGAAAGCCTCGACGAGCGCCGCGACCACGCGGCACTCGAGACGACGAGAACCCCTCCCGCCCCCTGGCCGGAGGGGTTCTCGCCGTTTTGGGGCGGGTTGCATCGGCCGCAGCGCCAAAGGGCGAGGGACCGCCAAGCACATCGGGAGCCGGACTTGCCTCCGGCGGAAAGGAGAACGAGATCATGAACCGCAACCACCGAGACGAACCGCGCAACCCGCTCCAGCTAGAGCGTCTGCTGTGGCATGCCGCCGCGGGCGTGGCGCTGGGGCTGATGATCCTCGCCCTCCTCGGCTCGCTCCGCCTACTGGATCGGATCGTGCCGTACCCGGGTGCGGGCCCAGATCGGCTCTCCGCGCCCGATGTCGAGGCCCCTTTGCCCAGGGTCGCTGCGAGCGCTGTCGAGCGACCGACTGGCTGAGGGCGGCGGCTCCACCCGCCCGCCCCGAGCTCGGCCTCCACTGGGCTCGGAGCGGGCGGGCGGCGCTGGATCGCGCCGCGCCAGGTCGACTCCCCAAAAGATTGACACGACTCTGAATTCGGCGATTCTCGCGCCGCGTGCGCGCTCGACGGGTCCGCAGGATGCCCCCCGACGTCGACGCTCGCTCCGATCGGATCCCAACCAGCCCCTCGCGCCCCCCGGAGACCCCGCCCATGAACTTCGACTTCTCGGACGAGCAGAAGCTGCTCCAGCAGACCGCCCGCGACTACCTCGAGGCGAACGCGCCCCTGACCTCCTGCCGCGAGGTCCTCGAGAGTGATCAGCCCTATGCCGCGGCCCTCTGGAAGGGCGCGGCCGAAATGGGCTGGCTTGGCGCGGTCGTCCCCGAACGGCACGGCGGTGCAGAGTTCGGCCACCTCGAGCTCGCGATGATCGCTTACGAGATTGGCCGTTCCCTCGCCCCCATCCCCTTCGGCCCGAGCGTCTACGTCGCGACCGAGGCGCTGCTGCGCTTCGGCTCCGACGCGCAGCAGGCCACCTGGCTCCCGAAGCTCGCCGACGGTTCTGCCCTCGGCACCTTCGCGCTGACCGAGAAGCCGGGACAGAACGGCGTCACCCAGGTCGAAGCCACGGTCAGCGGAGGAAAGCTCTCGGGGACGAAGCTCCCGGTCGCGGACGGAGAGGTCGCCGATCTCGCCGTCGTAGCCGCGCGCGAGGGAGAGGCCGTCGGCCTCTATCTCGTCGATCTGGCGGCGGGCGGCGTCTCCCGCACCCCCCTCGACTCCTTCGACATGAGCCGACCCCAGGCCCGCCTCGACTTCAAAGCCGTCTCGGCCGAGCCGCTCGGCGGGGCCGACGCGGACGGGATCGCCCGTCTGCTCGACGTCGCCGCCGTTCTGCAAGCGTTCGAGCAAGTCGGCGCCGCGGAGCGCGCGCTCGAGATCACCCGCGAGTTCATCCTGAACCGCTACGCCTTCGGCAAGCCGATCGGCGCGTTCCAGGCGATCAAGCACCGCATGGCGGACCTCTGGTGCAAGATCGAGCTCGCCCGCAGCAACGCCTACTACGCGGCCTGGGCGCTGGCCAACGACGATCCCGAACTCGCGACCGCCGCCGCGATCGCGCGCATCGCCGCCTGCGAGGCCTTCGAGGACACCACGGTCGAGATGATCGAGTTCCACGGCGGCGTGGGATATACCTGGGAATACGACTGCCACCTCTTCTATCGCCGGGCCAAGCTCCTCTCCGCCTCGTTGGGTACGCCCAAATATTGGAAGAACCTGCTCATCGATCGCCTACGCGCCGAAGCCGCCGCCTGAGCACCGCCCCTCCCCGACCCCCGACCGGGCGACGACCCGCCGCCCCGGAGAACCCACATGGATTTCAACGACACCCCGACCGAAGCCACCTTCCGCGCCGAAGCTCGAGCCTGGCTCGAGGCCAACGCGGAGCCGATCGACCCCGACCACCCCCCGCGCACCCTCGGCGAGTTTCTCACGCCCGAGGTCGTCGCGGAGGCCCAGGCCTGGCAGAAGAAGAAGGCCGACGCCGGTTGGGCCTGCATCACCTGGCCCAAGGACCTCGGCGGTCGCGGTGCGACGCCGATGGAGAGCGCGATCTGGAGCCAGGAGCAGGAGAACTTCCGGCTCCCCGCCGACATCTTCTCGATCGGGATCGGAATGTGCGGCCCCACGCTCCTGGCCCACGGCACGCCCGAGCAGCAAGAGCGCTGGATTCCCAAGCTCGTCACGGGCGAGGAGGTCTGGTGCCAGCTCTTCTCCGAACCCTCGGCCGGTTCCGACCTCGCCGGACTGCGCACGACCGCCGTGCGCGACGGCGACGAATGGGTCGTCAACGGCCAGAAGATCTGGACCTCCGGCGCTCAGGTCTGCGAGTGGGGCATCCTCGTGGTGCGAACGGACCCGAACGTCGTGAAGCACGCGGGACTCTCCTATTTCGTCGTGAACATGAATTCGCCCGGCGTCGAGATCCGGCCCATCACCCAGGTCAACAAGGCCCAGGGCTTCAACGAGGTCTTCTTCAGCGACGTCCGCATCCCCGACGACCAGCGCATCAGCGAGATCGGCAACGGCTGGAGCGTGGCGCTCACGACGCTGATGAACGAGCGCCAGTCGATCGGCTCAGGCATGGGGATCGGCGCGCTCGAGGACCTCGTGCAATTCGCCAGCGACCTTGAGATCGATGGGGAATCGGCGATCGAAGATCGCCAGGTCCGCGAGCAGATCGCCGACTACGTGGTCAAGGCGCGCGGTCTCAAGAACACCTCCCTACGCACCCTGACCGCGCTGAGCCAGGGGCGCCCGCCGGGCCCCGAAGCCAGCATGGGCAAGCTCGTGGGCGCGGTCCTGCAACAGGAGGCCGCCTCCTTCGCGATGGAGCTCGCTGGCACCACCGGCGCTCTGCTCGACCCCGAGGCGACCCCCGCCGCGGCCGCTTGGCAGGAGCGATACCTCTCGCTCCCGGGTCTGCGAATCGCGGGCGGCACGGACGAGGTGCTTCGCAACATCATTGCGGAGCGCGTCATGGGACTGCCGAGTGACGCCCGCGCCGACAAGGGCATCGCCTTCAAGGACATCCCGGCAGGCCCGCCGAACGCCTGATCGAGAGGCTCGGCCGGGCTGGCCCGGCCGAGCCTCCCGAGCCAGAGCGGCCGGATCGTCGGCTCCGGGATCTGCTACCCGTCGGAGTGCGCTCGGGGCCTCCCCCGGCCCGCGCAGAGGAGCCCGGAATGCCCGAGAAATACGTCCGCCACGAGGGTCTGCCGATCCTGGTGCGCCATACCGGCCGGACGACGCTGCCCCAGGACCCGCCGCCGATCGGCGAGGGGCCGCCCGTCCTCTGCCTCCACGACGCGGGCCTCCAGAGCTCCGTCTTCATGGATTTGCTTCCCGAGATCGCACCCGACGGCGGCGCGCTCGCCTTCGACCTCCCCGGTCATGGCCGCTCCGGCTCGCTCGACTCGCTGCCCTCGATCGCCGAGATGAGCGAGATGGGGCGCTGGGTCGCTCAGTCCTGTGGCGCCACCCGGCCCGTGCTGGTCGGTCACGGCATGGGGGCGCTCGTCGCGCTGGACTGGGCACGCACGCAGCCGGTCGCCGGCCTGGTCCTATGCGGAGTTGGCCTCGCCCTCGGCATCTCGGACACGGCGATCGAAACGATGCGGCAAGTGACCCGCGGCAAGGCCCCCCGACCCTTTGATCCGGCCCGCGTCTGCGCCGAGGGCGGACGTGAGATGATGACGAAGGCCTATATGGAGGGCATCAAGACAGACCCCCGTGCGACTCTCGTCGACCTCGAGGCGAGCCGCGTGTGGGCCGACACCTTTGTCGGTCAAGAGGCCGGCCTCGACTGCCCCATCGCCATCGTCTCCGGCGCCGCAGAAGAGGCGGCGTGTGTCGCGCGGGCCACGGAGCTCGCCGCCGCGCTGCCCGGATCTTCCACCGCAACGATCGCCTCCGCGGCGCATTTCCTCCCCCTCGAACAGCCCGCGACGCTGGCGAGCGAGATTCTTCGAATCGCGGAGGCCGCATGACCACTGCCAAGGGATTTTCCGGTCAGATCGCGATCGCCGGCGTGCACGAGTACGAGAGCCGCTGGGCGCCGGACAAGACGCCCTTCCAGATCATGGGCGAGTGCACCCGCGAGGCGCTCGACGACGCGGGGCTCACCCTCTCCGACGTCGATGGGCTCTTCGGTGCGACGATGTCGATGGGCCCGATGGGCATGGTCCAGCTCGCCGAGTATCTGAACCTCAAGCCGCGCTATCTCGACGGCAGCAATATCGGCGGCTCGTCCTTCGTCTCGCATGTCGCCCACGCCGCCGCCGCGATCCACTCGGGGCTCTGCGAGGTCGCGCTCATCCTCTACGGCAGCACGGCGGCCTCCGAAGCGATGGCGATCGGGACCGGCGACTCGAGTGGTCGGGACCCGGGTTCGGCCTTCCAGGCGCCCTACGGCATGACGCTGGTCTCCTCCTACGCGATGGTCGCCCAACGTCATATGCACGAGTTCGGCACGACCTCCGAGCAGCTCGCCGACATCGCGGTCTCGACGCGCCACCACGCCTCGCTGAATCCCCACGCGAAGATGCGCCGCCCGATCACCCGTCAGGAGGTGCTCGAAAGTCGGGTCATCGCCGATCCGCTCCACCTGCTCGACTGCTGCATCATCAGCGATGGCGGCGGCGCCGTGATCGTGACCTCGCTCGAGCGCGCGAAGGACCTGCGTCAGAAGCCGATCGTCGTCCGCGGCACGGGCGAATCGGTCGCCCACCGCGAGATCGGCGCGCCGGACCTGACGACGATCGCCGCGAAACAGTCGGGCGAACACGCTTTCGCGATGGCGGGCCTCGCGCCGGCGGACGTCGACCTCTGCACGATCTACGACTCCTTTACGATCACGGTGCTGTGCACCCTCGAGAACCTCGGCTTCTGCGCCAAGGGCGAAGGCGGACCCTTCGTCGAGAACGGCGGAATCGGCCTCGGCGGACGCCTGCCCGTGAACCCCGATGGCGGGGGGCTCTCCTCCAATCACTCCGGGATGCGCGGCATCTTTCTGGTGATCGAAGCCGTGCGGCAGCTGCGCGGCGGGCTCGGGGACCGACAGGTCGAGGGCGCCGAGGTCGCGCTGGCCCACGGCACGGGCGGCTATCTCGGCCTGATGCACTCGGGCGCCACTCTTCTCCTGACGAACGGCTAGGCGGGCATTGCCATGAGCGACGACGCGAAGAACCCCGAATATTCCGCGCCCAGCTACGACTGGGAGAGCCGCGCCTACTGGGAGGGCGCCGGCCGCGGCGAGCTCGTGCTGCAACGCTGTCGGGACTGCGGCGTGGTCCAGCATCGCCCGCGCGGGCTCTGCGTGAGCTGCCTCTCCGACGACATCGAGCATTTCGTCGCGAGCGGGCGCGGCGAGGTCTACACCTACTCGGTCGTGCGCCAGAACCAGATGCCCGCCTTCGCCGCCGCCGTCCCCTACGTCGTCTCCTACGTCCAGCTCGAAGAGGGACCCCAGCTGCTCACGAATATCGTCGGCTGCGATCCCGACGCGGTCTCGATCGGCATGGCCGTGAAGGTCGAGTTCGTGCCGACGCCCTCGAAGACGGGCGACGTGCTCGGCGTGCCGAGGTTCGTGCCCGCATGATCCTCGACCTGCATTCCCACTCCGTCGCCTCCGACGACGGGCGGGCGAAGGTCGAGAACTATTGCCAATGGATCTCGAAGCGCGCGCTCCCCCTCGACGGCTTCGTGTTGACCGAGCACCGTCAATTCGACGACGCGAACGACTACCGTGCCCTCGAAGACGAGTTCGGCCTGCTGATCTTGAAGGCGAGCGAGGTCGAGACCGAGTACGGCCACGTGCTCCTCTTCGGCGTGAACGAGGATCTCTGCGCGGCCTTCGACTTCGCGGATATCCGCAACCCCCTCTCGCGCGTCCTCGAGGAGGCGAAGCGCTGTGGCGCGGTCGCCGTGCCGTGTCATCCGGGTCGCCCCAAGGTCGGTATGTGCGCCCACTGGGAGACGAAGGGCGCGGTCGAGGGCGTCGAGATCGTCGAGACCCTGAACGGCGGCAGCCGCGAGGGCGAAAACGAGCAGGCCGACGACTACGCGGAGCGCTACGGCTGGCGCAAGATCGGCGGCTCCGACTCGCATATCGTGAGCCATATCGGCCGCTTCGCCACGCGCTTCGAGGACGAGATCCGGGACATCGACGGACTCGTTCGCGCGCTCGGGGGCGACCGCTTCGAGGCCATCATCCCCATCGCCCGCGACTGACGACCCCCTCGGCGGCACATCGACAAGCGCGCCGAAATCGACGAAGCTCGGCGCCGCACGTCCACAGGGAAGAGCCCACGATGACCGCAGCCGAGCTCCTGGCCGAATACGGCGACCACGTCTTCGACGAGATCGATCTCGACATCGAGCCCGACTCGCTCGTCGGCTTCGCGACCGCCTGCGGCGAGACCCAGCCCCGCTTCACGGACCCGAGCGACGGCGACTTCCAGGGCGTTCCCAGCTATCTGACGCGCATCCACGGCACGCGCAGCCTGCCCGAGGGCTTCCCCGTCGAGATGCATCGCTGCTTCGACGGCGGCAAGTCGATCGAGTGCCACCTGCCCGTACGCGCCGGCGACAAAGTCACGGGCCGCAGCGAGATCCACGACATCTTCGAGAAGAGCGGCCGTTCGGGCACCATGCTCTTCATCGTCCATCGCATGAATTTCTACAACCAGCAGGGTGACCACCTCGCCACCGTCGATTGGCGACTCATCCAGCGCGAGATGGACTGAGCCACCGACATGAGCGAGACCGCAGACAAGCGCTTCGAAGACGTCGAGTTCGGCGAGGACCTCCCGGAGGTCGAGGCCGACGTTTCCCTGGACAACGTGCGGACCTTCGCGCACGCGGCGCAGATGGTGGCTGACCGCTTCACCGACCACGAGGGCGCGCGCAAGAATGGCCTGCCCGGGGCGATCGTGCCCGGCATCATGAGCCAGGGCATCCTGGTCGGCGTCATCCACCGTTGGGCCCCCAACGCGCGCGTGCTCAAGGTCGACACCATCTTCCGCGCCCTCGTGCTCGTCGACTCGAAGCCCGTCGCCAGCGGCGTCGTCACCGACATCGACGAGGACGCGCGGCTCATCGAGATCGACCTGACGCTCAAGAACGAGAAGGGCGAGACCCCGGTCGTCGGAACCGCGAAGGTGACCTTCTAGGCCCTGCCCTGCCTAGGCCCTGCCCTGCGGAGAAACTCAGCGCTCCAGCGGGTCGGCCCACTCGATCCCAAGCCGACGGGTCACCTCCCGCACCGGCACCGCGAGGCCCAGTCCCTCGAACTCGCGGCCCACGACCTTGAGCACCGTGATCCCCGCGACGGTGCCGCCGGGCGTGAGCAGCGGCCCCCCGCTGCTGCCAGGGTTCAGGCTCGCGTCCGTCTGAATGAACCGCCGACCCGCCTGGGTCGGAAAGCCGCTGACGACACCCCGAGCGATCGTCGGCCGCGCTTCCTCGCCGAGCGCCACGTTGATGGCAAATACGTCGCTCCCCAGGTCGAGGTCGTCCGCCTCCCGGCGGACACGGGCACAGGTGTGGTCCCGGCCGGGAATGCGGATGAGCGCCAGGTCGGACTCGGCGTCCGCGACGTGAAGGACCGCCGGCAGCTGCGCAGCCCCCGCCAGACGGACCCAGATCTCTGGCGCATCGCGCACGACATGAGCCGCGGTCAGGATCCAGCCATCGGGGGAGATGATGACCCCCGAACCTGCCGTCGTCCCGACGCGGATCTCGACGACCGACTCGAGTACAGAGGAAAGCTCGACGGATGGACTCTCCCGATCGGGCGTTTCGCACCGGAAGATCGGGCCTGGCTCGAAGGGGAGTGGGCCGGAGCCGTCCACGTCGGTGGGGTCTGCCGCGAGTAGAGCGACGAAATCCGGGTCCTCGGTCGTTTTTAGGATCGCGCCCACGACCGCCGACATCATCGGGTTCGGTTTGCGGCCCTCGTCCCGGGCTCGCCCCACGAAGTGCCGGCGATAGACGGTCGTCTTCGAGACCGCGTCGTGGAGCTGGACCTCCACCTCGACCTCGGCGGTGCCCACTCCCTCGCCCCGCTCTTCCTCCCCCCGTGGCGAGCGAAAAGCGAAATCGAAGCGCGCGCCATGAAGGATCGCCGCCATCTCATAACGGACCTTGACCCGGTCCGAGGATTCAAAGAGCGAGTCCGCCTCGTCCCAGACGTCGTAACCGAGTTCCCGAAGCCCGTTCGTCACGGCCACGTTGAACGACGTCGAGGAGGTCCGATTCCCATTCCAGCGGAACTCCTCCCGACGCATGCGGCCGATCCGGGTCTCGCCGAGGACCTCATTGCTGGGAATCCGATAGACGACCCGCCGGAAAAAGAGCGGCTGGGATCCTCCATCTCCGAGATCGATCGCCCGCAGGGGTGGGTCGGCCTCCCAGCCCACGGGGTTGGGGCTGGCCGCGCAACCGGAGAGCCCCGCCAACCCCAAAAAGCCGAACAAAGCGAGGACGAAATGAGGGACGGCAGGCGACAAATGGACTCCGGATAGGGGATCAGACGGGTCGCGCCCGAGATCCATTATATGCCATAAGGACCTCTGGACCGAGCCGTCTTGTGATGCTCTCCTGCGGCCGGCGGCTCGACTTGCCGAGCCGCTGCCCTCGACGGGGGAGCGAGCGGCTGCGAAACTGCCGGTGAACTTACAGTCAGGCGACGCGGTCGATCTCGGTCCCAACCGGGCGGCCCGTCCCCCCACGCCTCAGGCTGTCACCGGGAGAACTCGAGATGCACGACCTCGTCATCCGCGGCGGAAAGATCGTAGACGGAACCGGCGGCGACGCCTTCGACGGAGACGTCGCCATCAGCGACGGAAAGATCACGGAGGTCGGCCAGATCGCGGGCCAGGGCCGTGAAGAGATCGCGGCCGATGGCCGGCTCGTCACCCCGGGCTTCGTCGACATTCATACGCATTACGACGCCCAGGCCACCTGGGACCCGCACCTGCTGCCTTCCGGCTGGCACGGCGTGACGACCGCGGTCGTGGGGAACTGCGGCGTAGGCTTCGCGCCGGCGAAGCGCGAGCAGCACCAGATGCTGATCGAGTTGATGGAAGGCGTCGAGGACATCCCCGGCGCGGCCCTCTCCGAGGGCATTCAATGGGATTGGGAGACCTTCCCCGAATATCTCGAAGCCCTCGAGCGTGCGCCGCTGGCGGTGGACCTCGGGACTCACGTCCCCCACGGCTCCGTCCGCACCTACGTGATGGGCGAGCGCGGCGCGCGTAACGAGGCGGCGACCGCCCAGGACATCGCCGAGATGGCCGCGATCGTGAAAGAGGGCATCCAAGCCGGGGCCCTGGGCTTCTCGACCTCTCGGACGATGGGCCACAAGGCGCTCTCGGGCGAACCCGTCCCCGGCACCTTCGCCGCCGAGGATGAGCTCTTTGGAATCGGACGCACGCTCGGTGACCTCGGTCAGGGCGTCTTCGAGCTCGCCGGCGCCGGTGCCGCCGGAGACACGGGCGGGGACGAGATCGACTCCGCGCTCAAGGAGATCGAGTGGATGGAGCGGCTCTCGGCCGAAATCCAGCGCCCGGTCTCCTTCGCCATGCTCCAGTTCGACGGCGCACCGAACCAGTGGCGCGAACTCGTGGAGATCTGCCACAAAAGCCGCGCCAATGGGGCGGACGTGATGGCCCAATTCGCGCCGCGTCCCTTCGGCATCCTGACCGGACACCAGACCGAGGCCAACCAATTCCTGAATCGCCCCGCCTACCTCGAGATCAAGGATCTCCCGCTACCCGAGCGGGTGCGGCGCATGCAGGACCCCGGCGTCCGCGCGCGAATCCTCGGCCCGGAGCGGGACGACTCGGTCGGCTTCGGCAGCATGCTCGACAACGAGTTCATGCTGAAGAAGATCTTCCCGATGGGCGACCCGCCGGACTACGAGCCCGGTCCCGAGCAGAGCATCTGGGCGATCGCCCAACGCGAGGGCAAGGCCGCCGACGAGGTGCTCTACGACCATATGCTGAAGGATGAGGGCAAGGAGCTGCTCCTGCTCACGTTCTTCAATTATAGCGACGGCAACCTCGACCTGATGCACGAGCTGTTGAACGATGACCGCGCGGTCGTCTCGTTGGGCGACGGCGGCGCCCATTGCGGCGTGATCTGCGACGCCTCGCTCCAGACCTTCATGCTCACGCATTGGGCACGGGATCGGAAGCGCGGCCCGAAGGTCTCCCTCGAGCACGCCGTGCACGCCATGACCCAGGACACCGCTCGGGTATACGACCTGCTCGACCGAGGGGTGATCGCGCCGGGCTACAAGGCCGATTTCAACGTCATCGACTACGACAACCTATCCCTACGACGCCCCGAGATGGCCTTCGACCTACCGGGCGGAGCGCGGCGCTTGCTCCAGAAGTCGAGCGGCTACGACGCGACGATCGTCTCGGGCCAGGTCGTCATGCGCGACGGCGAAGGGACCTCCGCGCGACCGGGCCAATTGATCCGGGGCGCTCAGCCGACTCCCGGATAGAACCCCACGCGAGCGTGTCTGCCCGGCGACGCCGGGCGGACATGCTCGAAGCGTCCGGCCCCGAGAACGTTCAGATGATCTCCGGATCCGGATGGATGGACGGACGGTCTTCCGCGAGCGTACGCGCCGCGAGGACGCTGTGCAGCGCGGCTCCCAGGCTCGTCGCAATGGCGATCGCGAGGGCATAACGCAGGGAGTCCGCGCCGTAGCTCGAAGAGAGGCGGTCGCTCAGCACTCCCACGAAGGCCGGTCCGAGCCCCTGACCGATCAGCCCACTCGTGACGAGCACGAAGAGCGAGGCCGCGGTGGCCCGCATCCGCGGGCGAGCCAGCAGCTGGATCGACGCGTTGAAGGTCCCCACCCACATCGAGTTGACGAAGGCCCCCGGGATCGCGACCAGGAACGCCACCTTGGGATCCGGTAGAAGTAGGAAGGCGGCCAAAAAGGGAAAGGCCGTGAACGAGGCGATCGCGGGCACCCAGAGGTACCAGCGCACATCCCGACGACCGAGCCGATCCGTCAGCAGCCCCGCCGCAATCAGCCCCAGCGCCGAAAAGAGGGTCACGGAGACGGCGATGCGAGAGCCCGCTTCGGCCGCTGAGAGCCCGTGGCCCCGCATCATGGCAGCGGCCGCCCAGGACAGCAGCGCCCAGTTCGCGAAAGAGTTGAGCGAGCCGGCGATGACGATGTGGCGAAACGATCTCAGGCGCGCGAGAAAACGGAAGGCCTCCCCCAGCGAAGGCGCCCGCTCCTCCGCCACCAGGCCGTCCACCACCCCGCGCGGTGGCTCTCGTACGGTCATTGCCAGCAGAGCCGCCAAGGCAATACCGGGCACGCCGAAGCAGACGAAGGTCCAGCGCCACCCGATCGCGTCCGCCAACACGCCGCCGATCGCGAACCCCAGCATGGCTCCGACCGTGCCACCCGAGGCATGGATCGAGAGCGCCGTGCCGCGCCGCTCAGCCGGGAAATAGTCGGACAGCAAGGACTGCGCCGGGCCACTGCCCACCGTCTCGCAAGCCCCCACGCCCACCCGCGCCGCAAAAAGATGCCAGTAGGCACGAGACGCCCCCGTCAGTGTCGTCAGAAGACTCCACAGAAAGAGCCCCACCACGATCACGTTGCGTCGATTGCCGACGTCGGCCAGACGACCCACCGGGACCATCGCGATCACGTGGGCAAACGCGAAGGCGTTCCCCATCAGGATCCCCATCTCGGCGTCGCTCAAGCCGAACTCGCCCTTGACCGGCTCGACGAGGACGGAGAGGACCTGCCGGTCCATGACGTTCAGCGCCGTGAGCCCGAACATCATGCCGAGCACATAGCGGGAGGTTCCGCGAGAGAAGGGAGACGCCACGCGGCGACGATACCCCTTTTGGGGGCCGTTCTACCGGGCTATTCGAGCTTCCCCAACAGGGCCCAAGCGCTGCGGGCACCGTCGATCGCCGCGCTCATGATGCCCCCGGCGTAACCCGCCCCCTCGCCCACCGGCCATAAATTGGAGAAGCCCGCCGCGCAGCGGGTTCCCGGGTCGCGCGGGATCCGAAGCGGTCCCGAGCTCCGCGATTCGACGCCCACAAGGAGCCCCTCTTCTCCCGCATATCCCGGGATCGCCCGATCGAACCTGCGGAGGGCCGCGCGTAAGGCGTCCACCATCGGCGCGGGCAGAAGGGTGTCGATCCGCGCGGCGCTCACCCCGAGCTTGTAGCTGCTCCGGCCGAGCCGGGCGCTGTCTCGCCCGTCGAGGAAATCGACGACTCGCTGGGCAGGCGCGGAATAATCCGCCCCGCCCGCCTCGAAGAAGCGCGCCTCGAGCGCCTCTTGAAAGGCGACCCCCGCGAAAACGCCCTCGCCATACTCTCGCGGTCCGAGCGTCGCCACGAGGCCCGAGTTGGCGTAGGGCGAGGAGTGCCGGGAATTGCTCATCCCGTTGGTGCAGAGAAGCCCGGGCTGGGCCACCGCGGCGACGACCTGCCCCCCCGGACACATGCAGAAGCTATGGATTGCCGAACGTGGCCCGTCCGCCTTCGAGACGAGGGCATAGTAGGCGTGGCCGAGCCGCGAGAGATCGGCGCTCGGTCCAAAACGGCCAGCATCGACGAGCGCTTGCGGGTGTTCGATCCGAAGCCCCAGCTGAAAGGGCTTCGCCTCGAGCGAGAGTCCCTGCCGGGACAGCGCGCGGAGGGTATCCCGAGCACTATGGCCGAGGGCCAGGATCACCCCGTCGCAGCCGAACTCCCCCTGCGAAGTGCGCAGGGCGCGCACGCGCCCCGCGCCGTCCGTCGCCAGCGATTCGAGTCGCGTCTCGAAATGGAAGCGCACGCCCTCCTCTTCGAGCCGCGCCCTCAAGCGCGGCAAGATGCGGTGCAGCCGATCCGTCCCGACATGAGCGCGCGCGTCATAGGCGATCTCGGGGTCCGCCCCGGCCTCGATCAGGGTCGCGAGGATCGGTCCCTCGAGGGCATGCTGAGTGCGGGTGTAGAGTTTGCCATCGGAGTAGGTCCCCGCACCGCCCTCCCCAAAGAGCAGGTTGCGTTCGGGGTCGAGTTCTCGGGTACGCGTGAATCGCGCGACCGCCCGCCCCCGTTCGGACAGCGCCGGCCCCCGGTCGATCACGTCGACCGCCACACCGTTGGCCGCCAGCGTCCAGGCCGCGTAGAGGCC
>Ga0315316_10001556_pt1 | contig 16223 bp, 14 predicted proteins | sample M160m3416metaG_FD_203702 | JGI IMG/M metagenome (GOLD analysis project Ga0315316, IMG submission 203702) | Ammonia-oxidizing marine archaeal communities from Monterey Bay, California, United States - M1 60m 3416 | ecosystem: Environmental > Aquatic > Marine > Intertidal zone | place: USA...
ACTACGACCTCGCCAAGATGCTCGTCGAGCGTGGCGCCGACGTCAATCTAGTCAGCGACGATGGGGTCGGTCCCCTTTTTGCTACGCTGAACATTGAATGGTCACTGCGGACGTGGTACCCACAACCACAAATGTACCATACACAGGCAACCTCCTACCTAGACCTGATGAAGCTCTTCCTGGAGGCTGGCGCCGACCCAAACGCCCAGACAAGTACGCACGTCTGGTACGCAGCGTACAACGCCGGACGTATGGGCGTCGACTTTACTGGAGCGACGCCGTTTTGGCGGGCGGCATACGCGACTGATGTCACCGCAATGCGCCTTTTACATTCGTACGGAGCAGATCCGAATATCTGGACAACAAAGCTTCCAAGCCGGCGCAGAGGGTTTGACGCAGGGAACCCAGGAGCTCGCACCGATAACATGGACGCGGAAAAAGAGATGGATCCATCAGGGCTTCCTGAAGTTCCAGTGGGTGGCCCAGCCGTCCACCCGATCCATGCCTCTGCAGGTGTGGGCTTCGGTACATCACGCGTTGCACAACAGCACCGAAGTGTTCCAGATGGATGGCTACCGGCAATGGAGTATTTCGTAGAAGAACTGGGCGTCGATCCGAACCTACGCGACATGGACGGATTCACACCTGTCCATCACTCTGCCGCTCGTGGAGATAGTGAGACAATCGCCTATTTGGTTGAGCAGGGTGCGAACGTGACCTTGATCAGTCGTCGAGGCCAGACCACGGCCGACATGGCAAACAGTCCCGAACAGCGTGCACAACCGCACCCAGCAACGGTAGCCCTGCTCGAAAAGCTTGGATCTCTCAACAACCACAACTGTCAGTCCTGCGGGACAGGCCGGAATCAGTAAGCGCTTCTGCGCAAAACGGAGTGATCGAATGAAGCGAACTCTCGCGCTCACGGCGGCCCTAAGCTTCTTGGCGATACCTTTAGCCGTCGAAGCACAGGACACCGAGTGGAATCGATACACACTGGAAGATCTCGGAGGTGTGTTCATCCGTCTCGAGTCTAACAATGCGTGCGATCTGGCGGGTGCGAATCCAGCTGCATACGAGGCTGATGTGTCCCTCAAACTAACCGAGTCCGAGGTCGGCGTGCTTACGCAAGAAGAGATGCTCGCGAACCCGGCGATGCCGGAACTACGGGTGACGCTTGCCTGTGCATCCGGCACGGGTGGCGCAATCGCCTATTCCGTAGCTCTCCGAGTGCAGCAGTCGGCTCAGATGCTTCGCGATACCCAAATCACTCTTCCCGAAGCTGTTACCTGGTTCCATACAGCTGTAGGTATGAGTTCCGAGGGTGGTGCGGTCGATGCAATTGGATCTTCTCTCATGACAAGTGTCGACGCCTTCGTCGAAGCTTGGTCGGCGATTCACGCAGAGGAGGAAGGCGGCCTCTAGGTCGATACCGTTACACGGAAGGTTCTAGGCGGATAGGTCTCAAGGACCTGTCCGCCTTTCTTTTTTGCACACCCACTTGCAACACGCCAACTTCGAGACACACTCTTCTGCCGACTTCACTATCGGAGATCACATGCGCCGTCTGCTGCTCACCTCGACCCTTACCCTCCTCACGGTCCTAGCATCACTGGCAGCCACTCCAACATCTGCCTCGGCAACTTGGTCCGTGATAGCGATCGACTTAGATACAGGCCGTGTGGTCATATCGTCTGCGACCTGCGTCGCTCAGGGGCGCTTCGCAGGGTTCCCAGCGCTGGGATTGATGGACATCCAGGCCATCGTCGTTCCAGGGATCGGGATCGCAGCAGCCCAGGCCGGCGTCGACAACACTCGTAAGAACCAGAACCTGATATACGAGCAGCTTAAGCTCGGTACTGATCCTCGACTGATTCTTGATATGCTTACCGAAGATCCAAGTATCGAGCGGCGACAATTCGGTATCATCGACAACCAAGGACGCTCTGCCGGCTTTTCTGGTGAGCAGAACGGCGAAGCCTCCCGCTCCATCCAAGGCCAAGTGCCCGGAACGCGGATCTTCTATTCGGTGCAAGGCAATATCCTCGCCTCGGACCATGTCGTAACCAACGCTGCTGATGCGCTGGAAGAGGCCAAAGGCGATGTCATGGACAAGGTGATCGCGGCAATGGAAGCCGCCGACGAAGCAGGTGGTGACCGGCGCTGCACGTGTGAGACAGAGCCTGTTCCCGATGCCGCCTGCTACAGTCGTAACGCCCACGTCGCCTACATCCTAGCGGCAGACCCTGATGATCCCGAGGGCAATTCGTTCAACAACGGTGACTACTTCATGTACATCGACGTGACCGACGAAAACATAGAGGCAGGCGAGAATGGGAACCCGGTCATCACTCTTCGGATGAGGTATGACACTTGGAAAGAAGCAAATCAGTTCAAGTAAGGGCTCTCGCAAGAAAACAAAATCTATGTGGGAAACATAGCGCCTAGCCTCAGCTACCCGTGGGCCGGGAGAATACTGCGCCATGCGGATCGCCGGGGCCCGATTCGCCGTGTGGCCAGGCTACTCTATCGAAGCTCACGCCGGGTCGATCTGCACCAACACTTGAGGTGAAAGACGCGTCAACCTCTAAGTCCCCAGTGACGGGATCAAAATCGACGATGAGAACTCTGTGTCGTGTACCAGCGTATCCAGTGACCACGATGCGTCGCCCATCCGGCGAGAGAGAAATCCAGTGCGGCCAATCGTCTTCTTCAAGTGACACATGGGCGACTTCAAATGGGTTCTCAAGATCGCGAACGTCCAGGGCTACGAGACCGTTCGCCGCCGGTACAGCTTGCACCCAGTATTCACCTGACACTATCGGAAGAGCGCACGAACTTCCGCCGAAGTCCCACACCTTTTCGACTGATGGCGCCTCCGACATAAGATTCTTGACCCTGAGAAGAGCACACCCGAAGGTCGAAACCAACACCGTCTCGCCATCCGCCAAGAGGCGCGGTTCTGCGGCCAGTCCCCACTCCTGCGGCAATTCCAAAGTGTGCAACAACGAGAGGTCACTCAGTCTCCAGATCTGGATGACCTGCCGCTCGACGCCCCCCCGCATGTCCGCGCTCCCCGTAACGACACGGTCCAGGCTAGGTACCGGGGCGAGGCTGTAGGGACGGACGTCGCTGCCGCCCTTGAGAGCTGAACTCCACGCGAGTACAGCACCGGTAGGAGAAATTCTGGCGATACCACCAGCAGCATTATTTCCCTCTCCTTCCGTTTGGAAAGTGGCGAGAACGTCAAGATTCTCGAGCCTCTCGAAAGAGTGCGCGGACGTTAGTGGACCTGCACCCTTGAACGTATCCACTAGCTTGGGCGCCTCCGGATCCGACAAGTCGATCAGGTATATCTCTCCAGTGCTGAAATCGTTGGCGAAAATAGGAACACTTTGTTGCGGCATCACGTGCTCTGTGTGGTGACCGCGGGTCGCGCCTTTGGTAGGCACTGCCAAGGTCGTGACGACGTTCCCATACCTGTCTGATTCAGGATTTGCGTCGAGAACAACCATAAAATTGAGGTCGACCGAATCCGCGTCCGTTGTCCAAACGAAGAGATATTCGCTCGTTGTGCCAACTGATGCTTCATCACCCGGAACCGAACACCCGATAAGCGACACAATCGAGGCTACCGCAAACCAGCGACCTTCCTTGATAGACTCGATCACCAGCAGACTATTTCTGCATCGAAGCGAGGATCGCAGCCACTGTCTGGTCAGTCCGCCAACGCATCAACTCCTCACCAACGGCGATCGTCCGCCCGAGAGGCACAAGCGACACACCGTTGATTGAGGCCCGGCCAGACTGAACGCGCTCTTCATAACGAACGGTCTCTGGATCCACAGCAGCCTGCATTGCACTTAACCAGTAGTTGTCGTGCCAACCCTCGCTCTCTTCGAAAATTCCAAAGGTGTTTTCCATGTGCTGCTGGACACCCGCGTTGTCGTAAAATTCTGGAATAAAAAGAACTTTGTTGGTTCCCCACTCAGCATTGAGCAGATTCGCAGTATTCTGCATACCCGTCTGGTTCCCACCACTGTCTCCGATAAACACGACCCAGTCAAAGCCATGCTGATGAAGGCTACGACCAACGTCCTCGAGAATCGCCTCGAAGGTCTCCTGCCGGACACTGAGCGTGCCGGAATAGCGCATATGTCCAGTTGGAGGGTTGATGCCTCCCTCGGGCACAAGCTTAATAATTGGCGCACATAGGGCGTCACCGAGGGTTCTAGCGATCCGCTCACACATACCCTCTAACACATAGTTGTGCTTGCCCATGGCGACGTAGGGGCCATTCTGCTCAATCCCTCCCGTCGGCACGATCGCAGTGCGCTTACCCTCAGCTAAGGCATCGCGGATTTCAACCCAGGTCATCTCCTCAATCCAGATCGTATTAAGTGCCGGAATTGGGCGTTCCATCACTAGTTCGTCCTCGATTTCTATCTGAGCCGAGGACGGAGTCGCGAGTGCTCCGGTAAAGCTGAACGTGACAAGATTGATGACAAGAATCCGGAATGTGCTCATAGTATCCTCTCCATTGCGATGAAGTCGGTCATTCTACATTAGGGAAAAGAACATGGCGAACCGCCACACTGGTATCACTCTCTTACTCTCTCTCGCAGCCGCTAGCTGCGGTGCCGGGGATTCAGACGATTCTACCCTGAACGGCGATGAGGCTGCGATCGACATTCCGGAGGACCAGCAGATCCGAACAGCCAACCCATATTCGCGCGGCTACACCGACAGCGACTTCCCCCGTATCCAGGAACTCGCCGCCGGTGTCTATTCCTACGAGCAACTGCGCGCGGCCGGAGATGAAAAGTTTACGACGGTGAGCATGTTCATTGTGACTGAAACCAGCGTGCTGGTAGCAGACGGCCAGGGCAGTATCGAAGAGACCCAGCGAATGATCGACCACATCGCCGCAGTGACGGATAAACCCATCACGGATGTTGTGGTCGCTTCAGACCACGGCGACCACACCGCAGGAAATTCAGTCTTCCCAAGCGATGCACGCTTCTGGGCCCACCCGACCTCTGCATCTGCTCTTGAACGGATGGCACAGAACAATGCGATACTGCCTACGGCCACCAACCTTGTCACGGATCGAGAAGTATTACAACTAGGTAGCCGTGAGATCCACATCCAGTTCCTCGGCAGAGCTCACACGGGCGGTGATCTGGTGGTGTACTTACCTGCAGAAAAGATCATGTTCATGAGTGAAGCGTACCTGCACCGAGTCTTCCCGGCGATGCGCTCAGCATTCCCGTCGGAGTGGGTCGACATGATAGAGGCAGCTCAAGCAATGGAGGTAGACATGTACGTGCCGGGTCACGGCTTCGTCGACCACCCATCCATCCTCAAAGATGAGTTAGAGGTTTTCCAAGGTGCCATCCGCGCCGTGATCGACGAAGCTCAACGCTGGCACGAGGAGGGCTTCGACCTGCAGGACGCTATCGCAGGTGCGACCTTCGGCTCACTAGAGAGCTGGTCGCTTCGGGAAAGCCAGGGAGACCGAGCACTGCAGCAGGTGTTTGCTGAAATCAATGGCACCCTACCGGAGGCAAAATGATATCGAGTCATAGTTCGGTCATCAAAACATCGAGACACCGTGCCGGAAACGATCCCATTTTCATCTGGAACGGCGAGGCCCGCGCGCGTGCAGCAACTGGTGAGAACATCTTGAACGCCACCATCGGTGCGCTGATGAATGACGACGGAACGCTCGGTAGTCTCCCGACCGTCCTCGAAACTTTTAAAACCCTGACAGGGCCAAAAGTCGGCGGGTACGCGCCAATCTCGGGACTCCCTGCCTACCGAGAAGCTGTAGTTCGTGACCTTTTTGGTGACAGCACCCTCTCAAACCATGCGACGGCTATCGCCGTACCCGGAGGTAGCGGAGCTGTTTACGCAGCCGTCGTCAACTTCCTTGAAGCCGGACAGCAGATGCTCGTCCCTCAGTTTTTTTGGGGGCCTTATACCGAAATCACAAGGCACACCGGTCGTGGACTGGATCCATTCACGATGTTTAACCACGAGGGCGCATTCGATATTGGCGGTATGACCGAAGCCATGCACCGGCACTTAGAAGAGCAGGGCCGAGTGCTGCTGGTCCTGAACTTTCCCTGCCATAATCCGACCGGATACAACCTGAGCCCAGACGAGTGGGAACAGATCACTGATGCCGTTCACACTGCCGGTCAACAAGGTCCTGTAACGGTTCTCGTCGATGCCGCGTACATGGAGTTTGCGGGCTTTGAATCGCGTAGTTGGGTGCGTCACGTGCCTAGGATGCTCGAGCACGCAACCGTTCTTGTGGCGTGGACCGCGTCGAAGAGCATGGCCCAGTACGGGGCTCGCCTCGGAGCAATCGTCGGGTTGCATAATGACACCCAAGAACTGTCACAGATCGAAAACGCGCTCGGATACTCGGCGCGAGCTACATGGTCAAACTCTCCACACCTTGGACAGCTTGCGGTCTCGCAACTTCTCACAGATTCAACGCTTGCTTCGGCTGTTCAGGAGGAGCGGGCCGTTCTAATAGATCTTCTACAGAGTCGTGTTGATGCGTTCAACGCCAGCGCGACTCAGCTCGGACTGCCCACGCCTAAGTTTGACTCAGGGTTTTTCGTCGCGGTCTTCACACCTGACCAGGATGCCACAGCCGCCGCAATGAGGGAACTCGGAGTCTATGTAGTCCCGATCCCAGGGGCGGTGCGTGTAGCCGTCTGTTCGACGCCTGAATCGACAATAAATCGACTCACAAACGCTCTCGAGGTGGGTCTGGACACAGCTCGGTGAAGATCTTCACGGACCCCGGATAACGCACCAGAAGATTCTCCTAGCGCCCAGCCGCAGCCCTTCCAACTGCAATGTGCTGGTCCGCGCCAGGTCCACTCATAAGCAGGCCGAGAAAACCCTCCTCAATTCGACGCGCAACGTCCTCGTCATTGGCTGTGATCATGTCCGGGAGGCCGACTCTCTTCGCTTGGGCTAGTACTTCTTGGTTGCCCGCCTCACCGGCCTCGCGATCCCCAAGCGCGCTTGAGAGACTACCAATACCGCACGCTAGAACGCTATATCCAGGCACCTCCGCGATCTGAACTGCCTGCATCAGGGCTCCCGGATCCTCAATCATCAGCATGGCCAAGACGGTGCCGTTGGGGTTATCCGGCGACCAGACATCCGCATTCACCTCCTCGAAGAAAGAGACCGCCAAGCGAGCCTCCTCTTCACTGCGCACATGGGGCATGACGATACCATCGGCTCCTGCTGCAAGCGCCGCGTGGACACGCTCACGTGCAGCCCTCTCCCCGTCTTTCGAAATTGGAGGAATCCTGACAAGCAGAGCTTTATCGCTGACACGTTCCGCGCTACTAAGGCCCTCTCGAATAGCTAAGACCGCATCCAGATCCCACGCTGGCTCTAGATTGAGGAACACGAAGTCGAGCAATGGATTAGCTGCCAGCCTAGCGCCACCGTCAACGGAATATACTGGGGCCTGGAACTGGCCATCAGGTGCCCGCCTCGGCCGATCACTCGGTGCGAAGATACCGAAGGCAGGCGTTTCAGACTGCCAAAGCTCAATCAGCGGCAGCTGCTGGGACGCGTCTATGATTGTTCCCACCTGCTCTGCTTCGGAGCTGTCGGAACTTTCGTATCCACCCGAACACGCGGCCATAATGAGCGCGAATACTAGGGCGGTCAGCCTGCTGGACTGTTTCAAAACAATCTCCGTAAGAGCACAAAGGTTCGGCAAAACCGGTAAGACCAAGCTTCGGCCTCTCGATCAAGATTTGATTATCAATTCGACCAGGGCGGGACTACGTCATTCATACGGGCATAAGCGATCAACTGGCCGAGGTGTTCGTTCATGTGCGTAACGAGCTGCAGTAGAACAGCCCACTCCCCTACGTCTCGACCATACAAAATGGTTTCTCGGTCTAGAGAACCAGTGTCAGAAGATTCCACCACATCCCGCACGTATTGCATGGACTCCTGAAGAATTGCAACGACTTGATCTTTATCCGATGCCTCGTCTTCCCATCTCCCGTACTCGTCCGGATGTACCGGACTCACTCGCCCCATATTTTCGTGCAGGTACATGTAGTTGTAACGGGCTATATGCATATAGACCCGTGCGACGCTGGCAACACCCTCGCCTGGACTCCAATCGTACGTTGAAGCAGGCATGGCTTCGGCCAGAGCTACAAGTTTCTGAGCTGACGCACCGAACTGCCCTTGGAACTCGGCTAGGAAGCCATCTGGAGCCTGCGCCTCTACTTCGACAGTGGAGAATATCGTGAGCGTCGTGACAGCAAACACCACCGCAATGCCGCGCAGTCTTGTCATCATTGGTCCGATACTGGGCGCGGGTCCTCAGCCTCTGTCTCAAGCGTTTCGAGCACCTGCTCCCACTCAAACTTATCACCAATACCACGCACATAATGGTCCATCCATGCCATCTCACTCACGGACTTTACCAAGCGATTGCGCGGATCCGGAATACCGTGGCTACGACCCGGGTACATGAAGAGCTCAGTCGGCACATCGAGTTTCTTCAGCGCCATGTGAAGCTCAACTGACTGCGGGCTTGGAACCCGGGGATCCCCTTCGACAACGTGGATCATCGTGGGTGTCTTCGCATTTGTTATGTACTTCAGCGGTGACTGATCGAAGTAAGTATCGAAGTCTTCGTAGAGAAATCCGTCCCCAACGTAGAACTGACGATTCCTCTGTACATCACTCTGCGCGTACATGCTGATCCAGTTCATCGTGCCCGCACCCGAGCTGATCGCTTTAAAGCGATCCGTCTGGGTAAGGATCCAGTTTGACCAGTGGCCGCCGGCACTCCAACCGAGCGCGCCCATTTGGTCTTCGTCGACGATCCCCTCTTCAATCAGGTAATCCACACCAGTAATGATGTCGTCATACCCTAGCGTGAAGTAATCGCCGACAATGTCGGTTCTGTGTGCGTTTCCGTAGTTACGCGAACCACGGTAGTTGGGCTTAAGGATCGCGTACCCTGCGCCCGCATAAACCTGCGCACCGTAACCACCATTGAAACGCAGGACGTCGGCAGAAGCAGGTCCTCCATGAATCGCCACGATCAGCGGATACCGGGTTCCTTCCTGATAGCCCACTGGATACACAAGCACACCACCAACTGTCCTGCCGTCGGTCGAAGTCCAATTGACCTCGACCTCGCGGCCCAAGGCGATTTCGGTCATCTGAGGGTTCACATCGACGAGTTGGACCCAGCGGTCACGGTCGTCGACATCCTCTACACCATCTACGGTAAAGACAGTCGGTGGAGTCATCGGATCTTGATAATCAATCAGAATCGCACCGGAAGACTCATCTCGTGTGACACGAAGGGAGGCCCTCTCTTCCGTAATCTGCTGGACCTCGTCCTTCTCAATATCAATCGCAAAGAGCTGTTGGGTAACAGTCACCCCTGTATTGAAATAGATGGTCCGCGAGTCCTCGGACCAAAAGCCAACCGATAGGCTCTGATCAAAGCTGGATCCAAGCTTGCGGAATTCTCCACCGCGATCTCCAAGCGCACGGATGTAGATCCGGTTCTCGGTCATGGAGTAGTTGTCCATCTTGTCCGGCGCCGAGAAGGCAATCCAATTGCCGTCCGGTGAGAACTGCGTGCTGCTTTCTCCGACCTCGTAATTCTGGGTCAGGCGTTCCACGTGACCACTGGAGAGTTCCAGCAGGTACTGGTCCGCATAGAGCCTAGACCCAGTGATGTTGCGCTCGTAGCGCTCTTCCGAGCCTCCGGTGAACGAAATCCAGAATCCGTTATCCGATACGTTGAAATTATCAACGCTGTAATCGTCAGACTGTTCCAGCATTCGCTCTGTCCCTTCACTCATCGAAACCTCCCACAGGCTCGAGAGCGCAGTCACCTGGTTCCGAACGTCTACTGTGAAGCCCGCGTCTCGGCGTCTATAGTCTGCACCGTCGTACGTATCCGGACGCACGAAGTACACAGCCGATCCATCGGGGCTCCAGCTCCAATCTTCGACTCCCGCTTCACCCGACGTAATCTGCTCAGCTTGACCAAACGGAAGACTGGTAACAGCCATCCGATAGAGCTGCTGCTGACCAGCGTCCCCACTCCGATAAACCAGCCAGTCGCCACCTGGACTAAAATCGAAGCCTACCACCCCGTCTTCAGCGTCGGTGATTTTCCGAGCCTCACCACCATCGTGACGCATCATGTACAGCTGGTCACCTCCGTTCTCAGAGTCTCGATCGGACGCGAAAATGAACCATGTGCCATCCGGAGCCCAGGTTGGCTGCGTCTCATCTTTCTGATCCGTGTACGTAAGCTGACGACTTGACGAGACCCCGTCCTTCATCGAGACGACGTGGATATCCGTCTGTGATGTCTCCTCCTGCCAGTCTGGTGTTCGGACCGTATAGAGCATCGACCGGCCGTCAGGGCTCGGCGTCCAAGACCCTGCCGAGCTTTGGAGCTGAACATCCATGAATGTCATCGGTCGCTGCTGGGCGGACACGGGGACGGTGACAAGCACTGTCGCCGCGACCGCGGCGGCGATAGCGCGGGTTAGCTGCATATAGATATGGGTACACATGAGAGAGCAGAACACGTTTGAGTAACGTTCAGGCGGAGCGAATCCCCACTAGCGTTAGAACCGAATAATGGGGTCCAATAAGTGATCTGGCACGGGTTGGGCAGTCAATGCTCGTCAGTCAGCTGATCAATCCGAGAAACTGACCCTGATCGAGGTCGCTAATCTGTCGCGTAACGAGCTGTTACTACCCGCACATACGGCAGGCTTGAGATGAACTATCAGCGGCTAGGGACGACTGGGGGTCCAGGCGATCCAGTAGTCATCAATCGAGTCATCGTCTGTCGCCAGTTCATCTTCACCTGCAGGAAGCTCGTTGAGCTTGAAGATGTACGTCAGGACGTCAGTCGTCTGCTGACGAGAGAGGCTCCACGGGTCGTCGTATGGCATCCTCTCATTGACGTAGTACCAGAGCTGGTACACTGACTGGTCTTCCCAACGGCCCCTGAAACCCGTCTCAGTCCAGTCTGCCGAGTCATGGCACTCACTGCACGTGGATGTGAAGAGAGCCTCACCGCGATCAGCTTGGGCTAATGTGAAGATGCCATCGGCCGTCGTCGGGTCCGCGGTCTCCGTTTCAGTTTCTTCGGACGGTGGCTCCGGAGTCGCGGACGGGCCAGAAGGACCCGCCGAACACGCGGCCACAAAGGTGAGAGCGAAAATAGCAGTGGTAGAGTGAAAGATCCTAGCCATAACAAGTGGTATAGAGAGACGTTTTCACACAGTAATCTACTACGCATGACCCCTCTAATGCCTATTTTGCTGATCAGATTTTATAGTTCGAAGATCCGGAGGCTTATCCAATAGCGGTATACTGTCCCGGACAGCCTCTAATACCAGACCCCCCAACGGCCTCACAAACCTTGAGCACACACTCATCCGACGTTGTCGTCATTGGTTCGGGGATTAATGGCGCGTCATGTGCGTGGCACCTAGCTGAACGTGGCCTGACCGTGACGGTACTCGAAAAGGATACGGGGCCAGCAATGGGCTCCACTGGGAAAAGTGCAGCGGGGGTCCGCGTTCAGTTCACTACGGCCCCGAACATCCTGCTATCACTGTATTCCCTCCCCATCTATCGCTCATTCGAAGAGCGATACGGTCGCGACATCGGTTACCGAGACATTGGTTATTTACTGCTGGTGCCCGAAGCTCGCTGGGACACGCACCTCGAATCTGTTCGGCTTCAGCACGAGCTAGGAGCGCCAGTCGACGTACTACGCCCAGATGAAGCACAGCACTACATCCCCTTCTCGACCGAGGGACTGGCCGGAGCAACCTACGGGCCGTGGGACGGAATAATCGACCCGCACATGGCTTGCCTGGCCTGGGTTGAAATGGCTAAAGAACGAGGTGTCGACTTTAGAATGAACACCCGTGTGACGGGGTTGAGACCCGAAGGTGAAGGTTGGCTTGTAACGGCCGGAGACGATCGCTTCTCCTGCGGCTGGATCGTTAACGCAGCCGGTGCCTGGTCCGGAGCGGTCGGTGCCCTCGCGAAGCTGGATGTACCTGTTGGCCCTAAGCGTATCCAGATCTTTCTGTCCTCGCCGATCAGAGACAAACGCACCTATCCACTGACTATCGACTTGTCCACGGGCGTCTACGTCCGCTCGGAACTAGATCGGGTGATCTTCGGACTCGACAACCTTGACCAAGGGTTTGGTTTTACGGAAGGCGTGGATCAGGATTGGCTCGAGCATGTGCTCTTGACCGGAGTTGATCGCTATTCGTGGTGGGAGGACATGGGGATCGATCTCAGAAGGAGCTGGTGGGGCTACTACGGGGTTAGCCCCGACAACAGCCCGATCATCGGACCGCATCCGGACACCCGGGGATGGATCGACGCCTGCGGATTTTCTGGACATGGCATCATGCATGCTCCCGCCACCGGGGTCGCAGTGGCAGAGATGATCGCCGACGGCGACACTACGACTGTCGACGTCGATCACTTCCGACATACTCGATTCGCTGAAAACCTTTTGGTCGAAGCAAACATTTTCTGACCACTCTGACAGTCTGTTCAGCTCACTTCTCTTAGTGCATATGGATAGTTTTCTCCTCTTTTTTGAGCAGATGCCTACTTGGCAAAAACTCGGCTGGGTCATGGCATGCCTGGGATTCAGCTGGGTCTTGGAGGGAAGCTTGCCTTTGGCTCAACTCCAGTACCGAAAGTGGCATCACGCGGGCGCTAACTTCGTCTTCCTCGGGACAACGCTCTCGATCAATGCAGTCTTCTCCGCGCTCGCACTCGGCGTCGTAGCTTGGACCGGGACTGCACAGTTTGGACTGCTACACCTGTTTGAACTCCCCAACGTTCTGGAGATGCTAGCTGCAATCATCATCCTAGACCTCACTGCTCAGTACTTCGCGCACTGGTTGCTGCATCAGGTGAAGTTTCTTTGGCGCTTTCACGTAGTGCACCACAGCGACACAAAAGTCGATGCCACGACCGGCACAAGACTACACCCTGGAGACTTCTTCGTCCGAGAAAGCATAGCGCTCGGAGCGCTCACACTTATTGGTGCCCCACTGGCCTATTACGTCGTTTACAGGATTACAACAATCTTCTTCACCTTCCTCACCCACGCGAATATCTCGCTACCCAGATGGCTCGACGCATTACTAAGTGTCGTATTCGTGACCCCGAACATGCATAAGTTTCACCACCATTTTGAGCGGCCTTGGACGGACACAAACTACGGGGGAATCCTCTCCGTATGGGATCGGCTATTCGGAACATTTGTATACGGTGATCCAAGTGACGTCACCTACGGCGTGGACGTAGCCGATCCAGCCTTAGACGAACACGTGCTTCACCAGATGAAGCTTCCATTTGGGGAAGGATCAGAGCTGGATCGTGATTGAGGTGCCGCTAGGATAAGCGGGAGAAAGCCAAGAACCACTGAGGTTCGTCTAGGCCACATCTGTCTCGAAGCGAGGATTACCCGGGGGGCTCTCGGGCCTCAGCGAGTTGCACGATAACTGTGCCAGCATCATGCAAGGGTGTCGATACCCCGCTGGCACGACCAAGTCGCGAAATCTCCCCCCCCAAATCAGCCATCTCAGTCCGCCGTCTCTGATTCAGGTCATGGATGACGCTAGGAAAGAAGTCGTCCGGGAACCGATCGAGTGTTTCGTCGATTTTTCTCTCCGTCTCGGCAGGGATCGGTACCCCGTTGGCGCGCCCCACATCTAGAACCTCAGTTATCACGCGCTGCTGTAATTCAGCTCCGAAAGAATGTCCTCGCACTGAGCCCATATTCCCCTGCCCGATCGCACACAAGACAGCAAGCGAACACACTACAGACATCTTCTCCCATAACTCAACCCTGATATCGCTAACGGTTTCAATTTCGACGAGCGTTCCTTCAAACGCCTGTCGCATCAGTGCGACAGAGCCAGCCGACTCGTCCAAGACGATCCGCTGGTGAGCTGCCTTCCGCTCTACTACTCCCGGCTCAACCCGAAACGAGGTCATGTACGCCACACCGTCCGCCATTACATCCCGAGAAATCCCATGCTCCTGCATCCGGTCAAGTGCCGTGATCCCGTTGAGCAATGACACGACGTGCGCACCCACTTCTGACAGGTGCGCTAGCTGATCCACCACTTCGTCTAGGGAAAAGGTCTTGGTTACGAGCAAAGCCAGATCTGCCTCTTCTACCTCGTATCCGGAAGCGACACAGCGAACCTTTGCGCTAAAGTCACCAGCGTGACTTCGCACCTCAAGTCCGTTCTTCTCGATTGCCAAACGATGAGCCCCGCGAGCGACCAGCGTAACATCGTGACCACACTGCGCGAGGACGGCCCCGATATAGCTACCAAGCCCTCCGGCTCCAACTACGACCACTTTCATGCGTCCGTCACACACCCGAGAGACGCAGATGAGACCGAGCGGATGTAGCGTTGCAGCACCCCACGTTTTGCTGCCAACGGGGGCTCTGACCACCCAGCCCTCCTTCGATCTGCCTCTTCAAGGTCCACTTCCCAGGTGATCTGGTTCGTCTCAGCATCAATCGTAATCCTATCTCCATCTTGAATGAGTGCGATCGGACCGGCGCTTTGTGCCTCGGGTGTAACATGCCCAATGACAAAACCATGGCTACCACCCGAAAACCGCCCGTCAGTCACCAATGCAACCTCAGACCCTAGTCCTGAGCCTATGATCGCAGAGGTTATCGTGAGCATCTCAGGCATCCCGGGTCCACCCCGAGGACCCTCGTATCGGACTACCACCACGTCACCAGACTGAATCTCGTTGCGCTCAAGTGCCGCGATCGCTGCTTCCTCGCGGTCAAAGACACGGGCCGGCCCGGAAAATTCGACACCTTCCTTGCCTGTGATTTTCGCCACGGCCCCCTCAGGCGCTAGAGAGCCCGTCATGATCCTTAGATGCCCCGTAGCCTTGATCGGGTCACTGAGTGGCCGCACTACGTCCTGTTCAGCACTTAGTGGATTGATGTCAGCGAGGTTCTCCGCGACGGTGTGACCCGTCACGGTCAGGCAACTCCCTTCTATCAGGCCCGCGTCCAGTAACGTGCGAAGTACAGCCGGGACTCCCCCAACCCGGTCGAGATCTTGCATGACATAACGACCACTAGGTTTTAGGTCAGCGAGATACGGTGTGCGATCACTCACCGCCTGAAAGTCGTCGAGCGTGAGCTTAACTTCTGCTGAGTGAGCGATTGCTAGCAGATGCAGCACTGCGTTGGTTGAGCCTCCCAGGATAGTCACCAAGACCATAGCGTTTTCGAACGCGGCTCGCGTCATGATGTCACGAGGCCGGAGATCCTCCTCAAGCAGGTGCCGCAGGGCCGCACCTGCTCGTCTACATTCGTCTTTCTTTCGATTCTTCACCGCGGGTATTGATGAGCTATACGGAAGAGTCATGCCTAGGGCCTCGGCTGCACTCGCCATGGTATTGGCCGTATACATACCACCGCACGCTCCAGGACCGGGACAAGCATTTCGGACCACGGAATCGAACCTTTCCTTGTCGATAGACCCCGCTATGAACTCTCCGTATGCCTCGAAAGCACTTACGATGTCGAGTTGTTCACCATTCAGATCACCAGGAGCGATCGTACCCCCATACACCATCAGACCCGGACGATTAAGTCGCGCCATCGCCATAAGAGAGCCTGGCATGTTCTTATCGCAGCCAGGGACCGTCACGATACCATCGTACCACTGTGCGCTCACCACAGTCTCAATCGAATCTGCAATCAGATCCCTGGATGGAAGCGAGTAACTCATCCCATCGGTGCCCATAGATATCCCATCGCTGACCCCGATGGTGTTGAACCGCATCGGAACCAGCCCTGCCTTTTTAGCACCACTCGCAACCTCGGCCGCAAGATCTAGCAGGTGCATATTGCACGGGTTTCCGTCCCACCACATCGACGCAATCCCAACTTGAGGCTTGTCGAAATCTTCATCCGTCAATCCAGCAGCATGCAGCATGGCACGGGAGCTCGCCTGAGCGGGTTGCTGCGTGATCCGTGCGCTGTATCGGTTGAGCGTCGGGAGCTTACTGGTCACGACGCCGGTGGTCGGGACTCAATAACCTCGAGCGTCGTGCCCTGCTGACAGGCACTCATTTCCACGTAACGG
>Ga0315316_10001560_pt1 | contig 16212 bp, 30 predicted proteins | sample M160m3416metaG_FD_203702 | JGI IMG/M metagenome (GOLD analysis project Ga0315316, IMG submission 203702) | Ammonia-oxidizing marine archaeal communities from Monterey Bay, California, United States - M1 60m 3416 | ecosystem: Environmental > Aquatic > Marine > Intertidal zone | place: USA...
CAAATACTGTAAAATATGCAGTCATAGGATTCGCCTCAGTCAGTATATACTTTATGATGCTACTTGTTTTAGCTGTCTGGAGGGTATAAAAGATGAAAGGAAAGCTCGGAAACGTAGAGAAATCGAAAAGCTTAAAGATAGCATCCGATGGGATGATTGAATCTCTTTTAACAAGTGATGATTTAGAATCTGTAAAATTAGCAGTAGAAGTATTAGAAGCAAGAGAATTTGAAAGAAAGGTAGATGCTAAATACCAAGCAGATAAGTATATGGAGAACCAAAGACAAGCAGAGTATTATGAGGCAGGTTATGGACATATACTCAGTAATAAATGGGAGATGCCTGTGACTACCCGTGATAATATGAATAAGTTTTTAAATGAACCAACTTGGGCTGAACGTATGTCAGCAATACAGGCTAAAAATATAGATAGTTTACGTATGTTATTGACACAAAGTATATCATTTGTTCTAATTATAGGCGCTTTAATTATATTTACATGAACGACGGTCATATCTCTAAGAAGACCGGAACATTTATCCCTGACCACAGAGGGAACGACTGCGAACACTGTGGTAAAAACACACGCAACAAAGAAAGGATATACTGCAAAAAATGCCGATGGGATTTACATTACAGTAGAAATTGGTATTGCAGAGATATAACATTTGAAGACTTCGTCAATGATAAGTTCTATGATTAGCTCTACTTAGGCTATATGGTTATTATTAGGCTCTACTAAGATATATAGCTTAATATATATACACCAAAAGCTTTATATAGAACCTTGCTCTATAAGTATATATAGCTTTAATAAAGCTATGGGGCATGGAATGGCTAAGAATACAGGAAAGAACTTTGAAAACGAGATAAGACGGAGCCTTAAAGGAGCAGATTGCTGGTGGTTCCGTATACAGGATACCAATGACGTCAGCAGATTTGTTAAACAGGCAGTCGCCGAAAAGCAACCAGCTGATTTTATGGCTGTGTATCGTTCTCGGCCTGTCCTTATCGAATGTAAAACCACTCGTAATCTTACCTCTTTTCCTCTATACTATGGTGGTAGCAGGTCTATACCTACACATCAGATTAAGTATGCGATAGAGGCACAGAGGCATGGAGCGTTGGCATTTATACTCATAAGGAGAGATGAACCGAGAAATAAAAGGGTGTTTGCTATAACACCTGAACAAGCAGATTACCTTTATAAAAAGAAGGATGGAAAAAGTGTGAATTGGAAATGGTTTCACGCTAATGCCTTCGAATTAAAGAAATTAAAAACACCAATAAGATGGGAACTGCATCCCCTATTGGACTTACATTTATGAGCTGTCCCAGATGTAGACGCTGGAACTGCCCATGTTGGAAGGCATAAGATGAAATATAGAAAATGTAGAAGATGTGAACAGCACTTAGAACATATCACTAAAGATGACGTATGTTTAGAGTGCTTAGAAGCCGAATATCAGTATAACAACGGCGAGTGACCGAAAGCTTTATATACTCAGTCGTTATGACATTAAAAAGGAGAAATTATGAAAAGTAAAACAGCAAATCAGTTGGTAGAAGCAGTAATGCACTATCAAAAGACAGGAAATCACAAACAAGTGGTAATAAACTATAACCCAGCTAAAAGGACTGAATATGAGTTTAGTAGTTGGAAACATGAGAGAGACCATCACTCACCAAGAGCTATTCTTCCAGAAGACATAGTTGTTAGTGGAGCTGGTCATATGCTTGTTGTAGGATTCGATAATAGATATAACTTGAAACAGTTTAGTTCTCAGAAACCTCAACATATAAGAGCATATCGAATGGATAGAATATGCTAAAAGAGTTCGTAAAGTTAGTCGATTCAGATGATGAAATCGTAGACGTAAAGAATCTCTTTACTAAAGCAGATAAAAGGAAATGGGAGAAGTGGATTGATATATTCGAATCCATACGCATAGATAATGTTGCGTCAGGTTTAAAAGAAGTTTCTGAAACTTATAACTTGAACAAGACAGAAGAAGTCACAGTATTAGCATATGTTAAGTTCTTAGAGCTTATGATTAATTCTGTGGGGCGTTTGGAGAAGGATAAGAATGAAGATATTGGCAAAGAGTCGGTGACTCAAAAGCCAATTAATGAGGTAATGTATGGGTAGAAAGAAAGGAAACTTGGGACATAGAGTCCCTGTACGCATAGGAAACCCACCAAATAAGGAGATATATCCAGAGTGGTGGGAGAAGGAAGAAAATCTTATGAGATTACACCCTTCGTATAGGAGAAAAAATGTGGAAAGACAAAAGAAATAATAAGAAGAACAACATTGATGATAGTATCAATGAATTGTTAGATGCTTGGATGGATGTATTAAGTATATCTATGCCAATGGCCAATATGAATGATTGGGTAGAATTACCCTCTAAACAAAAGAAAGCTAACCCTATGTCATATGAAGACAGAGATAAAGATATAGTCTTCACTATTGATATGCCGGGTGTGCAAAAGAAAGATATAGATATAAGCATAGAAGAACATTCTATCAGAGTATCCGCTCAGAATGAGAAGGGTAGGAATTATAACTATACTCGTAGATTTAAACCAACAGTAGACGAAAGTAGTGCTGTTGCCACTTTCACTAATGGTGTATTAGATATTACCGTTAAGAAAGTAGAGGAAAAAGAAAAAGGAATAAAGGTGAAAATAAAATGAAACAAATAGGAACTGTTAAGCGTATAGACCAATATGAACGTGTTTATGTCCCAAGACAAATAATGGAAGCTCTCGGAATAGAGAAAGAATCCGGACATTGTGTATGGGTAGAAACAGAAATGGGTTTTATGCTTAAGAAAGCAAATGTAGAGATAGAAGAGTGAGCAAAGACAAAAAACTACAATTCAACCGTATCTGGGCAAAAGGAGGGAAAGCTAAGCAGACCCTTCTCCAGAAGGTTGCGATTAGAGGTTTAGAAACTACCGAGAAAATCTGTTTTGAATACTATATGGGCTGGATTAAACCAGCAGTAGTGACAAAATGGGGTAAGGTAGAATGGAAAAATCCCTATTGGGATATGTTTAGGAAAAGAAATAGGAAAAATAATAATGTTAGACGAGGAAAGAAACAATCTAAAAGATACAATAAGAAAACGTTCAGAGCACCTAGTAAGTGATTGGACTCCGTTTGTACATAATGTCGAGGATTTACTTAGCCATATAGATGAATTATCTAGTGGTATAGATGAATTGGCAAATGAAATCGGTGAAGTGAAAGGAATGGTAAAAAATTTGAGAAAAATACTAATAAAATTGGAGGTCATAGATGACAGGTTTATCTTCTGAAGGTAATAATGAAGCTATGACTGATATGGCTAGAGATTTAATAGAAGCAAAGATGGATGCTGCAAGGCAACCACAGAACTTAACGCATCTATTAAAGATAGGGTGTTTCCATATGGAACTTGTCCCTAATAAGAATTTAGACGTTGAGGCTACCTTTAAGGGTATAATTGCTGACTTACACGATAAGTTTGGTGATAAAATCTTAGAGATAGACATAAAAGGATTACAACAGTCACAAGACGGAGTAATGCACGGATGAAAGTACCTGAAGCAGGAACAACAATGGGTAAATGTACCTTTTGTAAAGATTATATAGTTCAAGGTGACTCTAATAGAGCTAAACACTCTACTGTAAAGAGTGGTCATTGGCTATGTGGTGACTGTGTTATAGGTATGAAAGATATAGTGATAGGCGCATTTATGGATTACCATAATGAAGCTGAAGCTGAAAAGAAAGAGTTACTGGCCCAAATGGAGAAGTATGGGTGGGCTGTAAACCCCGACACGGGAAAGCTACAAAAGCTTTAAATAGACCCATGCTAATGAGGAAAATATGGCAGAAAAAACAGAATTAGTCAATATAGGCGGATTATTCCGCAACGAAAGCAAGAAAGGTGACGTATATTACTCTGGAAAGAGTGAAGACGGAACTAACTATGTTCTATTTAGGAACGCATACTGGAAAGAAGGTGAAAATAAACCCTACTTCAGATTAATGAAGAAAGTGGCAGAAGGTTCAGCTCCTAAAGCGGTACAGGACTAGATGGAGTATAGCGACTGGGTAGAATCTAACGGTAGGGTTTGGTTACATGACGATATGACTGCGTTAGCGCAGTTCGCATATGTCAATCCTATCATTAGAGCCTTCCATTGGTACAACGGTTCAAGGAAAAAGTGTTATAAAAATGATTTTGAAAGTTGTTTTAGCTGTGAAAAAGGTGTTCCAGCTCAGCTGGACTATACTTATGGAGTATTTACAGCAGATGGGGACCAAACTATCAGGTATATATCAACGAATCTCTCTACTCATAACCTTATTCAACGAGGCTTCTCCCAGCTTTTTGAGGAGAATGTTAACCCTTGTTCGATTTTATTCGAAATTCACAGGGGCAAAGTGAAGACGGCTACAGGTAGAGAAGTAAAAGGATATAACACTAAGAGTTTAATAGAGAAAGTTGATGAAAAGATAGACACTACTATGTCTCCTTTTATCTTAGAAGTAGATAGACCATCTCCTTTCCCTGATGAAGCTACTTGGTTAGTGCCGCGATTGGTGGCCGACGGGCTGATTGATAAAGATGGACAAGAATTTGACCTTATATCACTATTCTTAGTGATGAAGGATAGATTCCCCGGTCATAGCGATAGTGAGCTCAAACAGTTCGCTATACGCTTAATAAATAATGGTACGTTAGATTTAAGACGTGCTGTGGAGAATACATGGGAAACTTAGCAGATAAAAAAAGGTTAAGGGAAATCGCTGGTGAAAAGATACATAAAGGTGAATCCGTTATCTCAGATAAAGATGAGATGATGTTTATACCCTTTGTTCAGTCTGGCAATCCAGATGAAGAACGCCCTTGGCTCTATAAAGGCTACTATCAGATGCCTGATGGAGCTATCAATATGGAGCTTAAGAGATTAAAAGGCCATATAGAGCTTAAAGTAGACTCTATAGATAACTATAGAGATTATATAGGTGAAGCTGTTGGTGGATTTGTTAAGAAAATATATGAACAGAGCCCCCATGACGCTGAAACTATCAGTGTTGAAAAGCATGATAGTGAAGTGGATATATTAAAGAAAGAGATTATACGTCTACAAATAGACGCAGAGAATGCTAAAAAAGTAGTGGATAAGTTTAAGGAGATTTCTAAATCTCTATGAGCTTTGAACTACATGACATTGTTAGGTATTTGCATAACGTCAGGAAATCTGATGGTAGTGCGAATCCTATCATAGGAGAAGATGAACTAGGGGTTGTTGCGACCCTCTCCTACCTACTAGAAGATAATAACTTTGTTATTAAAGCTTATAGTGGTACAGGTAAGACAGTTATAATGGATGCAGTTTTCGGTTTACTGCCCGATGAATACTATCATACCATAGAACATCTCTCTGAAACAGCTGTTTGGTACGAGCTTGATAAAATTAACCGTGCCAGATTTATAGCTATTCCCGAAGCACAGAAATTACCTGAAGGGGTAATGGAAGTAATCAAGACTTGGGGAGACGGAAGAGCCGCATTCCGGAAACGTACGGATGTGACCGTGCAGGATGTTATAGAACAACGACTAGCTCCTAAATATGTATTTATGTGTGTCGCTGTAGAAAATGCTAAAGGCAGTTCCTACTTTGACGCTGAGTTAGAACGACGTTGTATGATAGGTCACACCAATCCCACTTCTAAGCAGACTGACGATGTAATCAGGTATAAACTACTGGACTCTGCTGTCCCAAAGTCGTTTATGACAACAATGACTGATGATGAGATAGAAGGACTCAAACAGCATATCGTTAACGCTATAGGGCGGCGTGACGATGAAAATGCTATGGAGATACGCAATCCTTGCGCTCCCTTCATCTCGGAGGCCATACCATCGTTATTCCCTGTTGCTAGAAGTAAAGTACAATATTTATTGAAAGTTATTAACTCCGTAGGCCGATTTTATCCAGATGAGATAATGAAAGTCGAGAAGGATGGTGTTACCTACGGATTATTAAACCCAAAGCACACTTGGTTAGGTCTACGCATCTACTTGAATTCCTTCGTGAATGAATGTTTGCATATGCCATCACACGGAACTGACTTACTTAAGTTATTTCCAGATACTCGTATCGACAAATTTGGATTAGCAGGTTCAGACATAGTTAAGATGACATCACGTGAGATTCGGACTGCCGCCAAACGTGCAGGGTTACCCTTTACAAAATTAGACCCAATATTAACAGGTCTGATTATGACAGGTTTCTTAGAGGAAAAAGAAGAAGACGGTAAGAAGTTTTATTATAAAAGTCCTCTATTAAAGACACCTGAAAGTAAGATAAAATGGAACGACCTTATATCTGATACTAAAGCCTTTGTTAGAGAACATTGGCCTGAAGTAGCTGAAGAGTATATAGAAAGGTTCTGTAATGACGTTACCGCAGTTGACCCTTTTACAGGTGAAGAAGTATTAATCACAGCTGACGCTTCCGATGCAGGAAGTATTGAGATTGTAGCTGGGGAATTCCCAGAGTTCTTTAGATGTAAAGAAGACTATGAGTGGGTTAAAGATAATGACTGGGATGAGGTGTCATTCTTATTAAATGCAAAGGGAGATTATGGGAAAGAAGAAATCAAAACCATCACCAGCTGGAAGCGCAATTAAACGAGCAGGTAAATTACCGTCAGGTGATATGCAGTTCGCTGTTATTCGTGAATTTAGTGGTGGTTCTAGATTTGTAGCTCTTTGTGAAGATGGTAATAATAGGATGGTAAGGATACCCGGAAAGTTAAAGAGACGTATGTGGTGTAGATTAAATGACTTAATATTGATAAAACCTTGGCCTGTGCAAGGAGATAGAAAGTCAGATTTGGTATATAGGTACCTACCAGCAGAAAGAAACTGGTTATACCGTAGGAAGATGGTGCCTGAGGACTTAGTGATATAATGGATTTTGAGACATATAAAAAATGGACTAGAGAAACAGCAGTTTATCCAAAGGATAAAGAAGAAGAATACCTAATGATAGGTTTAGCAAACGAAGTTGGCGAAGTACTTGGTAAGTATAAGAAGCAAGTTCGTGGTGATGGAGATAAATATAAAGAGATTCGTGGGGAGCTTGGCGATGTATGTTGGTATTTAGCAAGGCTATTTGATATGTATGACATGACTTTAGTAGAAGTATTACACGAAAACTACTTAAAACTCACTGATAGAAAAGAAAGAGGAGTACTTAAAGGTGACGGGGATAATAGATAATACTAAAGACGAAGCACGTAAACAATGGACTGAATTGTTGCATACTGGTTGGATGTATCATCAGCAGAAGGTAAAAGAAGCAGCAAGTCCTATAGTTGGTGCTGAAATTAATGATGACCAGTTATTCCATATGAGTATATCTGTAGCAATACAAGACGCTATAGCACTAATACAACAAATGGAAGCATATGGTTATTTTGACCAAGATATGTTCGGAGAAGATGAAGAAGAAGGTGAACTACCTCAACATAGTAGAGGTCCTTTAGGATGAAAGAAATCATGGAAGAATATAGCACTACGTTCTTTGCGTGTGTAGATGAATGGCCTGAAGAGATAAGAACAGACATATACAAGTTATATGCTTATCTTAGAGTGGTAGATGAGATGGTAGAAGGTGCAGAAGGCAAAGACTTTAAAGAGTGGAGGGTTGTTATAGAACAATTCCATGACGTTAGTGATAAATATCTATTTGAAGGAGAATGGTTAGAAGATTTCCATCATGCTATGTTTACAGACTTACATAAGAAGAAACATACTATCAACTCTATGTTAGAATACTGCAAAGGGTCATCTGAAAGCGTAGGCTGTATGATGGCAAGAATATTAGGCGCACCTCCTGAAGCAGATTATTATGCAAGATGTTTAGGTAGAGCGTATCAAATTATTAACTTTGTAAGAGATTATGAAGAAGATTTAGCAAAGGGATATGAGTATATAGGTAAGAATCATTCTATATACATACGTCTATTTATGGAAAATCTAGATGAAGGAATGCAGGGTATTAATTATATACCTGAAGAATTACGTGGTCCTATCTTTAAAGCAAACAAAGCTTACTTGGGAGTAGCTGAAAGGAATGACGGTTAAACCCTCTTACTACAAAGCATTATGGCACAACTGTAATATATGTCGTATACATTATATGAGTGATGACCCTCAACTCAGAGCATATTTATGCGACGAATGTTGGAGTAGTGTCCCTCACTTTGTAGTACAGAAACCTAAAAAGGAAAAAATGGAACAAGTAGATTATACATGGTGGATAGCTTTATATACTGGCATGGCTATCACTGTAATAGGAATAATAGGATATCAAATATGGTTAAATTAAAAGGATATAAAATAAACGAACCGAGAAAACCGGCAGAAATCCGTGTATGTAATTGTGTACATGGTCATCAGAATTGTAAATGTGATGGAAAAGGAAATAAGATAAAATGAAAGTACCACTTATAGGGATATGTAGTCCCTACACTAAAAATATGGAAACTGGAGCACTCAACGCTATTATGTGGCGTGACGGTAAAAAAGAAGTTAACGAGGCTCCGTATGACCCTTACTGCTACGTCCCTGACAGTGAGACTGGTGAACAATACAGCTTTACAGGGCAAACTGGCTCAATTTTGCTTCGAAAGGAGCACTATAGAGCCGGAGAGGAGCTTCCGTCGAGCCTAATACTTGATGGAGGCAGAGAGAATATTATGGATAGGCTCGTAATAGAGCATCCAACTTACTTTTATGGATTCCCAAGCGACCAACCACTGAAGACACTCTGTTTTGATATAGAGACTCACTCTCCCGACGGGTCGTTTCCCTTCGGGGAAAGCTACCCGGTAGTGGCAATCGGGATTGTCACTTCAACAGGAGAACGTGAAGTATACCTTTGGGATGGAAAAGATGATAAGCAAGTCTTGATTGATTTCGCTAAATTCATCAAGTCATACGACCCTGACGTCATCTACGGATATAATCTAGTAGGATATGATGTACCACAGATATTGTATAGAGCGGCCTATCATGGCATGACTAACTACAAGAAACTGTTAAACAGGGACGGAACAGATTATGGTTGGTCTCAGCCGAAGGACAGTGATGACCTTCGAATGAAAGCAGGTGGAAGGGTTATTGTAGATGTGTTAAAACACACACGTCTAGACTACGCATTATCAGGACTCCCTCGTGGACTTAAGCCTGTCAGCAGACATTTTGGGTTAGAACCTCTAGAATTAGATTTCGAACACAAAGACTTGTTAGACTATGAGCTTTCTGAAATACACGATTATGTCCTGTCAGATGTAGATTGTACGAAATATTTATTTGATAACTATTTCCCTAGACTACAATATACTGCGGAACTCATAGGGGTACCATTGGAAACCTATATCAATGCCCCTACGAGTTATGTAACAAAGATATTGCAAGGACGTTCTTTATTTGAGCAGAAGATAGTGACGAAAGATATAAATAAAGATAGGCACCCTGAGATATATAAAGGGCCTAAAGGTAATTTCCAAGCAGCTTACATTGATTTGTTTGAACCGGGATTCCATAAAAAGAATATTAAAGTAGATTTTTCTTCTTTCTATCCTTCTATAGCTATGGCCTTAAATTTAGGTCCAGATACTACTAAAATAGTTGGATATGAAGAATATATAGATGAAATAGAGTATAAAGAAGGAAAGCTTTATATACCTGACGATAAGATAGGTAAAAGGGTAGTTATAGAAATAGCTACTGATAGACAAAGTTGTCTATATAAAATGTGTAAAGAATTTACTGAAATGAGGAAACCATTTAAAGAGATGGGAACCACTGAAGGAAATAGTAAAAGTAATGCATTAAAAATCATGGTGAATACCTTCTATGGAGCAAATACAAACCCTTACCTCGGCTACGGTGATATGGCTACTGGCATTACAATTACTGCGGTTGCTAGGTTTTTACTTACTACCGGCATACAGCTCATACGAAAGAAATACGGTGATAAGAGCGTGGTTTATGTTCACACTGATGGTATCAATACTAATTGTGATATTGACGTGGAATGGTTAACAAAAAGATTAAGATTAATACTCGAAGCTACAATACCAAATGTAGAATCAAAATGGATAGGACTGGATAAAGATGAATTTAAAGAAGGTTTATGGATACAAATTGGTAATTATGTACTTCGTAATGAGGACAATAGTATTACCAAACATGGCTCTACTTTTAAAGCTTCTACACGAAGTAAATTTTACAAGCAAACTATTGATAAGTTAATAGACGCTAGGCTAGATAATAGAGTAAGTAAAAGTTTTATAGATGAACTATATGACTTTGATAGCTTACCTATGGAGACTTTTATACAAAGAAGGACATTAAATCGTAAGATTGAAGATTATAAATCTGAAACAGATATGATGATACCACTTGTAAAGCAAGGTGTAGAAGTAGGGATAGAACCTAAGATAAGGACTTCATATCTCTATTATAAAACAAAAGATGGATATAAAATTGAGCAGTTAGTGACGTCTAAAACAGATTTAGATGTGAGGTACTACTGGGATATAGTGTCTAGGTTATTAGATAAGTTCGGAGTTGGTCATATGATTAAGAAAAACCCTCCTTTAACTATATTAGATAGAAAACAACAATCATTATTGGAGTGGGTATGATACAAGAAACAATAACTGAAGGTATGGAACCTGTGGATAACTTTAAATGTATCCACTGTCAAGAATACCTACCTATGACTGAGATGAGCACTGATAGTCATCACACAGTTAGATATGAATGTAAATCATGTCGTGCATCTAATGCTAAGCTTGTTAATAGATTAAAGAAGGAACATTTAGGGTCATTACCTACTATGGAAGATTCATGCCCTATCTGTGATAGAACAGGTCAAGAAATTAGAGATAGAGGTTCGTTCCAAAAAAGAAAACCTTGGACATTAGACCATTGTCATGATACTAATGAATTCAGAGGATGGATATGCCAACACTGTAATAATGGCTTATCTGGCTTCCATGATAAAGTAGAAACACTTAAAAGAGCAATTAAATATTTGGAGAAAAAATGATAACATCAGATAAACATAAGATACATTGGTGGGGTATTGGGGCAAATGGCAGTGCTAGTATGTTCTGGGCCCTTACTAATATAATGGACTTACCGTCTAAGAAAGGAGCAGGTGGTAGAAGGAATAACTATGATAAGGATTCGTTTAAGGATGGATATAAAAAAGTTGTTAATACAAGAAACCCTTATGAATGGATAACTGCTGTGTTGTTCGACCATAAGAAATTAGATGAATTCGAACTTTACATGGGTGATAAAATAATGGATATACAATGTATAGAACAAGTAAGGTCATGGGAAGAAGATGGTTTCACTCCTGATTACTTTATTAATTGTGAAGATATGTATGGTTCCTTATTAAAAATACCAGAGTTAAAAGAAGATGCAGAAGAACACGAAGAGAAACTTAAAAAGAAGGTTAACACTCCTAAATATAATATTCTAGGTAAAGGTAGAGCAAGATTAGTAGAAGGTGGGTGGAAACCTTATTGGAACCAAGATTTAGCTGACCTTTTACTTTCTAATAAATATGCTAATAGATTATTTGAGTTAACAGGTTATGATACGGATAGTTGGAAATGAAAACATACATAATTAATATCAGACCAAGAGAAGATAGACGTCTTCTTATGGATTTACAATTAAGAAAGAATGGTTGGGAGATACCTGAAAAAGGTAAAAAGAATGAAGAAGGTTATCAAGTACCTAGATTAAGAGATGTTGCATGGACCACTGGTTGGGAATTCAACAAAGTTGGCGATGAAATAACTGATGCTTGGTTAGAAGAGAATAACTTTGGTTTATTTGATTGGAAAATGGACAGAGCAGCAGCAGATAAAATTGACGCTGGTAAAGCACCTTGGTGGTCTAGAGACTTAACAAGAGGTGAAATAGGTTGTACACTAAGTCATTGGCAAATCTGGTATGAAAGTCAAGATATTACTGAACCTATAATGGTATTAGAAGATGACGCTTTATTTGATAAAGATTTAGAATTAAAAAGGGATATTGCAATAGATACTTTAGAAAGTATGGGTAAAGATTGGGACGTATTATATTTAGGTAGAGTTGCGTTGGATAAATCGCGGGAAGACAGATTAACTAAATCAATAGTTATACCTAAGTTTTCTTATTGTACATATGCTTATTGTGTATCTCCTAAAGGTATAAAGAAATTATTACAATATGATGTCCAAAAAGCTATAATACCAGCGGATGAATTCCTTTCATCTACTTATATCGCACATCCCCGGATAGACGTAAGTCTTAAATACCCCCCTTCCCTACTAGTATATGCGTTAGACCCAGTTATTGTTAAACAACGGACTAAAGAAGAGGTTGGAAGCGATACAGGTTTACCAGAGGAAAGAAAATGATAACGACACCAGAATTATTTGCATATAAGATAGACCCTGAAGCATGGTCAAGGAAAATGATTGCTCCGGGAACTAGAGATAAACAGTGGGATTTGGTAGTTGAAAATGTAGGACCAGAAATATACACCTTTCCATTATTTACTGAAGAATTTTGTAAAATGGTTATAGAACATGCTGAGGCTACTGGTAAATGGACTAAAGCTAGACATAAGTTTTATCCTACTACTGATATACTACTTGAAGATATAAAACTAAAAGAAATGTATGAATATGTATTAAAAAACTATGCCCATCCTATAGCTAGACATATATGGAAGTTAGAAGGTACGTCTTGGAATAAGAATATATCTTCTGAAGATTTTATAGCTAGATATATATCTAGTGAACAAGCGGCATTAGACATACATCAAGACCATGCTGATTATACGTTTACAGTTGGCTTAAATGCTGACTTCGAAGGTGGAGGAACTTGGTTTCCAAGACAACAGGTATTAGCTAATCCAAAATCTGGTATGTGCAGTCTATTCCCAAGTGTAACACACAGACATGGTGGTAGACCAACAACGAAAGGTAAAAGATATATTATTGTATCTTTTGTTAAAAAAGGAGAATAAATGAGAAAAGAAATAATGGTAATAGATGGGTTTTATAATGACCCAGATGGAATACGAAAACAAGCGTTAGAAATGAAATATGGTACTAGTGGTAATTATCCCGGTACTAGAACTGATGCATTACCTAATGGTGATGTTAGAGAATTTTTAGAATCTTTAATGGGTATAAAAATAAGCGAAATGGAATGGAATATGGGTGAATACACTGGGGCATATCAATATGTTATAGAAGGTGCTAAAACATGGATACATTCTGACCACCATAATGATTGGTCATGTATTGTTTACCTTCACCCAGACCCTATTGATAATTCTGGAACTTCTTTTTATAAACATAAAGAAACTGGTTCTATATCTTATTGGGATACAGAAGCAGGAGAAGAAATAGAGAAGGATGGAGATAGACCTGATGCATGGGTAAAGACTGATGTAGTAGCTAATAGGTTTAACAGAGCAATAATATTCAGAGGAGATTTATGGCATATGGCTGATGAATACTTCGGTAAAGATTTAGAAAGTGGAAGATTGTTTCAGACATTCTTCTTCGACGAGGAAAAATGATAAAAAAACAAGTATATACAGATTTAGAAGAGATAGAAGGTAGTGACAGTACTATCAATATGGCAGATTATTATTTCTTTAAAAACGCTTTTACTGATGAAGAGGTAGAGCGTATAAAGAAAATATCAATGAAATACCCTGCTATGGACGCAGGAACAGGACAAGATGCATCTGCAAAGCAAGAAGAAAGTGTAAGAAAAAGCACAGTAAGATGGTTACATGATGATATTGGGGAGTTAGATTGGGTCTATGAAAGACTATTTAACATGACTAATGAAGCAAATAACCACTTATGGGATTTTAATCTATCTCATGCAGGTGAAGTATTACAATATACAGAATACCCTGAGAATGGAGGGCATTATGATTGGCATATAGATTGTGGTCATAATATGCAGGCTCAGAGAAAGATTAGTATTACTGTCCAATTAAATGACGATTACGATGGTGGAGAATTACAATTATGGCGAGGTCAGACTCCAGCAACAGCTCATAAAGAGAAAGGAACTGTTGTTATATTTCCATCATATATGTTACATAGAGTAGCACCTGTAACAAAAGGTGTTAGAAACTCCCTTGTACTATGGATAGGAGGAGACCATTACCGATGATAATAATAGATGATTTCATTACTAATGAAGACCTTTTAGCTAAAATGAAAGATGTTGATAGTGATTTTTGGAAACTAGGTTATCACTGGTGGGGCGGATGGTGGGACTCTGTTTCACCTATGACTACAAGACATGAATTGATAGAAACAATATACCGATATGATTGTCCACCACAAATGCATAATATAGAGCTACGAGGTTTTGAGCATTGGTGTGGTATATTAAATAAAGATAATAAGATTGGTAATGAAGATGGGTATGCATTAAATCACCATTTTGATAAAGATGAAGGTGTTGGTATAGGTAAACCTAAGTTAGGAACTGTTTACTACCCTCCTATGGATGAACCACAATGTAAAGGTGGTTATCTAAAGGTATATGATACTTATACTGGAGATAGAGACGCTCCTTATGAATTAATAGCACCTGTACCAAATAGATTAGTTATATTTGATGCTGCAAAGTTACATGCTGTGACTGAAATACCTGAAGGTAACAGATATGCTGTAGCTATTAATCTATGGGACAGTAAACCTACAACTGAGATGGTAGAAGAGGCATAATGTATTGGAAACAGAAAGAAAGTGGTACTATACCATCTATAATTCACGCTAATGGACCAGCTAAATTTACTGACTATTGGGATAAAGCTGTGTCATTATTTTTTTCAGAACCTAAAGTGAAGGGTGAGGTTGATGAAGACTTGACAGTAATGACATGGTCTATCCCAACTGAGCGTACTTTATTAGAGAACTGTTTTGAAAAGTATGATATAGAAGATAGGTTAATTGTTATACCTATGGGTGAACCATTTGACTTTCTGGATAAAATACGTAAGATGCATAAGTACCTTAAGGGTATAAAAACAAAATATTGTATGGCATTAGATGCCACTGATGTATTAACTTTCGGAAATGACGCATGTAATGAAGCATTATCTTTATTTAAAAAGAAAGATGTTAAGGCTATCTTTGGTGCAGAAATTCCACAATGGCCTAATATGGAAACAGGTCAGGGTATTACTAAGCCACATTCAGGAGCTCCTTTAGAAATGAACTCTTGGATTAATGAATTAAAGAAAGTTAGGCGTATAGATGAAGTATATGCTTGGTTAAATTCTTCTTTTACACATTTAAATAGTGGTTGCTGGATAGGAGAAACTCGTTATATGTATGATTTCTATGAAGAGTTAATGCAGGTTATACCAGAAGGAAGACATCCAGAAGAATTGTTTGGTGGAGACCAAGGATTTATTCAATTAGTTGCAGGTAGAAGATATCCTGAAGTAATATTAGATTATAAATCAGAGTTATTTCTAAATTTATCAGAAACTACTAAAGAACAAGCTGAATTAATAATGGAATGAGGGAAACCTTTATATACTAGCTTGTACTAAGTATATAAGGACACCTCGGTGGTGCTCCTATAATGGAGAATTAAATATGGAAGAAAATGATATGAAGCAAGTTATCTCTTTTTTCTCAGACGAAGAAGTTAAAGTAGTATGGAGAGAAGAAGATAAAACTAAAGTAGGCCGTGGAAAGATAACGCATGACGACGAAAATTTTGTTTATTTAGCTGGAGAGAAAGGCAAAGTAGTCGTAAATAAGAAAGATATAATTGCGATTAAACAATGAAATTAGTTTTTGATTTAGATAATGTTATATGTACCCCCCCTAAGGGTATACAATTTGGTATCCCTGATTATATAAAGAATGCTAAACCTATAGAGGATGTAGCAGAATTTATGAGTTGGGCATACAAAAATCATGAGATTATAATTTGGGCTAATAGGCCAAATGATTTAGCAGTTAAATTAGCAACTGAACAATGGTTAAAGTTACATAGTATTAAATATCACAGATTATTATTAGATAAGCCTAATAACCCTGTGTATGTTGATGAGACTCCTTCCC
>Ga0315316_10001567_pt1 | contig 16196 bp, 18 predicted proteins | sample M160m3416metaG_FD_203702 | JGI IMG/M metagenome (GOLD analysis project Ga0315316, IMG submission 203702) | Ammonia-oxidizing marine archaeal communities from Monterey Bay, California, United States - M1 60m 3416 | ecosystem: Environmental > Aquatic > Marine > Intertidal zone | place: USA...
TAAAGTCCATTCTTTTTTCTCTTTAAATGGTAATACTTTTATCTGACTTAAAGGTGCTTTGTTGTCAGCACTCTCTTTTTTAACTATATCAATTAGGTTCCAGTCTTGTAATAAAATAGCGATTGTATTTCTTCTTTGTATATCGTTTTCAACTAAAGTTGCCTTCTTGCCGTCTAAAGCAAAAAGTTCTTTAAAATGTACGATATAATATTTACCTTGTTTGTGCAATATATGACACGATTGAAATAGTGTTTTGTCTTTTCTGCTTGCAACACCTATTCGTGTTAAAGTTTCTCTAACTTTTAGGAAATCGTCAGGTTGCTTGATGGTGCATTCTAGCATACTCTCTGGCTTCCATTGTATTTCTTCACTCATTTAGTTTTTCTCCCACCTTTAAATAAGGTTTCTTTAATATGTTCAATGTCTTTCGTTGTGAGTATGTTCAAAGACTCTCTTGCCTTCTCATTACTATAACCAAAATACTCTTTTATATACTCTATGTCTTTCAATTTGGATTGCTTTAACCATCTACCACCAAACCGTTTTTTTCTTCTAACACTATTTATTAAAAATTGAAATTGTATCTGATTGTCTAGGAAGTGATAACCGTTCATTTCATTTGCTTGTGGAAGTGTATCCCAAAACATTGATAAACAACGGTTTATTATATACGCTGGATATTTTTTTATCCAGGTCTCGTCTGATTTCATTAAGTCCTCTTTGGACTCATTAATCGCTTTTAAATATTCTTTTAATTCGTATGCCATTCTTATTTGCGTTTGTTATGTCTGCCCATATAATGCTCTGATGGTTCATAATTCCATCTGTGTCCGTGATGACCTCTTATATCTGCATACCACATTCGCAATTTGACTATACATACTCGCCAAAATGTTCTTCGTGCCATTGTACTTTATTCTATCCATATATTAAATGTTATTTAAATTTGCAAGTTGCCATTATTTCTGTCAAGCAAGCAACCATATTTATCTCTTGGTCTGCTACGAATGCTGATTTATATTGGTATCCTGCTAATAAAAGTATTGCTTGTGGTACTGATTGTGGTTGTAGATATTCTTTTGAAGACTTATAAATTATTCTAAACAAGTCTGATGGTTGAACATTTAGATTGTTAACCACCCATTTTCTAGTTTCATTAAAATCTTTTTTCTTCAAACAAGCAAATAAACTTTTAATATCTGCCTCTTTTTGATTAAAGAATATACCACTATCTATCTTACCATTTACTGAATATCTTTGTAATTCATTGATAGTCTTTCTGAAATCTGGAAAATGCTTCTCAATTAGAGTTGCTAAGACCTTCTTATCATAAGGTATTTTGTTCTCATCTAATATAATACCTAGTCGTTTCATCAATGCCTGACCTGCTTTTAGTCTATCGCCATTGACTATCTTAAAATCTATTTGAGTTAATCTACTTCTTAATGGTTCAATAAACTTGTAAGGATAATTACAAGTCATTATGAATCTACAATTTTCAAAGAAAGTTTCAATGAAATTACGCAAAGCAGGTTGTACAGACTCGGCATTCATATAATCTGCCTCGTCAATTATGACTACTTTGTGTTTGGATTCTATATTGAAAGATACAGTAGAAGCAAAGTTTTTAATCTTGTTTCTTAATGTATCAATATGTCTACCTTCATCTGAACCATTGATGATGATATAATCAGCATTTAGTTGTTCACATAAAGCACGAGCAACACTTGTCTTACCTGTGCCTGCTGTACCTGATAACAACATATTAGGTATTTCTTTTTTCTTTAGAAATTCTAAAAATGTATGCTTAATATCTGCTGGTAGAATACAGTCCTCTATTGTTTTAGGTCGGTACTGCTCAACCCATAAAAAATCTGCCATTGTCTAACTCCTTAAAATTCAGAGTCAGGTTCTAATGCGATCCAATATTGTACAGGTTTGTTCCTGTTGATAAAATGACTAATCTTCTGTTTAGATATTTCTACATCATAGTCATCACCAATAACTTTTAAGTTTTCTGCTTTAAAATAAGCAGTAAACTTCTTATCAGTTTCTCCTATAATTTCTGAATAATCATTTGAAGATTTGTTTTTCTTATCAGTAGCAACTAACTTGATATTTTTGCCATCACCTACAACTGCTACATCTGGTAAATTTAGTGTAGTAATTGCTTTTTGTAAATTAGCAAAGTCTTGTTTCTTTAAAGTAAAAGATACATACTGATCTGGCATATTAATTGCTTTTGTTGGTGCAACAATAACCGATTTATCAGCAAAGAAATACTTAATTGCTTGTTTAGAATTAGCGGATGCTATAACAACATTTGATCCACCATTAAATTTTAATGCAGGTTTTTCAAATAACTCAACTGCTCTTAAAAATTCTGGTAAGTCATATATAGCAAACTCACTTTCAAACTTCTCCGTCACCTCTGCTTCTGCCAAGATGTTCTTCATTGTGGAGATTGTTTGTATCTTATTCCCAGGTTTAACCAAAATGTTCTGGTTAATATCCGAGAAGTTTTTTAACACCGATAAGGTGTCTGTTGATATGTTCATAATATAATCACTCCTTCTTCATAATTTATAATATAGTGTCAGTATATACTAAAAAGGCGAGGAAGTCAATGCTGCCTCGCCTCTATGCGTTTAAACTACTTAATATTGATAGTTTTCAACTTCTTTTCTTCTGGTACTATTTTCTCCATTGATACTCTCAATAGACCATCTTTTAACTCGGCGCCTTTGACTTCTACATCATCAGCGATAGTAAACGATCTTTTAAAATATCTTTTGGATATACCTTTGTGGATAACCTCTCCATCATCTTTTTCTTTTGACTTCTCCTCTTGTTTAGATTCGATAGTCAACATACCGTTTTCAACTGATACAGAAATATCTTTTTTGTTGAATCCTGCTAATGCAACCTCAACATCAAATTTACTCTTATCAACCTTTACGATATTGTATGGTGGATAATTAGAAACATTAAGAGTATCAAATTGATGGTCAAACATTGATTCAAAATGATTGAACACATCATCAAATCCTACCGATAATGGTCTTAATTGGTTAAAAATAGAAAGTGCTTTATTGGTCATATAAACCTCCTTTTGTAAGCAAAGTTTCTGTTAATTAAAGACAACCCTATAAGGCATTGTCTATATTATTTATATAATCATTATTATATAAATTTCAAGCACTTTGTTTTTTACGAAGTAAAGTGCCAAATCTTCGTTTTGCGACACCAACTAAATTCATAGTCGGTCTTCACGCCCTAGGACTTACGAATAGCCAGGGCAATTATATTTATATCACCAGCGCAAAACTCTTAATATCCTCTTGTTCTTAATAATTTTTTTGCTTTCTTTTTACAGTTAGCAATGTTTTCTTTCTTTTTTCTTACTCTTTTATCAGATGGTTTTTCATAATATTGACGCAATCTTAACTCTTTTACAATACCTTCTTTTTGTATCTTACGCTTTAGAACACGCATTGCCTGTTCCAAATTACCTTTTCTAACTTCAACGGTTATACTCATTATACACCTCCCTTCATCATAGTGGTATCATACAAGTGGTACAAGTGGTATGATATTTAACAATACCCATTACGAATACTGCTATAGCAACAGCATTTAAAAATATCAATGCTCTATCGTGCCATAACATACCTACTACAAACCAACCACTTACTCCAATTAAGTGTAAGTATAAATTGTATGGTGTCATTTCTAAAGATGTAAACATCATTCCTATTAATATAAACAACGAACTTGTCCATTTAATATACCAAGACAAATCGTGTAGTGGTGTTATTTTATTTACATCAAAATTCTTTTTCATTAATCAAATACTCCTGCTGAACCTAATAGTATTAATATTAACATACTAGGTATTACTATACTCAACGGCCAAAATTCTAAAAATTCTTTCCAACCCTCTTTCTTTTCTTTCTTCACTTTCTTTATACTCCTTTTTATTTCCATTAGTAATTCGTAAATAGGTTCTCCTTTTTGGAAATTAGGAAAATCTAAATCATTTAATAATTTCACTTGATTATATGCTGACAATATAGTTGTCTTTTTTATTTCTACATTAACTGATTTCATTTTTTAAATCTACTATCTTTCTTTTAGCAAGTAACCAATTGTTATATGTTACTACCTTTTTTAAATTCATATTAAATAAATTTCTACTATCTATAAATCCGTCACCGTGAAAGAATACACAATCATCCAAATGATTGTCTGCCCAAATATTCATACCCATTTCGCATTTAGTATTTTTTGAATTGGATGTCCAATCTTCTTTTGTTAGATCACTCAATACAACCATTTGTCTTTTTGTATCAGGATCATATACAACTAATAAAAATGTATGTGGAACAATTCTATTTGCACCTGGACCTGCTGATATATAAGTTTTAGAACCGTGTCCTTTAAATGAAGTTACCTTAACCTCTAATCTTTCAAAATGATATCCTGGTTTAGATAAATTTAAAATTCTAACATCTGGTAATCCTGCTTCTTCTCTAGGTGTTATAGACTTAAATCCTTCTTCTTCTAATACTAAAGACACAGCAGACATATAAAAATTAGAAAGGTTTGTACTTAACATATTTTGCTCGTGTCCGTGTATTTTATCTTCAGGTATTTTTTTACCTGCAATATTAATATCTAAATGTTGTTTTAACATATCATTAGCATAATCAACAACTCTATCCATACATTTAGGATTTTCTTTAAAATACTCTACCCAATTTTTTCTATCTGGATCATATTTTAATTTTGAAACTGGTTGTATATTTAATGCTTCTGTATGTGCTTTATGAATAGAGTAACCTTCTCTTTCAACTTTATCAATTAAATCATTTCTTTTAACATCATATATTTCAACCATCTTTTTAAATGCGTCTGGTGTAAAACCACATTTTTCAGCACACCATAAATTTCTTTCTTTAGGTATAAAATATTTACCAGTTCTTTTATATTTAATATTATTCATATAATTATATTTTCTTAACACAACTGGCCAAGAGGTTTGACTTCTAATTATATCTGGTTCATTAAACTCATCTAATAAATCTGCTTCTTTTTGCTCTAAAGTAGGATCGTTTAAACTTTCTGGATCAAAAGTATGTTCAATGTATTCACATTTTAAATAACCTAATACTCCTGTTTCATCTTCTTCGGACGCCCATTTTCTACGGTGTCCTGAATAGATAACTCCATTTGGATCTATTTTACAAGATTCTTTATTTGCAATTCCTGTTTTGTTTTTACTTTTTATTAATGACGCCCTTAACTTATCTCTATTGTCATTTGGTTTATCATAGATTATATCATTTAAAGGGTGATCTGTTAATTCACTAATATGTTTAAACACTATATTAGGAAGAGGCGCTTTTGGCGCCTCCTCTGGACTAACACTATGAATAGATTTGGAATCTGATTTAGATAACATCTTTGTCCTCTTCCTCATCTTCCGACTCACTATCATTGTCTTCCTTTATTTGAGAGTCAAGTTCTGCCTGTTTCTGTGACTCAATAATTGAATCAGCAGAAGCACCAGCATCCACTTTTGTATATAACTCTACAAAGGAATTCTTTGTATCATCATCAAATCTATTTGTACACATTTCTATTGCCTTCATCTTTTTATCAAAGATTGAATATGCCTGTGTAATATGTACAAGTCTTCTTGTAGATATAATCTCATCAACTCCACCATCAAAGTAGGTTTTTCTAATTACATCTGCCCAAGTAGTTAACTTGTCAATAAATTTAACATCTGATTTACCATAAGACTTTAAAGTATTATTTAAAATCTTTTTTTCAATCGCAACTGATGGATATTTCTGTTCAAAAGTTACTGGAAATCTTTCAAGGAATGCCTCATTTAAGACATTAGTTCCGATAAACTTACCGTCTTCGGATCCTTGACCTTTAGTATTCGCAGTAGCAATACAGTTAAATCCAAGTTTAGGTTGTACCCATTTGTTAATCTTCTTAACAAAGATACCAGAACCTTCAAGGACTGGTTGTAAACACATTATCTTATTACTTGCAAGGTCAATCTCATCAAGTAAAAGAACAGCGCCTCTCTCCATTGCCTCAATAATCGGACCATTAGACCAAACTGTTTGACCGTCTTTTAATCTAAAACCGCCTAACAAGTCGTCCTCGTCCGTTTCAATTGTGATATTAACTCTTATCAATTCTCTTTTTAAATCAGCACACGCCTGTGTTACTGATAATGTTTTTCCGTTACCTGAAAGACCTGTAAGAAATACAGGATAAAATCTTTTAGATTTAATAATAGATTTTACATCTGGATAGTTACCAAAACTTACAAAGTTTTTATCCTTGATAGGAACAACATTGTCCGTTAAAGTAGAAACGATATAAGCCGCCTCTTTTTTAGTAGTAGGTTGTACTACTTCTTCCATTGTATTGGAAACATCGGTATCTGATTCCGATGGCATTCTGAATAAACCTTTTTTTAGTTTAAGGTCTTTATCAGCAACTAACCATTGTGGAAAAGCAACTTTATGTTTCTTCTCTACCTTGACTAGTTGTTTTCTAGTGATTTCTTTTATATCACCAAACTCTTTGTAGCATAATTCTACAAATTGTTTTTGTTTATCATTTAATAACATTTATATTAGTCCTTTCATATTGTTATACTATATGCTATCACGTTTTTGCCCAAATGTCAAGCATAAAGAACACTTGGTTTTATTGATATTTTCAGTCATTTCTATGCAACCTTCTCAATAAACTTGTTTAAAAGCACTCTGGAAGTGATTCTCCCTTTCATACTCTTACTGAATAATTGTTTAATTTTTCTTGTACCCATTTCTGTATTAATACTATCTAAATCAGTATTCTCAACTTTCATATCTTTAGCGTTAACTATGTAATAATCATCATAACCTGTTTGAGGTACTGATACAGATTTTTCTTTATTAAATTTTTGTCTATTCTTGTGGTATGCTGCCTCTCTTTGGTCATAAGTTAATTTTCTATTTGGAGGTCTAAAGTACATATCAGTTTCCCACCTTCTTATTCTTTTAATTAAATAGAAACCAATAGTTGTAATACCGTGATATTTTCTTAATAGATTTAATAGAGTACCTGTCAATGAGGAACTTCTATAACTATATAAATCGTTTTCATCTTTAGTAGTATGGTTTTTCTTTTTGTAAATAAGAACATCCGTATTACCATAACTATCTGGTAAATGTCCTGTTAATTTTTTATCATCATTATACATCATTTTTTCTGAATTACCACCGTTACCACCACCGTCAGTTAAAGTAATTAAATTCATTTTTTCAATACTATATTTACTTTTAAATAAAGGTATTAATTTTAACATAATAATTAATGATTCATTTAAAGGTGTAGAACCTAAATAGTATTCACTAGGTATACTTACTGAATCAGGTCTTCTTTCACCATCTTTTAAATAACTTCTCCAAGAATATCTATGGTCATAATACATTGCTAAATGGTATAGATACATTAAAGATTCATCTAATTTTGATTTTTTAAGTTTATGACTTGCAACATTAACTAATTTAACTTTATCAATAGCACGATCACCAGGTTTGTATTTAAAGTGTTTTGATATTCTACTACAATCATCATCTTCATTTTTACCCATTTCACTAGAAAAGAAATATAACTCATAAGGTATATTTGTTTTTTGGCAAAAGTAAACTAATTGAATTGTTTGTTGAACAGTTTTAAAAATACAATCACTCATACTACCTGACCAATCTAACAACATCATCATACCGTGGTTTTTAGCGTCAGGTGTAATAGTTAATCTTTTAAATATATCATCATTAAATTTATAACTATGTAATTTAAGAGGATCAATTATACCTGTTTTGTCCTGTGTTGATCTCTTATAAGCAGTTGCTGCTTTTTTCATTTCAAATTCTTTAACCAAATACATAATGGTTTTTTTAGACTCATTAATAAATTTTTTGTATGTTGTTTTAAGATATGGATAATAATTTTGAGCATTGTGTTTATCACTAACAAATGATTGTTTCATATCTTTTAAGAAATCAGCATTAGAATGGATTAATTTATCTAATTTTGGATCTGGTATTGATCTATAATAATAACTTGTAGTTTTATCTAATAATTTATCTTTGTGACCTTCAAACCAATTGTTAGTAATAGAACCAAGTGGCATATCACCACCAGCACCAACAGCACCTCCACCAGAAGCATTCTCATCTTTGGCAGTCTTATCACCTACAGCAGGTTTATCTTTATCTGAATCTGATTCTGTTTTACCTTCATTACCTTCTTGTTTATCTTTTGGTTCTTTATCAGACTTATCACCGTCACCGTCTTCATTTTTATCTTCAATATCTTTACTATCTTTTGAATCGTTTTCTTTATCTTTTAAGTCATAATTTTTAACTAAAATATGATTATCAAAATCAGGTAATTTTTTAAGTTTCTTAACTTCTTTTTTCTGCCACTCTAACATTAATTTAGCAAGTGTAACTACATCATTAAATGTTTTTAATTCATCAACTTTTTTTAACCATATATTGTCTATTTTAGAAAAGTCAAATTGTAATTTTTGTGAAGACTTATAATAAACATTGATTTTATCAATCAACATTAAGTCTTTATTGTAATCTTTATCTTTTAAACCAAAGAAGTTTTGTCTATTAAGTATTTCAAAACCGTTCATATAGTTATTAACAACACCTGGATATCTCTTTTGAATTTTTTTATCTATTCTGCAATCTTCTAATACATTAACATATGATCTTAATTCATTATCATCAGCAACTTTTTTCCAACCATTAGTTGGTGTAAATAATGCGTGGGCACATTCGTGTGCTACTAACATATCAGTTACATCTTTTGAATCTGTTTTAAATATTGGTAGAGTTAATACTCTATTGACTACATCAAACGAAGCAGTCTTTACATTGTTTTGTTGTACGGTGATATTTTCAGTAGCAAGTAATTTTGCTAATTGTGATTTAGTATCTATATTAAGTGTGTCCATATCTACTATGCTATAGGAAAACAACCCGAAAGTCAAGCATTAATAACCCTTGATTTTACTAGGTTTTTGTAGATATATGTTCTTGTTTTGTTCTGATTCGCTTGAAAAATATCAATTTTCTGTTCTCTCCAGTTGGTTTTACATACTTTTCTTTTAACGATTCGTGTGTATCCCATTTCATTGATATAGATTTATGTGGAGGAAGACCAGATGTCTTCCCTATTTGTGACCAATTGTCTGCTTTATATACAGCACCGTTATTACCACCTGCCACAAATGTTATTAAATATAGTAAATCATCATTATACTTTTGTTTCCAATATAAAGGTGCTTGTCTTCTTAACTCTTTTAATATTTGAGTACCTGCATTTCTAATCTTTTCTCTCATACAGAAACGCCAGTTATTAGCAAATGAATTAAACTTATTCTTGTATTCTTTAATAGATAATTTTGTATGTTTTAGAATATCTTTAGGTGGAGGATATACAGATGACCCTATACCTATCATACCGATTGGTTTATCATCATTAAAAACTACCCAATCTATTCTTCTACCTACACTAGAAGTTGATGGAACATAACTATGAAATTGTGTGATTGTTTCTTTGATAAAATCTTTTGAAGTTTTGTCGTTAGCGACAACTAACTTAATCATTTTGTAAATATAAACACAGGTTCAAACTTTCTACCTGGGAGATTCGGTCTTTCAAACTTACCTAGATAACGATTCTCTTGTTTCTTTTCTTCTATCTCGCCATCTAAATTAACACTTGCTGATCCACCTTGTTGTGTAGATAATGATAACCACCAAGTGTCTGTATGTTTAAATCCTACATCTAGTGCTAGTTGTACCGTATCTTCTTCAAATGTTTTATATTGTTTTGTGTTCGCAACATTTAATGCTAATTTCTTACCTGTCTTTAAACCTATAAATGCGTTAGCAATAGTCTGTTTTAAAAACTTCTCTTTCCACATATCACTTGTAGAAAATTTAATACTTGATTGTTCTGGTTCATCTCCATATGCTTCCCAACCAAAGTATGGTGGACTTGTAAATACAAAATCCAATGAATCTGATTGTGGTACAAATGTTTCACTTCCACGCCTTAATAATCTATACACTTTATGATTATGTCCAAAATCTTCTTTAATTTTAAGCAATCCTTCATATGTTGGAATACAAGGATCAGTACCTATGTAATTAACCCCAGCAGCAATTGCCCCTAGTAATCTACCACCATAACCCATACTTGGATCCCATACCGTACCTGCTGATGTTCCTTCTAATGGACTATCTTTCTCTACAAAAATATCATATAAGGCAGCGGCAGCAGTTGGTCTAAAATTAGAAACCATTTGAGTACCAGAGTATCTTCTTAACATTGATCTCATATCTGAATCTGTTATATCGTGTGCTGGTTTCTTTTTAAAAAAAGTACCAGTAAGTATCTTGTTAATACCTTTAGTTAAATGTTCTTCATCATTCCAAACTTCCATAGGTGTCTTCATCTTACCACACTTAATACCCCAAGCGTGTTCCATATAAGACCAAGCAAGATTTAATCCGTGAGTTGATTGACCTATAACTTTGTTCTTATGGTCTACCATAGTATCTCGTCTAAATGATAACAACATATTATAGATGTTATTTCTCCATTTATTATCTTTAGGATAATAAGGAAAACCTTTAGACTTTATTAAATCGTGTACTTCTTTTAAATTATTCATTAACTTTTATATTATCGTATTTGTCTGAAACTTCATCTGGTGTACCTGGTGGGTTTAAAAATAAATTACCAGACACACTTATTCTAGTTCCTGGTGTATGATAAGGCATAACCATATGTCTTAATTGTGCTGGAAATACCCACATATAACCTTCTTGTGGTTGATAATTAAATGTATGATCTGCCCATTTAGGTTGTTGCGGTTCTCCATAATGAAACGCAATTGAACCTGGTGGTGTTGCTGTTCCTTTATATGCTTTTTGTTCTTCTTCTACATTTGGAGTTTTTAAGAATATAACCCAAGACAATTGACCACCGTGAGTATGTTCTGGATTGTATTCGTGTTCTTTCATATAGTTAACCCATAAATCTATTAATGTAAATGATGATGTATGTTTAGTAGGATCAAATTTTAATCCTGACCATTCCATAGCACCATCTATATACCAATTTACATAGGGTTTAAATTCTTTTATAAACCATTCTTTATCTTCTTTAGTATATCCTCTTTGATCTGTTAAGTGTCCTGCAAGTGAAGCATTTTTATCTCCAGGTGTTAATTTTTCACCTCTTTTTAAAAGACCTCTTAATAAACTATCGTGTACTTTACATAGTGGAACATATGGACCAAAATATAATTGACCTTCTTTTTTAACATTTCTATGAGGTGCTTCTTTGGGTTGACTTTCTTCTATCTGTTTTCTTAATTTTTTTATCATTTCATCTTTTTCGTCCATTTTATTCTCCTATTATTCTGAATAACTTTGATTCAAAGGTATCATATATTTCGTCCTTTGTCAATAGTGATTGTTTGTAAGCATTGTGTATTTCTATATATTTCCCTAAATAATTGGTATTCATTATCTTTTCTTGTAGTTCTTCAGCACTTCCTACTCTTTGCCAATCATCTTTTACAAGTATACCTAGAGAATCATAATCTTTCCAAACCATAGGTATAATTCCACACGCCAATGCTTCGTGGTATCTACTTGTTGTTGCCTTACTATCTTTCCAATTAAAACATAATGTATATTTTGATTTGTTTAATATAGGTAATATATTTCTCATAGTATCTGGTTTCATATCTCTTTTAACCGTAGAAAATCTACCTATAAATCTTGTATTAAATTTGCCCATACCAACTTGTAATTCTTTTAATATTTCGTGTCTTTTATCTCCACTTACAACACCACCAACATCTTTTCTTTTTTCTGTTCCCCAATATGAAAATAGATAAGGTCTATTAGTTTCATTATCTGGTATTACATCTTTTATAAAATGATATTTTAATTGATGTAAGTTGCCTGGTATATCTGTTTCATCTAATATAGATACTTTACCAATAGGGTTATCTTTAAATGTATGATTTCTATATAAGTCTTCATCATCTCCTCTATCTGATCTTAATATAATAATGTGTTTATTTTTTAAGTCTTTAAAGTGTTCTTTGATTGCTGTATTAGATTTTTCTAAATTTTTAGGATCAATGTAATTAGGTATATGATAGTGGAACTCGTTCTCACTAGGTATAATAATTATATCACTATCAGGTATATCATCTGCTATTCTTCGGTGTGCTTTATTCCAACCAAAGTTATATACTCCATATCTAAATTCTGGATTCTTTAATTGGAATCTTCTTAATAGATAACAAAATGAATCTATAATATGATCTAGTGGTCTTTTATAATTTACACCACTTCTTAATCTCGCAATTGTTATCTTCCTACATTCCAAAACAGACTTCCTTTCTTAGCATATTTTCTCATAACAGACCACGCCTTTGCGTCATATGTTGGCACAGATGGAAAGGGTGGTTTATCTTTCTCTTTAACTTCTTGTGTAAACTTATAATCTGACAAATATAATTTGGCACGACCTACTTCATTTTGTTTCATTGTGTGTCCAACTGATACTACATTAACATCTTTATCTGGAAATGCCATTTGTAATCCTCTTGTTAATGTACCACTTGATCCAACTGACCACACTTCACTTATATTAATGTTATAATCTTTTTCTATATTCTTTGCTATATCTCTTATATCTTCTCTTACTCTTTGTTCGTCTAAACCTAATTGTAATAATTTTCTAGTTTTAGGATCCTGATCTACATAATCTCTTGCTCTCTTTTTTGTAACTGATAACATACCATTAGGCACCCAACGAATATCAGCACCATATTCTAATGCTCTTTTTTGGTAGTCGTGTAAATTGTCCATTGATCTTTTTGCCATAAACAATATTGTCTTACAACCATACTCTCGTGCTTGAAGTGGTATGGATAGTTGTGCATAACCATTTGCTGGGCATCCACCATAAACAAATTCATTTACTCCTTCAGCAATTTCTTCTCTTATTAATCTATCTACAAATCTTCTTTTAGAACCTCCTTCTAATAAGTCATCACGCACCACATAAAATCCTTCGTGTTCTTCTACAATTAATTTAGGAAACTCGTATGGTGTAGGAGGTAATGACAAACCTTGTCTTGGCCACCTTTCTTCAGCAGTTGGAAATCTATCCATCATTTATTTAATCTCTTATATCTTTTCATTTGTTTGGCCGCTTTTTTATATGCCATATCTAATTTCATTTTACTTACTCCATCAACAAAGGTTTTACCTAACATATGGTCGTATTCGTGTTGATAGACTCTACTCATCATACCATCTAAATGTGCTTCTTTTAAATCGCCGTTTTCATCTTCATATTTTGCCACAACTTTTCTAGGTCTACTAATATTAAGAAATACAAAAGGAAAAGTTAAACAACCTTCTTTCATCATAACTTGATCGGCACTAGCACTAATTATCATAGGATTAAAACAAGTCATTTTTAAATTATTTTCTAAACCAGGATGATCTCCTAGTACAAACATATTATAAGGTAAACCTACTTGATTAGCAGACAGACCTATGCCACCATATTTTTTCATTGTATCAAACATTGCTTCTGATAGTTCTTTCCTATCTTTAAATTTGTAAGGATGATTTTCGTCCTTTAACATTGCGTCATTAAAAGGTGCTATCGCTGATTGTACTCTTGGATCTGACGGTGGTATTAGTTGTAGTTCTTTCATATATCTCCTATGTCTGTTGCAATCTTGTAAAGTTTTTATATTTTTCAAACTTAATTATATTTGTAAACTTATCAAATAATATATCGCCTTTGTGTGATATGATAAAGACATTTTCATTCTTTAATTTATTAACTATCTTAAAGAAATCATCTGTGCCTTGTTGATCTAAACTAGAATCAAATATCTCATCTAATATTAATAAGTTTGTATTCACACTATTTTTCATTTTAGCAATAGTTCTCCAAGTAAATAATAAAGCAAGGTCTATTCTTAATTTTTCACCTTGACTAAAACTATTATAATTAAATGTATCTCTATGACGACTCTTTACTGTTTCATTAAATTCTTCATCTAAATGAAAAGATATAAAGAAGTCCATTGCTTGTAGATATTGATTTATTAAATTGTTTATAATAGGTATATATTTCTTAATTATATGTCCTCTAGCACCTTTATCACTTAATACTTCTCTTAATATATCTACATATTTTTTTTGATTCATTATCTGATCTGTTGATGTTTTTGTAGTTTCTAATTCTTCTTTTAGTTGTTGTAAATCTGTAGCAATATTTTTACTATCTGTTTGTTTGTTTTCTAATTGTAATATATCTTGGTGAATCCTCTCACTATAACTATTTAATTCTGATAAAGAAGTATTTACTTTTGCAACATCAATATAAAGGTCTGATAGTTTTTTAGTTACATTACCAAAATGACCAATTTTTTCTTCTACTTTAGCAATCTCACTCGTTAGTTTTTGCATACCTTCATTTAAAGTAGCAACCTTTTCTTTTAAATCGCCTTGTTTTTTATATCTAAAGTCTTCATCAATCTCTTGTGTACAAGTAGGACAATTAGTATTATCACTAAAGAATTGTAAATTATTATTATTGTTTTCTAAATTGTGTTCTATCTTTGTTTCTAATTTTAATAGTTGTTTTAGTTTATCATTTGTTTGGTCTTTATCTTTTAGTTCGTTATCATACTCGTTTATTTGTTTCTCTAGTCCTTCTATTTTTAATATGTAATCTTCTTTTGCTTTTTTGTGTTTATCTAATTGTAATTTTTTATCATCAATATCATTTGTGTTTAGGTCTGATAAAGACTTAAAGTGTTTCACTTCTGTTTCATATTTTGTTTCTATCAAATCACATTTATGACGCATATCTAAAATCTCTTTTGATAGTTGTCCTTGTTGATCTCTTAATAAAAGGTCCATTTGTGTAAATACTTTTACATCTAAAATTTCTTCAACAACATCTCGTCTGTATCTTGCCTTCATTTTCATAAATGGTTCATATGAAGAAGACCCTAATATAACAACTTGAATAAATGATCTATAATTCAACTTCATAATATTATGTTCTAAATATTTTTGATAATCAATACTAGAAGCATTTTGATTTAACAATTGTCCGTTCTCATATATTTCAAATAGATTAGGTTTAACACTTCGTTTAACTCTATATTGTTTTGTTCCTACATCAAACTCTATCTCTACTTCACAATCACCATTATTAATAGTGTTTATCATTTGTTCTTTTTTAATTATTCTAAAAGGTTTATTAAACAATGCCCAACACAATGCGTCAAGTAAAGTAGATTTACCAGAACCATTTTGTCCTATGACTAAAGTTGTAGGTGATTTACCTAACTCTATTTCTATTGGTTGGTTTCCTGTTGATAGAAAGTTTTTATATCGTATCTTCTTAAAAATAATCATCTATTGGTTCAAAAGTTTGTTTACCATCTTTATCTGGTTCGCTAATAGGATCTACATATGCTTTGAATATATTTGTATTCAATACTATTCTTGTTTGTGTATCGTTTTGTGTAGTGCCAAAGTGTGGGTGAGGATTATTAAACATTATACAAGTATTTTCAACCGAAGGTACTACAACTTTCTTTGTATATTTTCCGTGTTTATCTTTATCAAACAATGTTGTTGATCCATTACAAGTATGAAAATTAAATACTGAAGTTATAACATTTGGATCTGGTTTGCCACCACCCCATATGTCGTTATGGATACCGTGATCTATTTGTCTTTCCTGACTAGGATAACAATTTATTTTCATTCTAACCATTTTTGTGCCACCATCTTTTGTTTCATCTATACATCTGTCTTGCATATGTTCCATCATATATTGTTGAAATACGCCAAACAAAGGCATTAGTTCTTTGTCATAAACTTCTTTACCATCATCACACAACTCTGGCACGCAATATAAAGTTTTGCCTAGTTTATAGTTTTCACTACCTTTTGTTGTAATTTGTGGTTGTAAATTTCTAGGATTAAAATTCCACAACATACCTTTTTCATTTTCTATTATTCGTT
>Ga0315316_10001572_pt1 | contig 16175 bp, 12 predicted proteins | sample M160m3416metaG_FD_203702 | JGI IMG/M metagenome (GOLD analysis project Ga0315316, IMG submission 203702) | Ammonia-oxidizing marine archaeal communities from Monterey Bay, California, United States - M1 60m 3416 | ecosystem: Environmental > Aquatic > Marine > Intertidal zone | place: USA...
ACTTGTTTTGCTTCATGGCCCTATGAAATGCAATTAGCATATTAAGAAAGGCAGAAGAGGGTGTAGTGAAAGTGAAAGTGAAGATTATCATTGAGGAGATTCATACATTGTTTTCATAAACACTGCTCATATGCGTTAACCTGTCGCTCGTGTGGTGTAGTTCGGCCCATCATGTCGCCCTCTCGAGGCGACGACCCGGGTTCAAATCCCGGCACGAGCACCAAAAAATGTCATTATTACAAGTGAATTTTTTATGACCCAGATTAACTAAATGAATATGTCTTTAATGTGGAAAGATACTTCTGGATATAAATCATTTTTAATTACATTTTCTATTTTTTCCATGCCTGCGTCATTGTGTGCATATGTTATCTCACCTGAACTTACAAACCAATTCCAATTCTTTTGGAATATTAATGCATCTTCTTTATTTTGACAGAGAGATTTAGGTATTGAATGATACATAGCAATTTTATTGCGTGATTTTTGAAAATATTTACCAACTACTTCAGGTAGCATTTTGCTAATCCAAGTATCTGAAATAATTTTAATTTCTCTTGAAATTATATATCTGGGATTATCTAAAGGAGATAATATTTCTTCCATTGCTTCTGTGAAAAGTCCTGATTCGACATCATTAGAATCTTCTAAAAAGGTGCGTAACCAACCACCTCCTCTTTCTCCTCCTGAAACTTTTGTATTGTACCGGAGCAAACCAACTTCTTTCAAAGAACGTGCCACAGATTCTGCTATTGCTATTATGAGATTTTCTTCTGTCCATTCAGCTCTTCCAATTTTCAAAGATGATGGGAATCCGTTAGCAAATCCTTGCTTCATTTTTAATTCAAAGGCTTTCTTTGCTTGTGCATTGAAAGGTTGCCCTATCCCCCATAATTCTCTTATTTTTTTCCTATTCTTGGATCTTTGAATCATCTCCTCATTAAAAATACTCATTACTTCAGAAATTCCTTCTGGCCTTACCTCGGTAAAGGCAGCATGAACATGGCCAACTCCTTTCTCAATAGCACCATCATCACAAACACCATATAATTTTGAATGTTTTTTCTTGAAACGATGATAATCATCAAAACCTTTACTAAATTCTTCTGCTAAACAAACTATATCCCAATTATTTGCTACTTTCTCTGGATTATTTTTATCCAGCCTAAAAGAACGTCCTCTTAATTGATTGATACTCATGCTGGTAGTTACAGTAGTCAAATCTATCAACACATTGATTTTACTAGCATCCCATCCTTCGCCCAGAAGTCCTCTAGTACCAACTAAACATTTAGTAACACCTTCTTGAAATAAATCAGTAATCATCTCAGTGTAATACCTAGGAGTCCACTGTGATCCTCTAGCACTTATCTCATGATAACCTGATTTCTCTGATTTAACAAAATTAATGTCTAAATCTCTATCTTCAACCCACTTTTTAAACTTGGGAAGAATTGTCTCTGAAAGATCATCATCAACTAGGACAGTAGAGCCGGTCATCAAAACAGGATCCAGTGCATCTGTAGATTTATCCTTCAATAATGCTCTAAAAGCTGCTATAGCACCTCCTGCATCTTTGTCTAACACATTGTCTACTAGTCTCGTAGCAGAAGTTTTTTCAAAGTCAGTAACTATTACTGCTCGGATATCATCGTCAAGAATGTCCATTTCAGATGAGAGGATATCAGTTAGTGCATCATATTTCGCAGTAGCGTATGCCATAACTCTCCCTATTGGTGAAGCGCATAATTGCATGCCAGTTTCTGTTATCTGTGTCCCTAACATTCGCAATCTTTTTTTTGCAGTATTGGCTAAATCGTGATCTTCCTTGCTTCTTGAGCGTATTAAACCATTTCTTATGTATCTATCAAGTAAAGGTATCAGTATATCATGCTCCGTTAGATTTTGATTTATTATCTTCCTTTCTAAAGGAGGTACTTTACTAGGTAATTTTAGTCCTTTTTGAAATAGATATAATCGCGATAGATTTGCCAGAGATTCGTCCCTTCTCACAAATGATTTCCAATCCTTAGCAGAACCACCAGGTAATTCAAGATTAGAAAGAATGTCAAATAACCAGATATCTAATCCTTGACACCTATCCTCTGAGCCTGAATCTGGTTTTCTACTAATTTCTTCTATGAGATTATTAAAATCTTTATCAACGTTGGCAATATATTCCATTTCTTCTGTTGTAGGTCTAACAAAATATACTAAATCTTGGTAAGGAGAAAGATTTGAATTACGAACAAGTGTAGGCACTGGTACTTCATAATCAATTTCTCCGAAAAATTCTTGATATCGCTTTAAATCTACTAAATTTACTCCATTTAGGTCTGGTGGTGTTGCAGTTAAACCTAAGACAATAGGATTTCCAAAGTAATCACGAATATCAGAAAGAATTCTGCCCCAGTGCCCTAACAAATGATGGCATTCATCCAAGATAATCAGGCCGATTCCTGATTCGCGTAATGTCTCTAATTTCTTTTTTGCAGAGTCGTGCAAGACCCATAATGCATTACCTTTTGAAATATAATCATCCCTTACCTTCTTTCGGTAATTAGTCAATCTTTCTACATAATAGTCTAAATTATGTTCTTCAAGATCGGATATCCATTCTTTTGCTATTTCATGATTTGCTGCTTCACCTTCTGAAATAAGTTTTTCAATCCATATTTCCATGGCAGCATCATCCAAATTATCATCTCCTCTTTTGGGTAAAGTAAGTGATTGATATGTTAAAGAAGTAAATAGTCCATCTTTTCTAGGAGATGTTCCGACGTACTGACTCTTTCCATCTAGTTCAAATAATTCTCTTGCTCTTGCCACCCATTGTGCTTGAATTGCTGAATTGGGACTTAAAACCAAGGTTGGCAATCTTACTAAGTCCGACCAAATGTATAACCCCAAAACTGTTTTTCCTGAACCTGGAGGAGCAACTATTAGTAGATTTTTTTCATTTTGATTTAATTGGTCACTAACAATGGCGGATGAGTCGGTCTGTGAAGGCCTGAGTTTACCTTTAAACCCAATTTTACCGAAATTGAGTTTGGTATCTGCCGCCACATTACAGGCCCTTGCATTATAGTTCAAAAAACATTGTCTAATATATTGCATTAAGTTAACTAACAAATATTTGTAACATAATATAGACAACTATTCATATCATAGAGAAGAGAAGTGAGAACATGGATACATGTAAGTTCGAAAATGTTACTGAATTACAGGAAAATCAACGCTTAATACCATTATTTACTCTCAACTCACTACTAATGCCAGGAGAAAAAATGCTTATGCGTGTCTTTGAGCCCAGATATAAGCAAATGTTAGATGATGTTTCAATAGATGGTTTGCCTTATGGTCACGTTATGTCCAATCCTGCCATGATATTATTGGATGGGTGGTCAACTCCTTTCGATATAGGAACATTAGTAGAAGTTGAAAGAATGGAAGAGCAGGGGACAAATCTATTGTATGAAGCAGTTGGAGGAAATAGATTTAGAATTATTTCGTTAATAGAGCCTGCATTACCTCCGGAGGATTTTGGTAGCATATTTCCTTCTGTTAGTGAATTAGAAGAAACTTATTTAGAAGAAGATCCTGATGGTAAATTGTATTTGCGTGCTTTGATTGAAATGATTCCTCCTTTGAAAGGAAATATAGATACTATAAAATGGAATAATCTACTAGTTCTTTGGGAACATTACATAGAACAAATAGTAGATTTAACAGGAATCAGCCAAGAAATTAAACAACACATCGGAGACATAAAAGAAATATTCTCTAATCCCATAGAAGAGTCAGTTTGGGCACTGGCCTCAATGATGATTGATACTCCAGAGGGCCAAGTATCATGCCTAAAAGCTGAATTTTTAAAAGAAATAATAAGTATTATTGAATCCGATATACAGATTAAATTGAAAAAGATAAAAAAATTTCGTGAAGGAAATAAATAAAAAATATTATCAGAATAATGATTATAATCTTTCAGAACAATCATAAGTGTTTGTACATTCGATAATTAAGGTCTGAATGCGTATAGAGCAAGATATTAAACTAACTTTTAATGATGTATTAATAAGACCGAAGCGCAGTACCCTTGTTTCTAGGTCGGATGTAAATCTAGAACGTGAATTCAGTTTTCGTCATTCAGATGAGAAATGGTGTGGCGTACCAATAGTGTCTGCAAATATGGACACTACTGGATTATTCTCTGTTGCCAGGATTTTACAGAAATATAAAATGCTAACTTGTACTCAAAAATTTTATTCAACAAAGGAATTTACTAATGCTTGGGAGCAGGGAATTGAGCCTGAATATATAGCAATAACATGCGGTTCAACTGAAAATAGTTTTGACCTTGTAAGAAGGAAGGTTGCAACTAATGAAAATCTGAAAATGATCTGCATAGATGTTGCAAATGGATATAGAGAAGTTTTTCTTGAATTTGTAAAAAGAGTTAGGGAAGAGTTTCCAACAAAAATTATAATTGCAGGGAATGTTGCAACAAGAGAAATGACAGAAGCATTAATTCTTGCAGGTGCTGATATAGTGAAAGTTGGAATTGGCCCTGGTTCTGTTTGTACTACAAGAAAGGTAGCAGGAGTCGGATATCCGCAACTATCTGCAATATCTGAATGTGCTGATGCCGCACACGGGCTATTAGGGCATGTGATGGCTGACGGAGGGTGTTCGTCGCCAGGTGATGTTGCAAAGGCATTTGCTGCAGGTGCAGATTTTGTTATGCTAGGAGGAATGTTTGCAGGGCATGATGAATCCGGAGGCGAATTAGTGGAAGGAAAAAATGGAAAAATGTATAAGTCATTCTATGGGATGTCATCTTCAAAGGCAATGGAAACTCACTATGGAGAAGTGGCCAAACATAGAGCACCAGAAGGGAAAGAAGTTAGAGTACCTTACAGAGGACCAATGGATGAAAGTATACAATCGATACTAGGGGGCCTGAGGTCTGCCTGCTCCTATGTAGGCGCTAGAAGAATCAAAGATTTGCCTAAATGTACTACTTTCATCAGAGTGACTCAGACGACCAATGAAGTTTATCAAAGATTTAATGTTGAAGAATGAAATCATATATGGCCTTTTTTCAATAATTTTTCTATTAAATTACTAGCTTGAATATGGTTTTCTTTTGTTTTCCAATTTTTCTTTAGAGAAAATAATTGCCCAGCCAAATCAGTCTGCCAACCATTTCCAACTATACAATTCCATGTGAGTTCCTCGACACGGGCAGTAGAAGGTAGTGAAGTACTCAAAATAGGTTTTATTAAATTTGAAATTGAAACTGATTTACTCTCAAAGTCAAGTTCGTCCCAAGATAAAGATAAACTATTCAGATCTTTTTTATTTAACCAGTTGTAACTTTCCATAAAGGGCTCTTTTACTTCAGTTATAGGAACTATCTTGATAGTCCTCTCATTTTCCAATAATTGTTTCAATTTTGAAAAAACTGGATCATAGGTATTGTCGAGAGAAGTTTCAAGCCAATTTCCTGCCAATGCCCAAGGACGTAAATACTTCAATCTAGAGCTCGATGGAGAGATTGCTTGTGCGAGGGCGTGTGCCTGCGATATTGTACTTAGAGGACCTTGTTTACGATCTCCATTAATGCCCCTAAGTCCTTCAACTATTTCGCCCGATATTGTGAGACAAAATCTGTCATTTTCCAGTTCTGAGCCAGAAAATATATTTTCTTTCGAAATATTTATTGAAGGGGAGTGATTTATGTCAACTTCAGAAAAACGACGTCTGTAAGGGATGTTTTCATCCAATAATGCGGCTTCAAGAGGGGCTAATGCTAATGCGCCTTCCAATGTAGGAGAAGAGAAGAGGAATATTTTTTCCTTACAATTCTTTATATGGGATGAAAACTGTAAGAAAATTTCAGAAACAGAATCAAATAATTCATCCTGCAATAATTCATGCATTATAATACGAGAGAGAAAAGGTAATTGAAAACTTCTATCTAAATTACTCTACCATTAACCTTAGTTGGTCTCTTTTGTATGTCCAGGAATCAGATAAAGTACCATTTTTCTTATAATATCTTGATAATCTACGTATTTTTGATTCACATAATGCTAACTGTCTACGGTTATGTAAATCCTTAGTATTATTATTCAAATGATCAATTAGCCCCAAAGCCCGGCGCATTAAATTCATCATATCTTCAGGATATGTAGTTGCGATATCATTTCTTGCAAGAACCTTAGAGATTCTTTCTCCCATAACTAGCCTTACATCAGGAACTGCATAGCGATCTCTCAAGATAGTCCCAATGGAAGCAGTAGAGTTTCCTGCATTTGAAAGTTCAACAATCAATTTCTCTACTTCTTTCTTATCACTATTCGACCAAGTAGAAGGGCCGTCGGAATCTGGCTTCTTTGAGCCACTACTTCCTTTACCATTACTGTGCATACGTGCCATACATAACCACCTTGGACAAGCGTGCGACTAACCCTTCCTCTTTAATCGCTACGCATACACCTGCAGTTAAAATACATCAAAGACGGTGTTGCGCTCTTCCTAGTCTTCCTGGACCATTAGGCCATTCCCAGCCTGGTGCTTCGGCTCTTGCAGAACCAATTAACTCATCATTTTGGAAAACTAATACCTCATCTCCACGCCTAATTTCTCCACTAATACTGCTAACATTGGTTGAAAAGAGGTCCCCTTTCCAGGAATGATTCTCATTTAGAAAAATTCTTGGTAGAGTATCATACTCATCGAGAATTTTGAGACAAGATTTGGAAAATGCAAATCTAGCACTTCTAGGATTCCACTGAGCTAATTGTGTACCATCTTTCTTTATTGTAAAAATTGGAGGCCGTCCTTCAACAATTGAGTCTGTTAACCATAAATCACTTCCGTGTTGAAATCTAGAAAGAGATTTAAGTTTCTCCAAACGATGAATACTTTCTTTTAATTTTGGTAATTTAAAATCCTCAATGGCTCTATTAACTTCATCATTAAGCATAGAAAGTGCTTCCTGAGAACCAGCAGAATACTGCCCTCGAGTATTGATTATATCTACTTCACATTTCCCAAAGTCTACTCCTGAATGATTTATTATTCTAGAATAATTAACTCTATTTACTAAATTGAAAAACATTTCCTTTATAATTCTTAATTCATCCATATCCCACTCCCCAGTAACTGGGATATCGTAATTACTTGCAGGCCATATATCTTCCAGTTCTCTAGGGACGAGTCCGAGTGGCGCAGTAACCATTATTTCATGTACACTTCTCGAGTTGATAGATTTTGAAAATCTTTGATGGCTTTGTGACAGTCTGTAAGGCTTTGATGCCGAGCAAGGCAGTAAAACCAGCACTTCTGTTTGATGATTAGGAGGCGTATGCTCGAAAGAAATTCTCCTATGCCAATCTTGGATTAAAGGATCTAAACGACTAGTAAAAGAATTACAACGTAATCTGGCCTTGTTCCCTAATATTCTTGAAAGTCCGGCTCGTCCACCTTGGTAATTACTCATTTTTTTATCATGGAGCCTTAGTCTTTCGACCGACCTTGGGCTAGAAATACTTTGTTTCTCTGCCAATTCCCTTAGAGAACCGTCCCTTATAGCTACTCTAGTTGCAGAAATTGATTTACTCCATTCCTCACATTGGGACTCCATATCTGCCGCCTCATTAATCGAGTAATCTACTTCTCGTGGCCCTAGGGAAGTAAGTAGAACGTTGAGAGCAGCTGCACTTCTGGAACGAGATAGGTCAAACAAATCAACTCCTAACCAAGAAAGAAGTGCACAATTATCTGGCCCGCCTATCCCGGGTGTCCAAATAAGAGATGAAGGGAATTTAATCCTTATAGAATCAATAGCATCAATTAACATTCCTTGGTTTTGTACTAGTTGAGGAGAGTCAACTAAAACAACTATAGAGGGATTAATATCATCACTAAGTAGAGATTTATCATGATGCAGTGATTGCCAAGAAACCAATAATACTTCTTCTCCCTTGCTTGACTTACCTGAGTCAGATTCAACAAGACTCGGAGGGAGGATTAGTCCTTCAACAGATGACCAAGTATCCATAGTGTCAAATGGGTAACAAAATTTTCCTCGGGTACTGATAGAAACTTCAGCAGGTAAAGAGGATGCTTCTCTTGATGAAATAAAAGGTGCTATTGAAATGGGGAGTAGTGGATCATCTTTGTTTAGGACAATGGCAGGAGTCCATGAAGTAGGATTCTTCCTATCGCCCAAGGAAAATATACGAGAAAAACGCATTCGAGAATCTACACCTCTTGCTAAGGGACGTGCCGACATAGTGATGACGAGTGATGCATTTCGCTTGAAGGATTCTAATGTAAAGAGGCTCTCGATAAACCGTGGGAAGAGTAGCGGCGTATGTTTTTACCATTATTTTGGTAATTTCATATGCTCTAATCGAAGTAAATGCTGAAAGTGAAGAAAAGAAAGAAGTTGTTGGCCATTCAGTCAATACCACTGGACCCGTGTGGATAGAATACAAATGTGAGCAAATTGCCTGCCAGGGAATGGAGTTGATTGTCAATAACAGCGGATTAATCCACAAACATTCAGATATACATAACGTAGAATGGGAAGGATTAGTCGATGGCGTGATGTCATGGCGATTACTGGTAGATCAAGTAGTTGATGAGAATTTAATAAGTTTTGATTCCATAATTAGTAACCAAACATGGAGTGAAGAAACTGATTTGCCTGATATAGTACCATCACCTAGTCAACAGGAGGATTTTAGAGAAATAGAAACATTCTCTCAATGTCAAATGAATTATTGTGAATCCAATGATTTAGAAACTGAGGGAATTGTTTTCACTGGTGCTTTAGGATCTCTCAACGATAAAGATGCAATTAGAATAGTAGGGAATGAGGGAGATGTGATATTACTACCAAGATTTAGATCTTCAAATGAAATGGAAATAGAGATATGGATGAGAAATAATGAGATGAAAGAACGTATTAAGAGTTTAAGTTCTGACCATAATGAAGAATATTTCTTTGAATATCCTGAAGGTGAACTATGGTTAAGAGTGATTTCTTCTGTTGAATCGGAATATTCTACATATGAATTTGAGATTATTAGATATGATGCAGGTAGAGAGTCTCCTGACTCACGAGAATTGACTAATCCGTGGTCGCATGGTGAATCTTTAGGATTCAATGGCTCTTATCAAGGTCATTTAGCTGCTTCAGATATTGAGGGCGATTCTGTTCTGATTGAATTGGGATCTAAGATGAATGTAAGTCCTGTTTGTAATTTTTCAAATGATATTGTTTTGGATATAATACTTCATGAAATTAACTCAAATGAAATTAAATACTTAGAAAATATAACCTCGTGCCCTGAAACAATAGATTCAACAGATATGACTAAATCGATAGAATTTAGGATGAAATCTAATTATACACAATCATGGTCAATAGAAATAAATACAGATAATTATGGAGATGGTAAGAATATAGGAGATGCTCCTGATTCTATTTGGCAAAATGGACTAAGGGATGAGCGTTGGGAATTAATAGACAATGGTGTGAATGAATACTATGGGAGTTTAGGATTTCAAGATTATGTAGATATTTTTGCATTTGAAATTATCAACAGAAACGGATCAAATGTTTACTTCAATGATACAGAAGGTGAAGTAAGTTTCAAAATTTTAGTCCTAAATCAAACTAATGGAGCAATAATTAATTCTACGAACGGTTCTTCAATTATCGCTCCACAAGGAGTTCATGTAATTAGAATTGAGAAAAATAGTGGTAACTCGGAATTAGTGAATTACCGCTTTAGCGTACCAGAACTTAGCGATTATGAAATAGAAAATAGAGAATTAGAAGATTTGTCAAGAATGTTTACAGATTTCTATATAATAGTTGGAATTATGTTCTTAACACCAATGATAATGGTAATCTGGTGGAATAGAAATACTATCTTTAAAGGAGATAAGGGCATTATTCGCATAGAACAACACGAGTTGATGATGTTAAACAGATTGAAAGATAGGATAGTAAAAAAGATAGATAAAGAAGCAATCACTTCATCATTGCACCAACTGGGCGATAGTCCATGGGACTCAGTGATACAGGAATGGGGTAAACCAACTCTTAGACACATGACAGAAAATCTAGAAATATGCTTATGGAAAATTAGTAATGTCGATATTTTACTAGGAATAAAGATCAATAGAAATGCTTGGAATTTGGCAGCAATCAGAATATACTCTTCTGAAGGAGAATCAGTGAAAATAAAAACTATCACTCCTGATAAAATTTTTCAAGATGATGAGATATATTTGGATACCATAAAACCCAAAAGTAATGTATTTCTTAAGATAACATTGGATACTAAACCAACAAACATGAATTTTCAGATTTCGGGCATGGTTAATGGAGAACCAGTTGCAGCCTCTTCAAATAAAACGATAATGTGGGAAGAAGAATAAACTATTTTCCTCTTCGCTTATTTGCTTCCTGAATAATACTTTCTTCAAGAGAGTCAGAATTACTAATATCGGGTTTTAACTCTTTTAATTTATTTTTTAAAGATCTAGAAACTTTTTTTGGCATGTCTAATTTTAATAATACAGTTACTGATCCTCTTCCTCTACTTGACCTCATATGCGGCAAACCACGTCTTGGTAGTGCTATTGTATCTCCAGGTTTAGAATTTGGAGGTATTTTAATTTGGAGATCTTTGCCATCTATGTGCGATATTACAACAGTAGTACCTAGCAACAAATCTGTATAATTAACAGGTAGAGCCATAAGAATGTCTGCACCATCTCTCTCGAACCATGGATGATTCAAAACCTCTATCTCAATATATAAATTTCCATTTTCTCCTACATTACCACGAGGAGGTTCTCCTTGCCCAGTTATCTTTATTCTATTTCCTGTAGCAATTCCAGGAGGAACTGAAAATTTTATTTTCTTGTTTTGATAAGAACTACCCTCTCCATTGCAAGAATTACAAGGATTAGTCACTATTGTCCCTGAAGCATTACAAGACGGACAATCAGAAACTACTTGTTGGGCAAACGGACCTACTCTTTCTATTCTCTGAACTCTTCCTCTACCATTACAAGATGGGCAAGATCTTGTGCCATCCGAATCTTTAGAACCGCTGCCGTTACATTTCATACACGATGTTAATGCTTCGATTTCCAACTCATCATCAAGGCCATCGTAAACAGATTGGAAGGATATAGTATGCCTAACTAGTAAGTCTCCTCCTTTCTTTCTACGGCCATTAGACCTAGAGCTCCCAAAAATTTGGCCAAAAATACTTTCAAAGCCTCCTCCAAACAAATCATCAATATTGATATTGACGCCTTGAAAGCCACCTGGGCCAAATGGAGAACCCCCTGGCCTGTTATGCCCATAAGTGTCATACTTTCTTTTTTCTTCTGGATTAGAAAGAATGGCATAAGCTTCTTGAATTTCCTTGAACTTATTCTCAGCACCAGAGTCATCAGGATTTTTATCTGGGTGATATTTCCTGGCTAGACTTCGGAATGATTTTTTGATTTCAGAATCGCTAGCATCTTTAGAAATTCCAAGAACTTCATAGTAATCACGCTTGTCTACCATAATGAATCCCAACCTTTCCTAAACATCGACTTTTTTCAACCGTTCCCTTATCAAGAAAGATAATCACCACAAGCACCACAATAATTCGTATCGCCTTCATTTAAAGAGTGGCAAGAATTACATGTCACTACTTTAGTACTTTTCTTTGGACTTGAAATATTCCATTTATTATCAATAGCAGAATTATTAACTTCAGGATACGCCTGTGTTTTAGTATCTTTTTTACTCTTTCTTATCTCTCTTAATGCAGCATTATCAATGATTTTATCCAATCTTCTCTTCAACCTTGAAGTCATAGACAATTTTTTGTTCTTCTCTTCATCTCCATCGTTTACTTCATCAGAAATTACCTCTGGATCTGTTCCAGATATGTTAGAAACGCTATCTTCAATCCTCTCCATATTGATATTTCCGATACTACCCTTCATCAACTGTTCAGATTTTAGAGCAGTCTTACCCCTAAGATTACTCTTTGCTTTTAATTCTAAGTCCCTTATTATGGAATCACTGTCTTCCCATAATCCCTTATTATCTAATTTATATGATTTGGACAGTTTACGGATGGCTTTTGAACGGTGATATTCATGGTCTTCGACAACTCTGTACTTCAGGAACATTATAATTCCCAGAAATATTGAGCATCCGTAGGCAATTGATTTTGATAGTATATCATCAGAAAGTACGCTATCTAAAGCAGGTAAGGAGGCCCTTAAAGCAGTAAGACAAAAGAGTGGGGCAGAGATAAGGGCGAGAGAGACCAAAGGCGAACGTTCTGCCATGGCCTTGCCTCATAATTTACGGTTTGAAGTATTCGTGTATATGTAGCATTAATAGATAGTAATAATGGCCTAATGTCTTCTGGGACTTATTATGGTGTGCAAGATAAAAGTCTCTACAAAAATTCAACCGCATGAAGATGCAGAGAAAATAGTTTATTCCATAAATAATATTTTTCCTGATTGGCAGCCGGATAACATTCCAGAAAGAGAAGTTTTTCCGACCAACAGAGAGATGATGGAAATAAGCGGCTATTCTAGTTCTCTTGATACTTTTATGAAATCAGTTATTTCACAAAGAATATTAGATACTGCCTTCGATGCTATGACAATGAAAATAAATATTAATAAGACAGAATTTTCGATATCTAGACAAGCTGCAATAAAGGGCAAAGTATCATTCATAATAGATGAGAAACCATTAGGCGGAGTAATGATTATTGAAATAGAGAAGGAAAATTTGGAAATATGGCTCGAAGATGAAACATGGCACCCTGGTAGAGAAGAAATTCCACGACAAGTGAAAGACGGTTTGGCTATGGATAGAAGAGGAGAACCAGTAGAATGGTTTGATAAATTTGGTAATCCAACTATTTCGGAAATATGGGAAGAGGAATGAATGACTCTTTAGTGGATTATTATAACGTTAAATTGATTGCTGAAGACAGGTGGGCTTGGTTGTGGCGGAAGAATACGCAGTCACCTTACAGCCCGAAGAGGATGAAATAAATCGTCTAGGCGTGGTGAGAGTAATATGGAGAGAATTAAGTGGAGGAGTTGGCCCATGGGGTGCTTTTAGACCAATTTTTTCCATACTTGTTTCCTTAGTGCCCTTCGTGTATCTGGGACAACATTTCAATGGACAACATAGTAAGGCATTAGGATGGTCTCTAATGCAATTGCCTTTGATATTAACAGTATTACTTTTCCCGATATTATATATTTGGTCGATATTAGATTCTTGGTGGTTTTCAAGCAAAATAATTGCTTCAAAGAATATATCTCAGAATTAAAAGTTCTCGGGTAATACTATGGGACTGAAAAGATGTCCTGGCTTAGTAGATTCAGATAACTGAGTACGAGTTATTAATTCCCAATCTCTTAGTAATGAAATAGCATTTATGAAAGGTAGTTCTGTAGAATTGATAACTGTTCGAATAATTGTATCAAAAATATCCATCCTATCTGTATCGACATTTTTTAATATTGTCTCCAGTGAGAATGAAGAAATGTCAGATAATCTCTCAGAATTTTTAACCGGAGAAGGTGACATTATTGAATCTGGTATTTTCTCATTTTCTTTTTTCGCCTCAGAATCCAAAGAATTAGATAGAATTCTTATGTATTTAGACAGAACTAGCGAAACCTCTACCAATGGGAGATTATATTGATTGACAAAATTAACCATGTTTTCTTGAAGAAATAATAATTTATCTTCCACTGAAGAATCTGTCCCAGGTATCCCATGACTGGCTTCAGACATGCCCATGGGAGAGTGTATATACAAATTAATTAGATACTATGTTGTACGGTTATCATACCTTATAGGAGAGCCACTATTCCCCCTAACTCCATCTAACAAATCATCATTTATTTCAAAATAGTCATTGAGCCAATCCCCATCAGTGTCCCAGTTTCTTGGATCTGTACCATCAGCAATCATGTCACCATCTAAATCTATATTCCACCAGCCAAATACATATTCTCCAAGGCCGATATTAGGGAAATGATATTGATCACCTGCAAATCTATTGTATTGATCGGTCCAGGCACCATTTGTTAAAATGACATCGTCGGAAGAATTAATAATTTCATAATTTTCATCATTATCATTTATTATTAGAGAATATAAAGAGTCGGTATCACTTATCCTATACATGCGTAAATAATTGGAAGATATTGCAGTATTTCCTGAACATGTCCCTAACAAAGACTGTCTGAGTTGCCACCATTCTTCAACGATATCTCCTGAACAATCGTACAATCCAGCAGCACGAACAAGAGAGGGTGATGAGAGAGTGGCATTAACTGTTGCATAATATTCTTGGAAGTTAGTGTATGGCTGATAGATACAGGACCCTGAAGAACAAATCCAATCTCCATCATTATCTGCATCTTGTCCTGCATCATCTGGATTAGTGGGGTCATGAGTAAACCAAGTCCAATTTAATGTTGGTTTAGAAATATAGCCCTTTGAAACATCTACTGGTTTCCAATTAGTAGAAGATACTTGATACCATTCTACTGCTATTTTTAGGTAGGATGACCAATTGTCATTAGTTTCATTCCATCCTCTTGAGTATTCATAAAAATCGGGCATCATATCTCCGTCAGTATCATTATCTAGTGGATTAGTTCCATATTTGAATATTTCACGGCCATCAGAAAGACTTCTATCTCTAACATAATTTGTTACTAAACCATTTTCAAATATTGGAAGCATAATTATTGAGTCGTCATCTGTATCATCATCAAGAGGGTTAGTTCCATTTTCATATTCCATGAGATTATTGAAGTATAATTCTAGAATTCCGGACTCTATTTGGTTGTTTTCTGACGCTGGAATGAATTGTCTGTCAATCCATTGACCTTGATGGGCAGGAGTGTCAACGAAGGATCGATCATACCACCCATCAGAGTCAGGATCATAAAAGGCATCCAATGGATTCAATGGATTTAGTGACCAACGATAGGCGTTTACTGGCAATATCTCTCCATATACTGAGTAGCAATACTCCCACCCATCCGGCATCCCATCCCTATCTGAATCAGCATCATTCGGGTCACTAATTCCAGCTAAACTGATATTGAAATTATTATAGTCTATTTCATTTATCAGACCTGCTTTCTCTGAAGAAGATATACTCTTTGAGGAAAATAAAGAATACAAGATGCTCGCTGCAGACGATTGAGATAATCCATTCTCGTCAATTTGAGCGTTGATGGCATCCATGCCATATGAGATAAGTCCTGAACCATTTGGGATAGTATCTATTGCAAGTCTTTTGCCATAGATTCTTGAATCATACTCAGCTAAATTATCAAAAGACTCCGAATCAGATATTTCACCATCTCCATTGCAATCGAAAGAATCTCCGTCGGAGTCAATATTCACATCATAATCAGTCAGAGGATTCATGGACCAAGAATTATTTTCAAGATCCCACTCAGTAAACCAGTATTCATAACCATCACTCATACCATCTCTATCTGTGTCTTGGGAATTGGGGTCGGTAATTCCAAATATAGATTCCAAGAGTGGTTTTGCTGGCTCTCCAGACTCCCAGTCAATGAACTGCTGCATGGCCAATTCGGCCCTGCCTTCCTTAGCAAAAATAATTCTATAAATTCTATTTATTGATTCTTGATAATTTATTGCATTGGCTTCATTCCAAAATTTAGGAGCATCGTAAGGAGATAATCCCCCATTTGCAGGATTATTATTTGTCATATTCAATTCTACAATATCAGTTATACCATCATAATCAGAATCATAATAACCGTCACCTGGGACTAATGGATTTAGAGTCCATACTTCATCGGTTGAATTCCACTGGGTAAAAATTAATTCGATGCCATCTAAGATGCCATCTCCATCGGAATCGGGATTATTTGGATCTGTAGTAAGTCCAGTTAAATTTATTTGATCCTCTGAGATGAAATCGCCAAATGATAATGCTGAATCGGCACCTATCCAAGGTACAGGAGTTATTTCACCTAAAACACTCATTAAGAAGAATTGAGGTGATGAAATAGAATTACCAATCTCACTTAAATTTGTTGAA